>Ga0233430_1004455_pt1 | contig 12988 bp, 9 predicted proteins | sample SI_118_April2016_2_FD_179883 | JGI IMG/M metagenome (GOLD analysis project Ga0233430, IMG submission 179883) | Seawater microbial communities from Saanich Inlet, British Columbia, Canada - SI_118_April2016_150_MG | ecosystem: Environmental > Aquatic > Marine > Inlet | place: Canada: British... | reverse complement strand
CAATATTTTCATGAATTAGTGATTGCAGACAGGCATTGACATCACCCGTCAGCAGCTCCACGCGCTCTTGTGAACCACGGGACTGAAACGGGAGTTTATCCATCTTTCCGTTCAGCACCCCCCGGGGCAAACTGACCGATTTTTCACCACCGTGTTTCCGGATCAACTCGTCGGGGGCGCCGCGGGCAATGATACGCCCGCTGTCCATGATGGCAACCTCATCGCACAGGTACTCGGCCTCTTCCATATAGTGAGTGGTCAGGATAATGGTTTTTCCATCAGCCTTGATCTTTTCCACGATCTCCCACAGGTTGCGTCTCGCTTGAGGATCGAGACCGGTGGAGGGCTCATCCAGAAAGAGCAGATCCGGTTGGTTGATCAGTGCCAGCGCCAGCAGGAACCGCTGTTTCTGACCCCCGGAGATGCGATCATTGTATTGATCCTGAAACTCAGCCAGATGGCACATTTCGATCAGCTCTGCCAGGTTATTGCTCTCTTCGTAAAGACTTTGAAACGTCTTCAGGGTTTCCCGCACGGTCATAAATGCCAGAAGAGCGGTTTCCTGAAACTGAATGCCTACCTCCTCGTTAAAAGAAGCACTGCGGGGTTCGCCTTTGTAGAGCACGGTCCCGGAAGTGGGAGAGATGACGTTTTCAATCACCTCGATGGTGGTGGTTTTTCCGGCGCCGTTGGGACCCAGCAGACCGAAACACGTCCCTTTGTCTACCTCAAAGCTCACGTCTTTCACCGCTTCCACAGCCCCATAGGATTTTACCAGATTGACGACTTCAAGCAAGTGGCTCATCTCTCAATGTGATGGATGGTTTTCTTAAGTTCACTCAGGGATCCAAGTGTTTCTAATTTGTCGAGTGTTTCTCATCAGCGTTAAAAAAACACGTCGCCTATCAAAGAAACACGTTGTCGTACAAAAATAACTTGGCCTAAACTGTCCGCAAAAGTCCTTAAAGACCGGACATTTTGCTGACAGAATGCCACAGCAACGCGTTTCCTTTTCATCTATGGGAAACACAGCAACGTGTTTCCTTTTCATCTATGGGAAACACAGCAACGTGTTTCCTTTTCATCTATGGGAAACACTTGAGTAATTTTTGAGCCGACCCTTAGGTCAAAGAGGACTATCATAATGAGTGGCGAAATTGTCAGTCAAGACAATTCCCTGTATAGTGGGGTAACAGTGGGTAAATTGGGGGACATGATGCTTTTTTTTTCTATCGTGTCCCCTAATTTAGGCGCCCTAATTTATGTCCCCTAATTTAGGCGTGGTAAACAGCAGCATTAAATAGAAACGCAAAAATTACAGTTACATGAGTATATCTTTCATGCAAAATTTTAAAGGATTTAAATGACATCAATCATTACATTGACAACCGATTTCGGAACGGCTGATGGCTATGTGGGTGCTATGAAGGGACGCATATTGACCTTGAATCCGAAAGCAAACATTGTTGACATCACCCATGAGATTGAACCCCAGGGGATTCGACAGGTGGCCTGGTGCCTGCTGCGGGCAGTTCCTTCGTTTCCGGAGGAGAGTGTCCACGTGGCCGTGGTGGATCCTGGCGTGGGATCAGAACGACATGCCATCCTGCTTAGATCCGGAAATAGGTGGTTTGTGGGGCCTGACAATGGGATTTTCAGTGGGATCATCGGACGATTCGGACTGCAAGAGGGGTTCAGCCTTCATCGGGAGACCCCCTGGTGGAAAAAACACAGCAGCTTTGACGGCTGTGCCCTGTTTGCCCCTGCTGCTGCATGTCTCACCATCGGCATCGATCCTGTCGAGATGGGAGTGGCAGCGGACGATTTTATTCTGCTCGATGATCGAGAACCGGTTTGCGAGAACAACACGCTGACAGGCGAAATCGTCATGTTCGATCGCTTTGGTAACGGTCTGACCAATATTTCGGAAGTGAGATTGGGGGAATTGTCGAAAAAGACCCTCTCTGTTGCAGTAATGGGCCAAGTGTTTGAAATAGCGGATCACTATCAGGCAGGTTCGGAGTCGAAGGGGCTGGCGCTGATCAACAGCGACGGATTTCTGGAATTGTCTGTCTTCGGTGGATCGGCCAGAGATGTACTCAATTTGAAAGTCGGAGACCCGGTAGTCGTTAGCTAGGGCTCTAAGTGCATGTCTATGAATTCGCCATTCTCAACATCTTCAGTCTTGCCGGCCTCTTCCGCAGGGGTCTCATTTTCAACATCGCCTTCCGTGGCTTTAACTGTCACTTCATCTCCACTTTCATCATCACCCAGGACATCCTCGATTTCGATATCCCCTGCCGGAGTTTCAACAGCGGTTTCATCGCTGCTCTCTTCGTCACCCAGGACATCCTCGATTTGGATATCTCCTGCCGCAGTTTCAACAGCGGTTTCATCGCTGCTCTCTTCGTCACCCAGGACATCCTCGATTTCAATATCCCCTGCTGGAGTTTCAGTCTCTACTGCTACCGGTTCAGCTTTCTCTGCTCCGGTGCTTCCTTCCAGTTCATCAATATTCTCAGTTGTGCGGATGGCTTTCAGCTTGGAGGTGCGAATCAGTTTTTCGCCCAGCACATGGCATAACCACAAGCCGAACTCAATATCGTTGAGTTTTTTGAGGTAATTAAAAGAGATGGCCATCACGCCCAGACCCTCTTCCGCCACGATGCTGGCGGTGGATAGGCTATGGGTCGCAAAACTGAGTTCACCAAAAACATCGCCGGTTCGACGCAGGGTGTAGAGGGGTTTTTTGTCAAGATAGATCGTCACTTTGCCCCTGATGATGATGTAGATAAACCGGTTTTCGGTATTCTGTTTCAGCAGCAGGGTTTTTTTCGTAAACCGTACGATTTTCATTTCGTTGATCAGTCTTCGCAAAAGCGATTCGCTCATGAACTTGAAGTTCCGCTTCTCCTTCAGCAGATTGTAGACCTCTTCCGTTTTGGTAATTTTGTATTTCTCAACCATGTTCCACCAATGATCTTTTAAATCTAAAAAATAGTAGCTTCCGTCCCGAAGCGGGAACCGGATGCCGAGCACAGACCAGAGGTCGCGATACCTTGAATCGTGTCTCCCTGATTTATGCTCGTAGCAACAGTTTCATCCTGAAGAAATTTTCACGGTTTAGTTCCAGATAGTATCAATTATCGGGCAATCTCGCAACGGTTATCTCCTGGTACTTAGTCTGCTTGATTGCCCTGGAAATGACATATAATCAGTTGCCTCCGTCAAAAAGGGAAACAAATTGCATATCCAAGCGACATCCGATGCTTGGAAAGGGAAATAAAGACTGTACATTCAATTTTTTTATGTAAAGACGATGGTTTATCAAAATACTCAATGGTTCAACCCGATACGTTCGTTGCGGTTCGTCATCATTATCCTGCTGATCCTGCTCTTGACGCTGTCCTGTAAACATCAGTCCGAAGGGAAGGAAGGGCAGAGGTTGATACTGCAAACCGAAGCCGAGACGGTCATTTCTGTGGCCGCTTTTAACATTCAGGTGTTCGGTCGGAGCAAAATGGGTAAAGTGGGGGTTCCTGAAATTCTGGCGGATATTATCACTCGTTACGATGTGATCCTGATCCAGGAAATCCGGGATATTTCGGAGACGGCCGTCTATGAGCTACTGGACCTGGTTAACGCCGAAAACAATGGCGAATACAGCCTTCTGCTCAGTGACCGTCTGGGTCGAACCAGCAGTAAAGAACAATACGCCTATTTTTATAAAACAAAAGTGCTGTCGGTTCTGGGCACGTATCACTATGATGATGGTCTGGAGCCGGATGCGGATATTTTTGAGAGGGAGCCATATCTGGTCAGATTTCAAGTCGTGTCCCACCTCTTGAACTTTTCGATGATCGGGATTCATGCCGCTCCTGGTGATGCTGAAGCAGAAGTGGATTATCTGGTGGATGTTTATCAGGATATGCAGACCTATTGGCAGGAGACAGAGGTAATGCTGCTGGGGGATTTTAATGCCGACTGCACCTATATCAGTGATAGCGACCAGGCGAATATCCGGCTCTGGCAAGACTCGAGGTTTGTCTGGTGGATTGATGACGATGCGGATACGACCACCAAATCTACAGACTGTGCCTATGACCGGATCGTCACCCATTCAGATCTGGAATCCCGGATCGTGGCGGATTCAGCCGGTGTGTTCCGGTTCGACCAGGCGTACGGCCTGACGGCCGAAGAGACGGAAGTGATCAGCGACCACTACCCTGTTGAAATAAAAATCCGCGTAGATGGATAAGGGTCGGCTAAAAAATTACTTCACGTTCTGTTTGCAAAATGTCCGGCTTTTGGGACTTTTTCAAACAGATTAAGTGAAGTTATTTTTGAACGATCCCTAAGGGGCGGCTCAAAAATAAATTGGCATAAGCTTTCTGCAAAAACATAACCGGACATTGCTGAGGAGAATTGCAAAAATATTTGTCATAGGATATTGTACAGCCAGCTGAAAGTGAAAAATCTTAAAAAGGGGTCCTATGAATTTCCAAAGTGGCGAATCACCGAGGGATGAAAGAGTATCAGTGATCATGAAAAGGATCTCTGAGAAGATCAGAGACTATGATACCTATTCATTTACAACCCAGCAGGACTGCGCTCTCAAGACTTTTTTTGATCTGGCTCAGGAATTTGAAGAAAAGCGGGACTTTTACTTTATCTGTGTGCTGATTCCGAAGGTATTTTTCCATTTCGAGTGCAAACTCTGCCTGTTGAAAGCTGAGGAGCACTTTGAAATAGTCTGCAGCTCGGATCCCTCTGAGTATAATACTGCAAAAAGAATTCCTTATGAACGTGAGATGAATGCTGGCCAATCCCCTGAAAATGATTGTTTTACCATTCCCATAAAAGGAAAGCAGCAGTTATTATCCAGCTCCACGGGTTTGCATAAGGATGGCGTTCTGGGTGTTTTCCAGATTTATGCTGCGCCAAAGCTCGATGATCACATGAAACTATTTTTCGAGAAGTATGTAAACCGGATCGGTTTTCAACTGCATAACAGAGTCATCACCGAGAAAAACAGGGAACACCTTCAATTTATCAAGAATCTGGTCAATGACATTGGCCATAATGTGATCGTGCCGAACATGTATTTCAAACTCTTCTTCAAACGGTTGAAGGGTAAGATCGACCGCGCAAATGCCATCAGCCTGGAAATGATGGTGCAGGAAGATGACAAACTTCTTCTGGCCGAGGAGTTAAGACATGTTAATCAGTCTATGGAAACACAATTTCAGGAAATCCTTTCCCATTACGAGCAGACAAGCCTGTTCCTGGAAACGTTGCTGAGGCAATCACATTTTGAGGAAGGGCGTTATGTGATTGAGCCTAAAAAGTTCAATTTCAAAGAGAGGATTATTCGGCCGCAGCTTGACCGCTATATCCCCCTTCTGGAAGAGCGCGGCATATCAGTAGATAACCAGCTTTCAGGTATACCGGGAGAAAGAATTACGGTTGTTGCCGATGTGGGCTTGATCTCCCAGGCCTATGCCAACCTTTTCAGCAATGCCGTCAAATACACAAGGGAGGTCCTGGATGAAGAGGGCAACCCCCATAAATTTGTGGTAGTAGGTATGGAAGTGTTGGGGGACAGTTTCGGAGAAGGGAAAGACGGTATAAAGTTTAACGTATTCAGTACCGGGCCTCATATCCCCCCGCAAGATGTCCCAATGCTATTTGATGAGGGATATCGAGGTCAAAATGTGGAAAGTGAATACGGAACCGGACACGGTCTGCAGTTTATCAAAGAGGTCATCAATCTCCATGGGGGTGTCAATGGTTATGAAGCACCCCCCCTGGGGAATAATTTCTTTTTTATCTTACCCAGGTAAAAATCCGGGTCGCTGGCTAACCTGTCTATTTTGCCAGATATTCCTTGGCCATCTTTTCCCCCTCTTCAATGTCGACCTTCGACAGGAAGTACGCTCCCAGGATAAACAGGATCAAAATCGAGAGGATTCCATAACGGACATTGCCCGTTATAAGTGCAACGCTGCCCATTAAAACCGGACCGATGACTACAGCAAATTTACCCAGCATATTATAGAAACCGAAGAACTCGGCAGATTTTTCTGCAGGAATAATGCGGGTATAAAGACTGCGGCTCAGTGCCTGAATACCACCTTGAAACAGTCCGACGGCGGCCGCCAGGGCGTAGAAATGCCAGATCTCTGACATCAGATAGCCCAGGATCGTAATCAGGCCGTAACAGAGGATGGAGATGAAAATCGCCGGTTTGATACCTGTCTTGGTGCCCAACCAGTAGTACGCCAGTGTCGCTGGAAATGCGACGAACTGCACCATCAGCAAGGCTGTGATCAACGCGCTGCTGGGAAATCCCAGGGACATCCCGTAATCTACCGCCATGCGGATGATGGTGTCGACCCCGTCCATATAAAACCAGTAAGCCAGCAGGAACATGCCCACGACTTTGAGGTGCCGTATTTCCCGAAATGTGTTCACAAGCTCTTTCAGGCCCAGGGCGACCGCATCTTTGACCCCAACACTTTCGTAGATTCTGGGTTCCTCAACCCAGAGCATCACCGGAAGGGAAAAAACAGCCCACCAGACCGCCACAGAAACAAAAGAGATCCGGATCGCTGTGGCGCCATCTGGTATGCCGAAGAGCTCGGGTTTGAGATACATGACCACGTTTACCAGAAACAGCAACCCCCCACCAATATAGCCCATGGCGAAGCCGAGTGAAGAGGCATAGTCGACCTTCTTCTTCGAGGCGACGCCTGGTAGCAGGGAATCGTAAAAGATATTACCCCCGGAAAACCCAACAGTGGCCAGAATGTAGATGAAGACGGCCATCTGCCAGAATCCCTGCTGCACAAACCATAGGCAGCCGGTCATCACAATTCCCAGGAATGCGAAAGTAAACATAAACTTTTTCTTGGCGCTCCCCCGGTCGGCAATAGCCCCCAGAAACGGTGCCAGGGCGGCGACGATGATCCCCGAGATGGAGTTGGCCAGCCCCAGATAAAAGGTGCTCTCTTCCACGTTGGCCTGGTTTGCCCAGTAAGCCTTGAAAAAAACCGGGAAAAAACCGGCCATGACTGTGGTGGCAAAGGCGGAATTTGCCCAGTCGTACATGGACCAGGACCAGATGGATCTGCGATCGTCAATCATTCTGTCTCCGGGGGAATTCGATTGTTGCTGTCTCAATTGAATTAGCTCAAGATTCTGATCACTTATCAGTACTTTGCTCAAGCTGTCAATGCCAACCCGATCGTGTCAGCGGGTAGACGGGGAGAAAGGACGAATCGAAAATTACACGAGATGCAGTGGAGTGGTTGTTCGAGAGGAAAATGAGGGGACATGATCATTCGTGTCCCCTCATTTTTTCAGAATGTTGGCTTAGGCTTCGCCTTCAGCTTGAGCCTTTCTAAATTTCTTAACCCAGATGCCGCTTAATATATATGAGTACAGCCAGGTTCCGAAAAAAATCATGACAAAGGCTTTGAGAATATCCATGGAGGAGCCGTCCAGTGAGAAGGCGGGCACATATCCAAAGAGAAACGGGCCCAGATACAGGAACTTGGCAAATTTAAACGATGTAAAGGCCGTCTTCCACATGTTCGCTTTTGCTATGGTCGCACCTGCAAAAGCGGCAATACAGACAGGCGGCGTGATGTTGGAATCCTGGGACAACCAGTAGACAATCATATGAGATGCCAGTTCATTGACCCCCAGATGTGTTAGCGCAGGAACCGCCACTACCGCTGTAATCAGATAAGCGGCTGTAACCGGCACACCCATGCCCAGAACCAGCGAGGCAAGGGCAATAAACAAAATCGTCATCCAAAGTTTTCCGGCAGCGAGTTCTATGATTATGTCTGCAAAAGTTAAAATCAGTCCACTATAGGTTAACACACCAATGATGATGCCGATGACCCCCACTGTCGCTCCAATGGTTAGACTGTTTTGTGTCCCCTGGCGGGCAGCTTCTACAAACTGCATGGGTCCAATGCGGGTGTCCTTTTTAAACCAGCTGATCACCAGACAACTGATTAAACCCATGATGGCCGAATAGCTGGGTGAGTACCCATAAAGCATCAAGATCGTGATCAGGATGAGGGGTACGGTATAATACCATTGGTGTTTCAAAATGTACCCGGCACTCCTTTCGCTCCTTTCACCTTTAATATTATGAATCTTCGCTTCATAATGCACCATCATAAAAACGCTGAAGACGTACATGATGGCTGGAAAAATGGCGACCAGCATGATCTGCGAATAGGGTACCCCGGTCAGCTCAGCCATGATAAATCCACCGGCACCCATAATCGGTGGCATGAACATGCCTGAAATGGATGCTGCAGGTTCAATTCCACCTGCCACATGGGGCCTGAATCCCGCTTTCTTCATCATCGGGATTGTGAACGTACCAGTTGAAACCACATTGGCAATGGCACTGCCTGAAATCGAGCCAAACAGACCGCTGGCGATCACAGCCACTTTACCGGGACCACCAATACGATGTCCGACTGCCGCAAGAGGGAAATCGATAAAAAATCGCTGGGCACCGCACTTTTCCAGAAACGCACCAAAAAGCACAAACAAGATCACGTAGGTTGCCAGGACATTCGCCATAATACCGAAGACGCCGTCGCTTTTGTAAAAGATACTGGTGCAAAGCTCAGGAAAGGTATCACCGGCATGGGCAATCAGTTCCGGCATGTAATCGCCGTAAACCCCGAACAATAACAGGACAACTCCCAATATGACGAAAACATTGCCCACAACCCGCCTGGCCAGTTCTATCCCCAGCAACACACCGATCATCGCCACATATTTATCAAAATCAGTCTCAGCACCAGTGCGGTAATTAATTGCCTCAAAATTCATAATCCAATACCCGACACTGAAAATCGACAGCACAACCAGTGTGTAGTCCACAATTCTGAAGATCAGGGTTTTGGATTTGTAGGCCATGAAGATGAGGACATAGATGATGATGACAAATATACCCCGATGATATTGTGTCGAAGATGGTTGAATGATCGCGGCATAGGAATAAAACAGCAGCAGAAAAAGCGATAGGATATCAAATACAACTTTTTCAATTCGATTGAGTTCAGCGTACACAATGGTTACCTTGAAAGGATTGCAAAAGAGAAGTGGACGAGCAGCTACATCTCATTAACTTGAGGCCGTCTCGATCCTCGCCAAACGATTCATGGATCGAGACATGCCCCTGAGGTTACTTGATTCTCTTACTCTAACCCGCAAACGTAAGAATATCAAGTGATTTCCGTTTCAGGCCCTAGAGAACTCCTTTTTCCTTCCAGAATTTTTCAGCTCCTGGATGGAAAGGAGTGACGATGCCAGTAGCACCCGTCTTGATGCTCATGAGCTTGAAGGTCTTCTTCATGCTGAGCATATGCTTCAGTCCTGCATCCGTGTATATCACCTTCAACATATTATACACCACGTCAGCCGGAACTTTTGAGTTGGCTACCCAAAGCGCGCTGTCTTGAAAAGACGGAGAAATATAGTCAACGCCTTTATAGGTTCCAGCGGGTACTGACAGCTGTCCAAAATAGGGATATTTCTTCAAAAATCCGGATCTTGATGCATCGACAGCCAGGTCAAGCAGAGCCACATCGTTGGTCTGCGCGGCCATGATCACAGCGCCGCTTGGAAAAGCGGTAAAGAGCCAGAACGCATCCAGTTGATTGTTGCCGAATGCCGCAGCTGCATCGTTGTATCCCATAGCATTCCGTTCAATTTTGTCCCAAATTCCCAGGTGGGAGAAAAACAGTTCACAGTTGGCGAATGCACCAGATCCTGCATTTCCAACACCGACCTTCTTCCCAACCAGATCTTTCATGCTGTAGATATTTGAATCAGCACGTACAACCAACTGAGCCGGGGCTCCATACAGCCAGGCGACTGCCAGGACGTCGGTGTATTTTTTGGTGTCATTCTTCATCTTACCGTTTCTTCCCAGCCAGACATGACCTGAGTAAACAGTACTCATTTGCTGTTTGCCGGAGTTTGTCTTTCTGAGGTTCTCAACAGATCCGGCGGAAGTTTGTGCCTTCACGGAGACGTTTTTCAGCGCTTTGATAGGCTTATAAACCTGAATCCCATTAGCAACAACTTGAAAAGTTCCTCCAGCAGGTCCACCACCAAAGACAACGCGCTTTTTTCTGGCGAATGCATCTGAGGAAACGATAAACAGGCACAAAAGGCTGATTACAAGCCCACTAATCGCATATCTGACGTTTTTCTTGTTCATAAGGTTAACTCCCTTCTTGAATTTCAATGAAATAACTAGTTAAAAACAATTTGAGATTTCTCTTCCTCATCAGAAAATCGGATTTGATAGCAAACCTGCCACTAAGGGTTGGCTCATAAATCAGTCAAGTGTTTCCCATTAATCGAGTGTTTCTCATTTGCGTTAAAGAAACACGTTGCCGAAAAGGAAACACGTTGCTGTCACATTCTGTTTGCAAAATGTCCAGTGTTTTCAGGACTTTTGCAAACAGATTATGTGAAGTTATTTTTGAACGATCCCTAGGAACAAATATTTATCAAGTATGCATTTCAGTCCAAACCGCCTTTTATTGACAAACCGAAATCCAAAAGTCTTGAACCTATTTGTTTATACCACTCAAATCCGGAAAAATGGTATCTGGTACGAGTATATATTTTAAGGGGGATCTGGTAACCTCTATTCTGTAAGGGCCAATTGTTTTATTGTAAGGCCACGTTCCTCCCAGAACATTTTCGCCCCTTTGTGCAGAGGCGTGATGATACCGGTCAATCCACCCTCAATTGTCATCTGTCTGGCTGTTGACTTGATTCTCGCCAGATATGTCAGCCCCTCCTTTGAATAAATTTCTTTCAGGGCGCTATAAACCAAATCGACAGGAACTTTTTTGTTGGCGATCCAAAGAGCCGAATCGAAAAAAGAGGCCGTTGCATTCGAAACCCCTTTATACGTATTTGCCGGGATAAAAATTGGCTGATAAAACGGTAACACATCAGATAAATCGTGATGGGCAGCAATCGGATAAACATGCAAAAGTTCAATATTATGAGTGGCAGAAAGTTCAATTAGGGCTCTGGTGGGATAACCCGCCAGAATCCACATCGCATCAATCTCACCGTTTTTCATCGCATTGGCAGCATTTGTGTACCCTAGATAATATCGATCGACACGGTTCCAAAGCTTTACCAGTTTCAGAAAACGTTCTGCCGAAGCGGCGGCACCTGAGCCCGAGTCCCCCAAACCCACGCGTTTGTTTTTCAGCTGCGAAACCTCAGTGATGCCGGACGATTTTAAGACTGCCAGTTGAGCGGGTGCTTTATACAGAAATGCGACTGCCCCGATATTTGTGTATTTCTTAAGGTCGTTAGTCAGTTTCCCGTTTCCAGCCAGGTATATGTCCCCTGAGTATGCGATCCCAAAATCAGCTCTGCCTGAGTTGACATTCCTGATATTTTCGATGCTGCCTTTGGAAGAAAGATTTGAAACCCTTAAGTGTTGAATGTTTTTCGAAAGTCGGATCGCAATTCCGTTTGAGAAATACTGGAACGTGCCACCGCTGGGGCCCCCGGTGAATTTCAAATATTCATTGGCGGAAGCGAATGGGGTGATGCTTATCAGAAACAGGAAAATTATAAATGTAAATATGGAATACTGCCTCATTTTATGTCCTTGAATTCATGCGTCCATGCATGTCACAACTTGAAACCACTGTTTTCCGGTCTGGTTTCTCCGATCACAACGGTCAGAGATGGAACGCTTCACTCAAAAGAAACGGCAGCTTTGTCTGGTCAGCGGGAGCAAGAGCGCTGGTAAGGATGAACGCGTTCTCCGCTTCAAGCAATAATGCCTGTCCAGTCTACAGTGTTTTTCACCTTCATCGTCAAGCTTTAGCTCTTTTTTATTATTGAAAACTTAAATCTAATAAAAATAATTAATCTCTTTTATCTCATAAATCTCATTACTACAGAAGCCACTCAACTTATAGAGTATTTGTGTTCGGGGCGGCCCTGGGATCCATAAACCAGTTCCTTTTTGATGATGTCGATCATATTCAGGTGTTTTAAATACCGTTGCACAGTTGCGGCGGAGAGTCCGGTATGTTTCGATATCTCATCGGCACTTTGAGAGAAGGGATTTTGTTCGAAGCAAGTCAGAACCCGTTTCAGGGTTAACTCCTGGAGTCCTTTGGGAAGTTTGCGGTCGTCATTGCTGGAAATCTCTCTTTCCGGGCCCAGAAACCGGTCCAGTTGCTGCTGTTCCAATTCCGGTTTGCTCAGAGCCGTGCGGAATTTCTGAAAATGGAGAAGTGACTGTTGGAAGCGTTCGAACCCGCAGGGTTTGATGATGTAGTCGACTACCCCCATACGGACCATACGCTGGATGATATCCGACTCTTTTGCAGCGGTGATGACGATCACATCGACAGCCATGGATTGCTTACGGATTTCATGGAGCAGTTGAACCCCGTCGAGATCCGGCATGTAGACATCCATAATGAGCAGGTCGATTTTCTTCTGCAGCAGAAATTTCAAGGCCTCTTCCCCGGTCCTGGCTTCGCCGGAAACGTGAAATCCCGGTATCGAAGTGGTGAACTCCTGCCAGATACTGGACACTCTGAAATCGTCTTCTGCAATCAACACTTCAAAATCGCTCATATTCTGTTTTCTCTATTCTTCAGTTCAAACGGAGACGCTTTCTCAGGCTTGATATTTGGGAATGGAAACTTCGAAAGTTGTTTGACGGTCTGATTTGAACTGGATGCTACCCCCCATACTGATAACATGGTTCCGTGTGATGTACAATCCCATCCCGATGTGTTTTTCTCCCGGGCTGTCAGAACTGTTGGGTTGCATCGGATCGAAGATCTGCTTGGTTGAAAATCCCTGCTGAAATATCTTCCCGGCAATCTCGGGCTCAATGCCCTCCCCGTTATCGGTGACCGAAAAGTAGATAGAATCAGGCATATCTTTA
>Ga0233430_1004451_pt1 | contig 13001 bp, 9 predicted proteins | sample SI_118_April2016_2_FD_179883 | JGI IMG/M metagenome (GOLD analysis project Ga0233430, IMG submission 179883) | Seawater microbial communities from Saanich Inlet, British Columbia, Canada - SI_118_April2016_150_MG | ecosystem: Environmental > Aquatic > Marine > Inlet | place: Canada: British... | reverse complement strand
TTCCTCAGCTTCATGTAACTTGTTACCTTGCTACACGTGAGGTTCGGTTCTAGATTGTTGGTTAAACTTTATCTAGGTTGGATTAGCCAACTTATTCGTACCAGCTTCGCTTGGCACTCTCATTTATGTCCTTAGCTTTTTTTTCCTCACTTATATCTCTACAGAAGAAAGCAATACACTCTTCACCACCATAATTAATTTCGGTATGTCTTGTTTCTATCCATCTTATATCATTTTTATATTTTACAATTCTAAAAATATTTTTACGCGGCCATTTACCATGCTTTATATAATTTCTCTGAACCTGCTTATCATCAGGATGAATGTATTTACTAAGTTCATTATTCAACACTGATTTTGGGGAATTAAAATTTGTATATGATATACCGTAAATTTCCCTACATGATTTATTCAGATATAGATATTTCCCTGTAGAAACTTTATATACACAAACACCTTCTTTCATAGCATTAATAGACAAATCTAATACTACTCTATGTTCTTCTGCCAATTTATGTTCAGTAATATCGACAAAAAGACCAATAATGCCTATTACCAAATTTTGATTATCATAAATAGGATGTTTAGAAATTATCCCCCACTTCCTTTTGCGACTTCCCGGAATATGAGTTTCGATATTAGTTACAGATTTACCTGATTTAAAAACCTCTTTATCCTGTTGATAATTAATAGCCGCTTCTTTCGATGAGAAAAAATCTTTATCTAATTTTCCAAATACATTATATTTCTTATCTAAGGAAACATTTCTCAAAAAAGCATCATTTGCTGCTATATAATCCAAATTAGAATTTTTTATATAACATATATATGGATTAGATTTTAATAGTGCTGTTATTACAACACTTGTCTGATCAAGTACATCTCCAATTCTATTAATATCAGTAAGAATTCTATCAAGTGTCTGTCGTCCTGAAAGTTTATTTGTTCCGGCAAGCATAAATGCTGTTTGAGTAGATTTAGACAATTTAATGCTTGCCTGTGATTTACTTGGTTTAAGATCTGAAATAGCATCTACAGGAATATCCAAAATATCAGCTAAACATTTTACCGTATTTTCGGAAGGAACTCTTTTAGCATTTTCCCATCCCCATAAAGTAGCTCTGCTGACTTTAGCTTTCTCGCAAAAAAACTTGCTTGAAAATCTCTTTTCCTTACGATTTTCTTTAAACTTATTGTGGTAAAATTTCATATTGAACTAACCTACTAAATCAAATTAAGCATTACACTTCATCATCTCGCATCTCTGTGCCTCTGTGCCTCTGTGCCTCTGCTCCTAACTTAAATGTTTCTCAATCTCACTTCTGTTAATTAACTCCAAAACAGTAAAAGGAGGTTTGAGTTTTTTATTCTCCAGCTTCAATTCATCTAATAAATAAAATAGCATAGATTTATTTACATTAATTTTTCTAAATCCATTCTGCATATCATATTCCAATTCAACACATTTTTTTTGAGATTCAGTAAGTTTAGAGTGTGGTTTTACTAATAGAGTAATATAGGAGTGGCTATCAACATCAATTATTATATCACCATCATAAGGCTGAATTTTTGAAATAGACGTAATCCTGCTTAAAACAAAATCCCTAAAAGCTTTTCTTTTAAAACAATATGCTCTTAAATGTAATCTATTTTTAAAACTGCCTAAAGAAAACGGCAGTACATCTCTTTTTACAGGATCTACTGCAACAAGAGACTGATACTCTATTGATAAAACATGACTTCTATTAAACATCGAACGCAAAATAAGCCTGAGCATCATCATATCAAACTCTTTTGTAATCAGAGGCAGAGTGTTAAAATAAATATTCTGTTCCCGACTATAAGTAGATAATATATTTACATATTCATTCTCATCATAAATAAAAATAAAGAAAAGATCCACAGGTTTATAACTATTCTCATCTGCATCATATTCTAAATTATTAGGAGCCATATAGATATAGTCTTTTATATCCTGTCCAGCCTGAATTTGCGGAATGCTGAATTTATCACCTAAGTCTTTGGTTGTTATTTTTCCCTGCCAGTATACTGTACGTTCAAGATAAGATAATCTTGTAGTCGTTTTCTCTCCAAACATTTATAAATAACCTCATTAAGTTATCGCACTTCGTGCGGGTGTTGAATGTTGAGTTCTGAATGTTGAATTAATTGTAATTCTCCTAGCATCACTAAAAAACCAATATCAACTATATCGTATTAAGAATCAACTACTTTCGTAGCAAATTCCTATACGATTAAATTACAAAAAAAAATAGGTTTACTTAAATAATAGGCAAACATATTTAATTATCAATAATAAGAATTTTTACATTCTAAGTATTTAATTTTAAAATATAGAATTAATCTTCTGAAATTGTGATAGTATTATTGATATAAGATAGCCTCACCTATAACAGTTTATAATTTTTCTAAAAACAGGTTTATTTAATGAAATTAAAAATATCATGCCAATTAATTATTTTTACTCTTTCCGCCACAGCATTAACATTGAGCGCTACTACAAAAAATTATTTTGGATTTAACCCAAATCAAATGGATCTATCAGTAAAACCTTCTATGAATTTTTACAAATATGCTGTCGGCGACTGGATCAAAAAGAATCCTGTCCCTGCCGATAAAAGCAGATGGGGTACTTTTAATCAGCTCAGAGATAAAAGTCTAATTGATTTAAAAAATATTATAAAAGAGAATGAAAATAAAAAATTTAAAGAAGGTAGCATTGAACAGAAAGTAATTGATTTCTATTTAACAGGTATGAATCTTAAGAAAATAAATGAACAAGGAATAAGATCTATAAGAAACATACTTAAAAAAATAGATAATATACAGGATAAAGATGAATTCATTAAAACTATAGCTTATTTACAATTATATACATCCAGTCCTTTTTTCAATTTCGGAGTCGCACCTGATTTAAAAAACACCGAAATAGAAGTTCTTTATTTAGGTCAGGGTGGACTGGGTTTACCTGATAAAAGTTATTATTTAGATCAATCAAAACACTATAAAGATATAAGAAAAAAATATTTAGAGTACATCACTAAAATATTTAATTACTCGGGAGAAAATCTTAAACAAGCAAAAGTAGATGCCGCCACTGTATTAAAAATAGAGACCGAACTTGCTAAAGGGTCAAAATCACCTGTTGAACTTAGAGATATTTTAAAGAATTATCATCCAATGACAATAGAGGAAATAGATGATTTATCACCTGCTTTCAACTGGATAAAATTCTTTTCTGACATTAATATCAAAACAGATAAAATTAATATAGGACAACCTGATTTCATAAAAGCATTCAGTTCACTCGTTGAATATACCTCATTGACAGATTTAGAATGCTATTTAAAATGGAATTTACTCAATAGTTTATCACCATATTTAAGTGAAAATTTTGTCACTGCCAACTTTGATTTTTATGCAAAAACACTTAGCGGTACACTAAAGATTGAACCAAGATGGAAAAGAGTCATTGATACAGAAAATACACTAATAGGTGAAGCACTTGGTCAACTTTATATAAGTAAGTATTTCCCTCCTAAAAACAAAAAGAAAGCACTAAAAATAGTAAACAATCTTATTTCATCTTTAAAAGAAAGAATTAAAAATCTAAGTTGGATGAGTAAAAAAACTAAAAATAATGCAATTAAAAAATTAGATCTGACCAGTGTCAAAATTGGTTATCCTGATAAATGGATAGATTATTCCAAGCTAACAATAAAAAAAGATTCTTACGTCAAAAACGTAATAAGAGCCGGGTATTTCAAGACAATGAGAAATTTAAATAAACTCGGCAAGCCAACAGACAGATCTGAATGGAGTATGTCTCCTCAGACAGTCAATGCATATTACAGTCCAACAAATAATGAAATAGTATTCCCAGCCGGTATTTTGCAGCCTCCTTTTTTTAATTCTAAGGCAGATGATGCCATAAATTATGGTGCTATGGGCTCTGTTATAGGACATGAACTCACACATGGATTTGATGATCAGGGACGCCTATTTAATGGAAAAGGCAATCTTGAAAAATGGTGGAGCAATGAAGATATTAAAAAATTCGATGATATAACAAACAAGCTGTCTAAAAAATACAGTAAATATGAACCTATTCCTGGGAATCATGTTGATGGACGGCTTACACTTGGAGAAAATATTGCAGACTTAGGAGGTATTACTATTTCCTATAATGCATTTAAGAGCACAAAAGAATTTAAGGAGAATAAAAAAATTGATGGGTTCACACCGTCACAAAGATTTTTTCTAGGCTATGCTCAAGTTTGGCGAAGTAATATCAGAAGAAACTATCAGTTGATGCTTTTAAAAGGAGATCCACACTCTCCGGCACAATATAGAGTAAACGGACCTTTGACAAATTTCACACCTTTCATAAAAGCATTTGATATTAAACCAAGAACACCAATGTATACTCCTCCAAAAGACAGAATAGTTATTTGGTAATGGTTAATTGTTAATGATAAATTATTATAACTATTTTTTTTCAGACTTTACTGATTTGGGCTTTTCAGGATAGAATTTATCATCTATCTGTAGATAACCTTCATATTTAAAATAGGCAGTATATTCAGGTATTGTTTTTCTGTCACCTTTTATATCAGCTTCTTCATCTGTCATATTCTTAATTGAAACGATATCAACTGGATTATCTTTTGTAAATGTAAATTCCATTCCTGTAAGATTAGGTGCATCGGCAGGAACACTTAAATAAATAACAGGTTTAGCAAAAGCTAGAGCATCATCTTTAAAAAATCCATCAAACCAGTTTCCTATACCTTCAAAAAAGCCTGTAACAGGTTCGACCGTATAGATATGTTTATTTATCTGTTTTGTTATCTCCAACTCACCTTCTAAATATTTTTGGCTGTATTCCCCGGTAGGTAAAAGAACAAGTTCTTTAGCTGTATAATAATATCCTTCAGGAAATTCTTTATTATCATAATATTTTTTAGGAACTAAACTAAAGCCTTCAGGGAAAACAGGAGGCTGAGGTGTCAATACTTTTTTAACAACCTTTGCTTTCGATTCTAATTTAACTCGCTTCTTAGATGTTGTTTTTGAAGTTTCAGCAAATAGTGAAGTTGTAGCAAAAACAGATAACAAAACTAATATTGACCCAATTTTAAAAACTTTTATCATAGAATAATCCTTTATTTAAATATCTAATTATTCCACAGTTTTAGTAAGGTCAGTATTAAATTGCAATATAGTTCATCAGCTTTAATCAAGAATTTTCAAAAAAGAAAGCAGATTGAAATTGATATTAACTTTTTGTCAGTTGTTTGTTTTCTTCTGTTACTGGAATGATAAACGGTTTGCCGGAGAGAGGGTTTTTTTCTACAATCACAATAGTGTCATAAACATCTTCTATCGTTTTATATGTCAGAACCTGATCCGGAGTATCTGTCAGATGAATTTTTCCATCTTTCAACATTGTCAGTTTTGTACAATACTCTGCAGCTAAATTCAGGTCATGGAGCACCATAACAACCGTCAGGTTTAATTCTTTATTAAGCCTTCTAATTAAGTCAAGAATCTTTATCTGGTGAGTAATATCAAGATGAGATGTCGGTTCATCCAGCAGTAAGATCAAGGGCTGCTGTACAAGTGCTCTTGCAACCTGTGCAAGCTGTCTTTCACCACCGCTTATTTCACTCATATACTGATCTTTTATCCTTAAAGTATCAGTGAGCTGCATAAATTTTTCAGCTAATCGATAATCCTCTTTTGATTCAAAAAACTGAAACTTTTTATAATAAGGCATTCTTCCCATTACAACATACTCTAAAACAGTTATCATAACAGGTTCAATACTCTGTGTAACAACAGCTACTTTCCTGGCTATTTCTTTGACTGAGAGAGAGTATAAGTTTTTACTTTCAATAACTACTTCACCGGCAGTAGGTTTGATAATACCGCAGGCAGTTTTTAAGAGTGTAGTTTTCCCAGAGCCGTTAGGTCCTATAATACCTAAAATGTCACCATTATTTATAGATATATTAATATCCTTCAATATATTTTTGTTTCCATAACCGGCAAACAAATTATTAATATCCATAACTGATAACATTATAACCTCATCTGTTTTCTATTTAAGGCATATACAAAAATTATACCTCCTATGATTCCGGTTATAACTCCCACAGGAAGCTCGATAGGCGATATAATTACACGTGCAATAGTATCTGATATGATTAAAAAAACAGCACCGGTTAAAAATGATGCCAGGAGTAAAATTCTATGATCAGGTCCTGTGTAAATACGTATCATGTGTGGAACAACAAGTCCGACAAAGCCTATTACACCTGCGACAGATACGCTTAATCCTGTCAGCAATGAAGCAATTAAAAATACCCATTTTCTAGTTGATGCTGTATTAATACCGAGATTTCTTGCTTCATCTTCACCCAAAGCAAGACCGTTAAGTCTTATGCAGAAGAAGTAGGAAATTATTAAGCCTATGAGAGACACAATTAAAGCAATCAATATAAGATTATTATTAGGCTGAGCTAATGAGCCCATAACCCAGAATATAATACTATGCAGTGCTTCAGGTTTTGCTATGGACATAATAAGCATAACCAGTGATGAAGAAATAAAACTTATCATAACACCTGTTAAAAGGAGACTGTTTATTTTTAATACACCTTTTTTAGCACTCAGAAAATAGACAAAAAACATAGTTATTATCGCCCCTATAAAACCTGCAAGCGGTAAAACAAATAAACCGAAAATTGAAGTAAGCTGTAAAACAATAACTAGGCTTACACCTAAAGAAGCACCTCCTGAAATCCCAAGAGTATAAGGTTCAACTAAGGGGTTTCTAAATACACCTTGAAGTAAAGCTCCTGCCAGTCCTAAAGAGCCTCCAACAGCAAATCCAAGTACAATTCTAGGTAGTCTAATTTCAGTTAATACAGAGTATTGCCATGTATTATGCTGATAGAATAGTATATCAAAAATATTTGAAAAATTAATTTGAGCCGACCCGACACATAATGATACGATTGACACAAAAATCAATAGTATAATCAAAACACTAATTAGCAATATATATTTTGACGGCCTTGATTTGATCATATTTATTTAACCTTATCAGGGTGCAATTTTGTCATTATCTCCTTTAGTGTTCCTGGAAAACTTAATGGATTTGAACTGGCTAGTTTATCTGCACTCATAATGAAAATCCTATTATTTTTTACAGCAGGAATAGTATCGAATTTTGCCCATATCATTTTTTCCTGTTTTCCTACTATTCCCATAGACATAATTATAATAACATCGGGTGCATTTGCTACAACATTTTCTCTGCTATATATTCCGGCAGAAGCATCTGAAGCCACATTTATCCCGCCTGCAAATTTTATAAAATCATTAATATAGGAATCTTTTGTAATCGTGAATAGAGGATTAGCTCCTATTTCAAAAAAAACTTTCTGCTTAGGATATTTACTGCTCTCAGCACGCAAAACGTTTACTTCCCTATTTGATTTTTCAACAATACTTTCAGCCCTGCTTTTTCTACCGACTAATTCACCTATTTTAACAAACTCTTCACACATTGCCTGATAAGTATGCGGATTATGCATTGTAAATATTTTTATTCCAAGTTTTTTCAGCAATGCCAACTGTGTAGGATTAGAAAGATCGGTAGCAAAAACTATATCGGGTTTCAGTGAAACTATTTTTTCAACATTAGCCTCAGTGATATTGCCTATTTTAGCAATATTTTTAGAGTCTTTAGAATATATAGTATTTCCTACAATCTTATTTCCTACCCCTAAAATGTTGAGTTCCGTCGTAACAGTTGGACCGAGAGATACTATTCTATTAACCTGACTTCCAAAACTACAGCAGGCTGCAAATAAACAAAAACAAATTATTATATTTCTTAACATATATATCCTTTCATTGGTAATCATGATTCTGGATCCTCGGGCAGGAATGCCCAAGTTACTCAGTAAAACGGTCATTCCTGGCCGTTTAAAATCTCACACAAATTACTTATTAAATCCTGACTTTTTAAAATATTTACTATGAATATTCTGCATATATAAGAATATCCCCGGAGTTACAAATAATGTTAAAATCTGAGCAACAATCAAGCCTCCTAAAATGATTAAACCAAGAGGTCTTCGCAGTGATGCATCACACCCAAATCCTATCACTAAAGGTATAGCTCCAAAAATAGATGTCAACCCTGTCATCAGCATAGGTCTAAATCTAATTAAACAGGCACTGTAAATAGCATTTCTAGGCGTTTTATTCTCCTTATCCATTTTTTGTATTGCCAGATCCACCATCATTATTCCATTTTTTACTATTATCCCAAGGAGCAGAAAAAGTCCAATATATGCAAATATTGATAATTGCGAACCAAATATAACCAAAGTAGTCAAACCGCCGACTACAGCAATAGGCAGAGTTGTCAATACAGTAAAAGGATGTGTGAAGCTTTCATACAAAACAGCAAGAATAATATATAGTAAAAAGACAGCCATAAAAATCAGAAAAACAAGTACATGTTCTGTAGATACAAACTGTTCTGTTTCCCCTTGAAACTTACCACTTATAGAAGATGGAAATATCTTACTGCTCAAAGTCTTCAGTTCACTAACCGCACTTCCTACCGTTATACCACCTGCTAAATTAAAGGATATTGTAGCTGCTGGAAGCTGTTGATAATGGGTTACTGACTGAGCCCCTACAGTATGCTTCCATCTAACAACACTACTCAAAGGTATCATCTTATTTGTAGTAGTTGATCTTAAATAAACATGTGAAAAATCTGATGCATTTTGAGTGAATTTATCCTGATACTCCAAAATAACATCGTAAAAATTAGAATCCTTAATAAACTGTGCAGCCCTGCCCTGCGAATAAGAACTCATTAATGTATTTTCTATATCTCTTACATTTAATCCAAGGCTATATGCTTTATCACGCAAAATCTCCAGTTTTAGCTGAGGCATATTTAATCTCACATCACTCTGCACATCTTTAAAACCGCCTTTAGTTTTCAATGCCTGTTCAAATTCATGAGCATATTTGTAAACATTATGTTCATTCAATCCTGTTATTATATATGAATACTGAGCTCCGCTAGCAGTAGTTTGACCTCCTGCGTTTATATCAAGCACAGGAACTGGTGCAAGGTATATTTCTCCAAGATTAAACGGCATATCTTTAAGTTTTTTTCTAAGCTCTTTCAATACATTATTTATTGTTTTTCTTTTGTCAAAATTCTTCAACATAAGTGTCATTAATCCAGTTGACTGGTCAGCCCCCTGATACATTCCGGTAATAGTAAAAAAGTGTGAAATATTATTATCATTCTTAAGAACTTTATCGATATGATTCTGATATTTCTGCATTTGAGATGAAGAGACACCTATTGGAGTTCTTATGGCACCAAAAATTGTCCCGCTGTCACCATTAGGAATAAAATTCTTTGGAACAATCAGATACATTGTAACTGATCCAATAATACAAATTAGCAACAACACAATAGATAGGTAAGGTTTCCTCAAAAAAATCTTAAGTAAACTACTATATTTTTTCAGGATGTTTTTAAGAAAATAATTTGTCTTTTTCTGAATTCTATTTCGACCTGTTTTTTTAATCGGGTTCAATAATAGGGCACACATCATAGGTGTCAAAGTTAATGAGAGCACTCCTGAAAAAATAACGATTATAATTGTTGTTACTGCAAGCTCTCTGAAAATCCTACCGACGATATCACCCATAAACAGTATTGGAACAAACACCACAATAAGAGAACATGTCATTGAAATAATTGATCCGAAAATTTCTTTTGAACTATTAACTGCAGCTGTAAATGGAGATTCACCATGCTCTATATGCCGTGAAGTATTTTCGAGTACAACTATCGCATCATCAGCAATAAAACCTATTGCAAGAGTAAGTGCCATAAGGGATAAATTATCTATAGAGTAGTTAAGAAAATACATTACTATAAATGTACCAAGAATAGAAACAGGAATTATTATTCCCGGTATGAGCGTGTTTGATAATCTACCTATAAAAATATAGATAATACTCATAACCAACAGAAAAGCTATCAGCAGAGTTACCTTTACCTCATTTACAGAACTAAGAATAGTCTGTGATCTATCATATATAATAGATACGTTCAATTCTTTTGGCAGTCCGGCCTTCATTTGCACTATCATTTTTTTTACTCTACTGGCAAGATTAAGTGTATTTGCACCTTCTTTTCCAGTTATTGCAATCATGATAGGATTTACAAATTCATGCTTATCTTTATTAAAAAATTTAAGCATATAGTTTGGCTGCTCATTAGATAAATAAGCTTTCCCAATATTAGAAATTCTAACTGTACCTTTATCATTATGTTTTATAATAATATTATTGTATCCATCTGGTGTAGTTAGCTGTCCTGCAGGATCAATAGAAAGAGTTTTATATTTAGTTGAAAGACTTCCACCTGAAGACATATCTGTTGCATTCCATACAGCAAGACTTACATCAGAAAGCGTAACATGATACTCAGCCATTTTTTGAGGATCAAGCTTTACTCTTATTGCAGATGAAACACTCCAGATAGTTACACTTGAAATCCCCTGAAGCATATTCAACGGTTCAGCGATCTTCTTGTTAGTTAAGTCAAACAGTTTACCATGTGAAATAGACGTTGAATCAACTATTAAATACATTATTGGTTTATCAGATGGATTCACTTTTTGGAACTGCGGATCAGATAAAAGTTTAGGCATTGATCCTTTAGCATAGGATATAGCAGATTGTATATCAGGAATAACACTATCCAAATTAACATTCAGATCAAACGTCAAAATTATTTTAGTGAACCCATCTGTGCTGGTAGAAATTATATTTTTCAAACCCTGGATTCGGATTAACTGTTGTTCTAATGGTTTGGCAATAGTATCAGCCATAATAGAAGGTGTAGCACCTGGATAAAATGCAGTAACTGTCATTACCGGATAATCTATCTTTGGCAGAGCAGAAACAGGAAGCTTAAAATATGAGAGAACACCAAATACACATATAGCAAAAACAATTATTGTTACAGTAACAGGTTTTTTAATAAAAAATTTTGAAATATCCATATTACCTAAAATCCTTTATTTACCCTCTTTGCCATTGTCTATACGGACCTGTTCACCGGAAGAAATATTCAAAAGATTTGTAGTAATTATTTTATCACCAGACTTCACATCACCTGATAGAAGTACATAATAATTTTTATAAGAACCATCAATTTTTATATTTCTCAACTCAGCTTTTTTATCTTTGGATACAACATATAAATAATGTCCGTTACCATTAGCTTGAACACCATTTTCAGGAATAAGTACCACATTTTTCTTTATTCCCAGCTGAACTTTTACATTAACAAACATTCCCGGAAGAAGTTGTGATAGTTTATTTGGAATAACTGCTCTAAGTGAAACTGTTCCGCTCTGACTGTTTGCTGTATTATTAAGAAAATTTAAATGCCCTGTATATTCGACTTCATTGGTTAAATTATTTTGGGTATTTTTTGCTACAGATATAATAACTTTAACTGAATGCTCGACATCTAAACGATTTTTAATTTTAAAATAATCTTTATCCTGAATATTAAAGTCAACAAAAAGCGGATCAATAGATTTTATATCACCTAAAATATCCGATGTAGAAATAATATTTCCGGCATTCATTTTATAAATTCCAAGAATACCGTTAATTGGCGATTTAATTGAACAGTATTCTATATTAATTTTATCTAAATCAATCCTAGCAATATCAGATTTTAATTTAGCTTCAGCCATCCGTACACCTGTCAGAAGTTTTTGATACTGCTGTTTCGATATGCTACCGGTAGAGGCTAATTTTTCATCTTTAACCAAAATATATTTCTGCAGTTTTAGATCAGACATATCCTGTTCAAACTGAGCTGTATCAACTCTCAGAGCAGCTATATAAGGTTCACTGTCGATTTCAAAAAGCAATTGACCTTTTTTTACATAGGTACCCTCTTTAAAATAAACTTTTACAATTTTTCCAGACACCTGAGCCTTAATTTTTATGCTCTTATACGCAGCCAAATCACCAAACGAAGTAATAGTTATTGGAATATTTTGCTGTATTGCATTTTCAGTTTGAACATGCATATCAACAATCTTGCTATTTGTAGTTGAATCACTACAGCCGGATAGCATCAAAGAAATTGAACTTATAAAAATAGCGAACAGCCAGAGTTTAATTCTCATATATTTACTCCATAAAAAAAACGTTATCTTAAAAATAAAATTAAGAAGATAACGTTTTTAACCTTCAATACTTTTATAAATACTATTCATCATGCCACGATAAATAATACTAAAGGACGTAAGCAGGTTTTCTGGCTCTCAAGTCATTTTACCGGTTTCACCTTCCCATCTATAAATAGACAGTGGTATAAAGAAACTTTCATCATTGATTACAGCGGCGGGCCCGCAACGGATTTAAACCGTTTTCCCTATTTAAGTTTATAATAATAAACGCTATACGACCGTTGAATATATCTTTAATTTTTATAATAATACATAGTGATTAGTTTTACAATTTATATTTTTTATATCTTGGAAAAACATAAGCATTTATAAAATTATCAGCTAAAATTATTATAAATATTAGTTAACATATATTTATTCATGTCTAAAAAATACAAACTAAAAAATCTGCCTATAAGCATCGCCTTTTTAATAGGGATATCTATTATTGTACTATGCTTATCATATCTACTTGCATCTTTTTCATTCACGGCAATAAAAAAACTTGGTGATTATTCCAATAGAGTCAGCAAAAAATATGTAAGTCCTCAAAAAGTGGTGGTAGTCTAATTAACAGGTCGATATTTGACTTTGAATATTATGTAGTTTAATAGCTTCTCTGACAAGAGAACTTATACTTGGAAATTTATTAGTTTTTTCTAATTT
>Ga0233430_1004444_pt1 | contig 13016 bp, 13 predicted proteins | sample SI_118_April2016_2_FD_179883 | JGI IMG/M metagenome (GOLD analysis project Ga0233430, IMG submission 179883) | Seawater microbial communities from Saanich Inlet, British Columbia, Canada - SI_118_April2016_150_MG | ecosystem: Environmental > Aquatic > Marine > Inlet | place: Canada: British... | reverse complement strand
TGTTGAAGGTGCAGGTGGTAGAGTTAAAATAACAAGTAGTAATTGGGATGATGAGTCATTAAATATCACTATAGATAATGGCTTTCTTGATTAAGAAGTTAGAATATATGAATATAACAAAAAAAGTTGCTGTCTGTTCTCGCTCTTTTTCAAAAAATCAAATTTTACGCAAAGAGCTGGAAGATAAATATACAAATATAAGATTTAATGATGAAGGATTAAGTCTTCATGGGGAATCCTTAGTAAAGTTTTTACAGGGAGTTACTCACGCTATTACAGCGCTGGAAATAATAGATAATGATGTATTAAGTAAACTGCCAGAACTAAAGGTAATCAGCAAATATGGTGTTGGTTTGGATATGATTAATATGCAAGCTATGCAAAAACATAGTGTAAAACTTGGCTGGACTGGTGGAGTGAATCGTCGTTCTGTTTCAGAGTTGGTTATATCCTTTGCTATTGCTCTGTTACGCCATGTGCCAGCAAGCCACAGAGAAGTATTATCAGGAACTTGGAGACAACATGTAGGAGGGCATCTTAGTGGGAGAACTGTAGGGATTATAGGGTGTGGTCATGTTGGTAAAGATTTGGTTAAAATGCTTCAGCCATTTGGATGTCCTATACTGGTTAATGATATTAAAAATTATGACGACTTCTATAAACAGTACAACATTAAATCAGTAGGGAAAGAAGAATTACTTGCTAGGTCAGATGTGGTAACTTTACATACTCCTTTAGATGATTCGACAAAAAATATGCTAACATCTAAAATGCTATCACTAATGAAATCTAAAGCAATTTTGATTAATGTAGCTCGTGGCGGACTATTAGATGAAGATGCATTAAAAAAAATGTTAATTAATGGTAGATTAGGTGGTGCAGCACTTGATGTGTTTTCAATTGAACCGCCTAGGGACAAGGAATTATTGGAGCTACCTAACTTTATCGTTACCCCGCATATTGGCGGTAGTGCAAATGAAGCAATTATAGCAATGGGTAGGGCGGCTATTGATGGGCTGGTCGATAATATTTCTCCATCAATTATTATGGATAATAAATAAATATATAATCATATGCTTACTAATTCATCAATCTTAATAACGGGGGGTACAGGCTCATTCGGTCATGCATTTGTTCGAATGACCTTAGAAAAATATAATCCTAAAAAAATTGTTATTTTATCTAGAGATGAAATGAAACAATGGGAAATGCAAAAACTTTATAAAGATGATGAAAGAGTAAGATTTTTTATTGGTGACGTTAGAGATAAAGATAGATTGTATCGTGCATTAGATGGCATTGACTATGTTGTACACGCTGCTGCTACTAAGATTGTGCCAACAGCAGAATATAATCCATTTGAGTGTATTAAAACAAATATAAATGGTGCAATGAATTTAATTGATGCATGTATCGATCATAATATTAGAAAAGTTGTTGCACTTTCTACTGATAAAGCTAGTAAACCGGTTAGCTTGTATGGTGCTACAAAATTAGCATCCGACAAAATGTTTGTTGCAAGTAATGCATATTCAGGTGAACATAAAACTAAATTTTCAGTTGTGCGTTATGGAAATGTTATGGGATCTAGAGGATCTGTAATACCATTTTTTATGAAAGAAAAAACAGGTGTATTGCCTATTACAGACAATCGCATGACTCGCTTTATGATTACTTTGGAAGAGGGAGTTGAACTTGTTTGGAGGGCATTTGATGATATGTGCGGTGGTGAGATTTATGTTAAAAAAAGCACTAATTACTGGAATCACTGGGCAAGATGGCGCATATCTTGCAGAATTACTTTTAGAGAAGGGGTATGAAGTGCATGGTATTAAGCGTCGATCTTCCCTTTTTAATACTGATAGGATTGATCATTTATATCAAGATCCACATGATAAAAGCCCTAAGTTTTTCCTTCATCATGGCGACTTAACAGATTCGTCAAGTTTAACTAGGATCATTCAAGAGGTTCAACCAGATGAAATTTATAATTTAGCCGCACAATCACATGTTGCTGTTTCATTCGAAGAGCCAGAATACACTGCTAACTCGGATGCTTTGGGAGCCTTAAGAATCTTGGAATCGATTAGAATCCTGGGATTAGAAAAGAAAGTTAAATATTATCAAGCTTCTACTTCGGAACTTTTTGGCGAAGTGCAAGAAACACCTCAAAATGAAAAAACACCGTTTCACCCTAGAAGTCCTTACGCCGTTGCTAAGTTGTACGCATATTGGATTACTATTAACTATAGGGAGGCTTATGGAATCTATGCTTGTAATGGTATATTATTTAATCATGAGTCACCTATTCGTGGAGAGACCTTTGTAACTCGCAAAATTACTAGAGCATTGGCGCGTATTAAACTTGGGCTACAGGAGGAGCTTTTTCTTGGAAATATGGACGCTAAGCGTGACTGGGGTCATGCAAAAGATTATGTTGAAATGCAGTGGCTTATGTTGCAACAAGATAAGCCAGAAGATTTTACAATTTCTACCGGTGTGCAATATTCGGTAAGAGATTTTGTAAATATAGCGGCTAAAAAACTAGGAATTGAATTAAAATGGGAAGGATTTGGGGTTAATGAAACTGGATCTGATATAGTAACAGGAAAAATAATAATCCGTGTTGATTCGCGTTATTTTCGTCCAACCGAGGTTGAAACCTTATTGGGCGATTCAACAAAAGCAAGAGAAAAATTAGGATGGACGCCAAAAATTTCTTTTGAAGAGCTTGTTAATGAAATGGTAGCTTGTGATTTAAATGAGGCAAAGAAGGATAGTCTATGTCTTGAAGAAGGATTTTCAACTTACAATCGTCAAGAGTAAAAAATAAGGAGCAAGATTAATGTTCAATGGAAAATCAATTTTAATAACAGGCGGAACCGGATCTTTTGGCTATCGCTATGTGTCTACATTGCTTAAACAGTACAACTTAAAACGTCTTGTTATTTACTCTCGTGATGAACTTAAGCAGTATGAAATGGCAATAAAATTTCAAGGACATGAAGATGTTATGAGATTTTTTATTGGAGATGTTAGAGATGCTTCTCGTCTAAAAGAGGCGACTAGAGGGGTTGATATTATCATTCATGCGGCCGCAATTAAGCATGTCCCTATTGCTGAATACAACCCTATGGAGTGTATTAAGACTAATATTTATGGTGCAGAGAACGTGATACAAGCTGCTTTACATAACAATGTTGAGCGTGTAATGGCTCTTTCAACAGATAAGGCAGCTAATCCGATTAATTTGTATGGTGCTACTAAACTTGCATCAGACAAACTTTTTATTGCAGCCAATAACATGTCCGGCGGAAGGACTAAATTTTCAGTTGTACGCTATGGTAATGTTGTTGGATCTAGAGGGTCAGTTGTTCCATTTTTTAAAAACCTTATTCAAGAAGGTGTAGATAGTTTGCCTGTTACTCATAAAGAGATGACACGTTTTTGGATTACCCTGCAACAGGGTGTCGATTTTGTCCTAAAGTGCATGGAAAGAATGGGTGGTGGTGAAATATTTGTGCCCAAAATCCCCTCAGTGAGAATAATTGATCTCGCTATGGCTATGGCTCCAGATCTTTCGATTAAATTTATTGGCATTAGACCTGGAGAGAAGTTGCATGAAGTTATGTGCCCTTCAGACGATTCTCATTTAACTATTGAGTTTGATGATTATTTTGTGATTAGTCCTGGTATCAAGTTTTATTCAAGAGATTTCGACTTTAGTAAGAGCCTTCTAAATGAAAAAGGATTTAAAGTGAAGCAGGGATTTGATTATAGCTCAGGATCGAATAAGAACTTTCTAAATTTAAGTGAGATTATTGAATTTAATAACAAGAAATGAATAGAAAAATATTATGTGACATGTCGTCCATTAAAGAAAATGGCATTGAATCATTTTGTGAAAATTATTATTGGCCTGTCTCAAATAAAGAGTTCAAGATTTTTTCTGAATTTATTCACAACACGTATGTTGATTTAATTCTTGATATAAAAGATGATAGCTTGTTTGATATAGCGCTTATTGAGCTATCATTTGTTCATAATCTTTTACAAATATTTCATTATAACTATATAAAAGAGTTTTCAATGAACAGTGATATGGACCTTCTATATGGAAAGGAAACTAAAGAACTATTACATCCTAATTGGCCAGACTTAAGTAGACTTTATTCAAATCCAAAACATCCTTTTGGAAAAATTAAAAGATTAGTTAGGCGAGTGGTAAAAAATATTATTTTCAATAGAAAGTTACCTATTTTTAATATATTAAAATCCTTAAATGGTAAAGACAAAGCTATCGGCATTGGTAGTATGAGTTCGTTAAAAATGGAGTTTATCCTAAATAAACGTATATTTACTAGTCATTATGATTATATTGATTTAATTAATATCGGTTCTAAAGTGGACGCCCGTACCATAGAAAAGCATGCATTATTCTTAGAGAAGCATATCGTAAATAGATTTATCGATGCCTTGCAAAATAACCAGTCCTTGTTTACTGACAATATTGATTTTGATGCGTTGAAATCTTGTTGGAAGAGAAGATTTTATGATGCCTCAAAACTGTATTTTGAAGTGGCAAATACTAAATATAAAAGTAATTCAGTATTTGTTTCAGATATGGCTAAACCATTCCATAAGTTAATCACTCTCGCATTCCAAAGAGCTGGAAAAAGTGTTTATTGTTTTCATCATGGAAATGATGCTGGCTTTTCTGTGCAGATGTTGGGCCACGAGGTAACAACTTCCCATTGTCATACGTTCGTCGTCCCAACAGATGGGATTCAACGTATATATGAGAGGATATATTCAAAATCAGAAATTGAAAAAAGAACTGGAACAAAGTATTTATCAATAAACTCTAGTTTTTATAGGGCAATTTATTTTAAAAATCAAAACCCTAAAAAAATACATATTAAGAAAATAATGTTAATGGGTTTTCCAATGAATTCTAGTAGGTACGCCGCTGAAAATAGTTTGTTTTTTTATTCACAGCTTGATTTAGAATATCGTTTAATCACTACTCTGAAAAATCTTGGGTATTATGTGATTTACAAAGCACATCCTGATAGACTTGAAGAGATTGGAAGCTTATTCAATGATGTAGTTGATGAAGTTATTACAGACTCGTTTGAGAAAGTATGGCAAAGGTCTGACTTGTTGATTTTCACATATACATCTACTACCACTTTTGGATATGCACTGACAACTAATTTACCAATTGTATTACTTGATAGTGCACAGGAATTTAGAGATAAAAAAGAATATAGCGACATGTCTAGTAGAATTAATTTGGTAAAAACCTCATTTGATGATAATATGAGAATTAATTTTAATTCAGACTTGTTGTTAAAAGCAGTTTCTAACAGCGACTTTGATTTTTCATATGTTGAAAGAATTTTTGGCAATGCATAATATAACCTATTTATGAAAAAAATAGAACAAAAGAATTTTTGGCAAGGTAAGTTTGGCGATGAATATTTTGATAGAAATCAAGACGACACGTTATTAGCCTCTAATATTTATTTTTTTCTAAAATATTTAAAAGAACCGAAAGACTTAATTCTATTGTAGAGTTTGGTTGCAATGTTGGTATGAATTTAAAAGCTATAAGAGTATTATTGTCCAATTCAAATCCCTTTAACATTGAAGTCAAGAGGGTAGTTGGTAGTTTAAAAGAGTGGAATGGAAGGTGAATATCATAGAGGGTTTAATTTTATACATAGAGCTTATAGATTATAGTTTTCTTTATCAAAATGATCTTATCTTCCCTCAAGATGATGTAATCTGTCTTTTACTAAGGAAAAGTTGAATGATCCCATATGGCAAGCAAGACATTCAACAAGCTGATATTGATTCAGTTGTTAATGTCTTGCAATCTGATTTTTTAACGCAAGGCCCTCAGGTTCCATTATTTGAAAAAACAGTCTCGGATTATTGTGGTTCAGAATTTGGAGTGGCTGTTAACAGTGCTACATCCGCTTTGCATATTGCTTGTTTGGCATTAGGACTTGGTAAGGGTGATTGGCTTTGGACTAGTCCAAACTCTTTTGTTGCCTCTGCTAATTGTGGTTTGTATTGTAGTGCAAAGGTTGATTTTGTTGATATTGATCCAAAAACTTATAATTTATCCGCTCAAGAATTAGAAAGAAAATTAGTTCAGGCCAAACAAGATAATAAACTTCCAAAAATTGTAATTCCTGTGCATTTTGGGGGGCAATCATGCGATATGAAAAAAATCTATTCTCTTGGTCAAGAATATGGTTTTAATATTATTGAAGATGCTTCTCATGCGATTGGTGGCAAGTACTTAGGCCAGCCGATTGGCAACTGTAAATATTCTGATATTACTGTTTTTAGTTTTCATCCAGTAAAGATCATTACAACGGCAGAAGGCGGATTAGCAACAACAAATAATAAAAACCTATCAGAGCGTATGCAGTTATTACGCAGCCATGGCATAATACGCGATTCAAATTTAATGACTAGTCAGTCTGAAGGTGAGTGGTATTATCAACAAATAGATTTAGGATTTAATTACCGTATGACAGATTTACAAGCTGCACTCGGGGTAAGTCAAATGCAAAAACTGGATGAATTTGTCTCTAAGCGTCATATTTTACAAGAGAGGTATGATTCGTTATTAAGCGACCTTCCAATCATAAGGCCTTATCAAGATCAAGATTGCTACTCTGCATTACATTTGTACCCAATCCAGATTGATTTGGATAGTGTTGATAAAAGTCGTCAACAAATTTTTAATGAACTTAGGGTTAATGGCATAGGTGTGAATGTACATTATATCCCCATTCACACCCAACCTTATTACCAAAAATTAGGGTTTAGAGAGGGGATTCTTCCTAATGCAGAAGCTTATTACGATAGAGAGATAAGTATCCCATTATTCAGCTCAATGTCGATCATTCAGCAGAATTTTGTCGTGAAAAACATAAAGAATATTTTTTAATAGGAGTTTGGTTATGAATTATAAAACAGAGCAAGAGGAGTTTTGGGCAAAAGAATTTGGTAATGATTATATAAGTAGAAATCAAAATTATATTAGCAACATTCCTTTTTTTAGCAAAGTTATCAGCAAAACATTTAATATTAAATCTGTTATTGAGTTTGGTTGTAATATTGGGTTAAATTTGAAAGCGTTAAATATTTTGTTACCTGAGTGCAAGTTAACAGGAGTTGAGATAAACAATAATGCATGTCAATTTTTACAAGAGTGGGGAAAGTGCAATGTAATAAATAAATCTATTTTTAATTATAGTGAAAGTCGAAAGTATGATCTATCTATGATCAAAGGCGTACTGATTCACATCAATCCTGACATGTTAGAAAGTGTATATGCAAAACTATATGACAGCTCAAATAAATATATCCTAATTGCAGAATATTATAATCCAACACCTGTAAGTATAAGTTATCGTGGGCATAATGATCGATTATTCAAGAGAGATTTCGCTGGAGAAATGCTTGATAAATACAATGATTTAAGGCTAACCGATTATGGATTTCTTTATCATAGGGATAATTATTTTCTACAGGATGACATAAACTGGTTTTTGTTGGAAAAAAGTTGAATATTTGTGTAATACCTGCAAGAGGTGGGAGTAAGCGTATTCCAAGAAAAAACATTAAAGAATTTAATGGTAAGCCAATAATTGCCTATTCTATTGAAGCAGCTTTGAATTCAGGTTTGTTTTCTGAAGTGATGGTTTCAACCGAGGATGATGAGATCGCCGAAATAAGTCGATACTACGGGGCAGAAGTTCCTTTTATGAGACCAGACCACTTAGCAGATGATTTTGCATCAACACCTGACGTAATGGAGCATGCGGCTACATGGCTAAATTCTATAGAAGATAAACCATCTTTTATCTGTTGTATTGCAGCTACTGCACCCTTGATAGATTCTCATTATTTAAAAGCTGGCCTACAAAAAATACTGCATGGACAATGTGACTATGCTATTTCTGCGGTAAGTTATCCATCACCTATTCAACGAGCATTTCGTATTACAGATGATGAGCGAATTGAAATGTTTTTTCCAGAAAATTTTCATAAGCGTTCACAAGATCTTGAAGCGGTATATCATGATGCTGGACAGTTTTATTGGGGTAAAACACAAGCCTGGTTAACAAAGAAACTTTTATTTTCTCATGAAACAGCTCCCGTTCTACTTCCAATGATTCAAGTTCAGGATATAGATACCCTGGAAGATTGGGATATAGCGGAGTTGAAATGCAAAATCTTACATCATGATAATAAGTGATTAGTGTCATAAAACTATTAAACAGTACGAATATTATTAAGGAGTTTTAAAACAATGCAAAATATTGAAGATATCCCTTCTAGAGTAGATCACGAACGTTATTATTCTGCTATTGGAGTAGCAGATTTTATCGCCGCACATCATGATGAAGAAGGTACATATAATGTTAATGAGCACTGGGGGCCCGAGGGAGAAATTTACAGAGCAATTTGTGTTTGGGTATTACTCGATGCATATAAGTTTAGTGATAAACCTGAATATCTCGACAAGTCGAGAATAATTCTTGAACGTTTCAGAAAGCGGCAACGTCCCAGTGGCGGATGGACATTATCACTTGGTTCTGATGGTCTAAAATTCAAAGTTACTGACGATGAAAGACGTGATACAGAAACCTTGGAAGACCCAGTAATTTCAGGTGCAGTATTGAAGTCAATTGCTGATTATCAACTTATAACAGGAACTAAAGATTTTCAGGACATGGGGAACAAGGCCTTTGATTATTTAATGGATCTTTGGAATTCAGACATAGGTACAATTAATGAATATCGTGATCGACATCTTTCTGCTTTGCGTTCTAATCCAGATTCATACCATTTTATGATTTTGTTAGGTCTTAACGCATGGAGCGATGCGGGATCAAGTAAGGCAAAAGAAGTGTTGCCACAAAATATTGATTTTGCTAGAAAAACATTCGATAATTTTGATGATAAAACGATGCCGTTAATGGTTGGATATTATGTGGCAGTGCTAACAAAATTTTGTTCTCTGGAATATTCGAAGCGATATATTAAGCCTAAGCTAGATGCATATATGAAAAGTGGTTTGTTTGGCTCTAATGACATCCCTGGTGGCTACGGACATCATGATGGACTTCGTGGCATTGTTACTGATGAACTGCATATGAGAAGTGGTATTGGCTTAGCCAATGCAATGAAATCGTACGATCTGAACACCGGTCAAAATGAATATATGAAAACAAAATGGTACCTAGATATATGTACATGGATAGACAGCATGAAAAGTAATGATGGTAGTTATTTTGAATATCAAACTACCATAGATGAAAAAAAATACGGAAAAGGTTCCGCTGGGCAATATTTACCTATTCTCTGGATTCTTGGTACTTTACTTAAATAATTGAATATATGTCAATATTACTTAGACACTTTGATCATATGCTAATAATTTACAATACGAAGCCGGTTTCTTTTAGAGATGCAGGTATTCAGTTTTATCTGAAAAGAAAATTCTTCGTTGTTCGGAAAAATCATTAATGATTTTACGTAAACTAACTGAAGCAGATTTACAGCTTATCCTTACTTGGCGTAATGCGCCGGAAGTGCGGAAAAGTATGTACACTACACAGGAAATTAGCGAAGCTGACCACCGTGCCTGGTTTGCTCGTATGGAGCATGATCCGCAAGCTCTATGGTATATTCATCAAGGTGAAAATGATAAGCCAGATGGTGTGGTATATTTTACCCAGTATCGACCTGAGAACCAGAGTTCATTCTGGGGTTTTTATGCTGCACCAGACGCCCCAGTAGGAACTGGTACAAAACTAGGTCTAGATGCACTTAATGAGGCATTTTATGTGCTAGATCTACATAAACTGAACGCTGAAGTCCTCATCACTAATGAGCGTAGCCTACGTTTCCATAAAAAACTGGGGTTTTGTGTCGAAGGTAGATTCCGTGACTATCATTTTAATGGAGAGCGTTTTATCGATGTCATCCGACTAGGTATTCTGAAATCCGAATGGTCAGAAAATAGAACTAAGATTGAAAGTCGAATAACAGAGGGTAACTATGAATAAAATTATTATTGATGGCCGTGAGGTCGGTGGAAATCGTACATATATTATCGCCGAAATCGGATCAAACCATAACCAGAGTCTTGAACTCGCTTTCGAGAGCATCGATGCTGCAGTGGGGTGTGGCGCTGATGCCGTTAAATTTCAGTCTATCGATGTTGGTGAGCTCTATTACCAGCCTTCGGAGCAGACTAAAGCCCTACATCGAAAGATTGATATGGCTGAAGAATGGCATAGTCTCCTTTCAGAATATTGCACCAAAAAAGGTATTACCTTTTTTTCTGCTCCTACCTATCTCAAAGCTGTTGATATTCTTGAGGAAATCAATGTCCCACTATACAAGCTTGCATCTGCACAAATAGGAACCTTTCCACAAATCATTGAAAGGGTTGCAGCTACTGGCAAGCCAGTTATACTCTCTACTGGCATTGTGACCATGAAGGAATTGAATAACGTTGTTGATATTTTCAAACGGCACAATAACGATAAGTTTATTATCTTGCATTGCAACAGTATCTATCCAACTCCTTACGATAAGGTTCATCTGAATATCATGAAGCAGTATCGGGATGAGTTTGATTGTATCGTTGGGTTTTCAGATCATACTCCGGATATTTATGTACCTATTGCGGCAACAGCACTTGGGGCGAAGGTCATTGAAAAGCACTTTGCTTTGGATCGTACATTACCTGTGCCAGATGCACCATTTTCACTGGAGCCAGATGAATTTAAAAGAATGGTGGAAGGGATCCGAGCAGCAGAACAAACATTAATAGACGATAGTCGAAAAGAGCTACAGCCAGAAGAGAATCAGTTTAAAGATAGTATTCTGTACAGGCTTGTAGCCAATAAAAACTTAGTATCTGGAGAGTCTGTAAAAGCTGAGGATTTTAAATTCTTACGCCATCCAGAAGGAATAGATTGCAGAGAGTTGCAGAAGTATTTGGATGGGAAAGTGACGTATAAGAAAAATATTCAGCAAGGTGTTTTACTACATTTAAACGACATTAACTATGAAGGTGTTATAGCCTAATGAAGAAAAATAAAATATTGGTAATTGGTGCGGGATGGGAGCAGTTTGCACTGTTCGAAAAGATAAAAGAACATGGACATCACATCATTGCGACGCACCCTAATATAAATGCGGATTCTTTCAGATTGGCTGATGTGACATATGTTAAAGATAGTCGTGATATATGTGCTCATCTCACAATAGCCGAGACTCATAATATCGATACTGTAATAACCGATAATTGTGATTATTCTCTATATACGGCATCTGTTGTAGCTTCAAAACTAGGATTACCGTTTACATCTGTTAAATCAGCGTTGTTCAGTAATGATAAATTTTCTCAGCGACAAGCGTGCGCAAAGTTTGGTGTAATGCAGCCTGAATTTTATAAAGTTAGAACACCTCAAGATGCTAGTGAAGCTGCTGAGAAAATTGGCTATCCCGTTGTTATAAAGCCTGTGGATAGCCGAGGTACTTTTGGTGTAACCATTGTTAATGATGCCAAAGAGCTTTTTGATGCCTATTTTGATGCTGTGAGTTACTCTCCTAGTCTGACATTGATATGTGAAAGATTTATTGAAGGTGAGTTAGTGACTGTTGATGGATTCTGTTTTTCAAATGGACATCAGTCACTCACCGTGGCATCACGAAAATTTGCAGAGGGAAAAAAGCCTGTAACTAAAAGCGTTTCATATCCTTCTCAGCATGATGATGAACTAAAATCACTATTATTAAGAAATCACCAGCGGGTCGTTGAGGCGCTTGGTTATGATTTTGGCCACACTCATGGTGAATATTTTGTCACTAAAAATAATGACATCTATCTTGTCGAATGTGCAAACCGAGGTGCCGGAGTTTATACGTCATCAACGATCAACCCGCTCATTACAGGTATAGATTTGAATGAGATTTTTTTGAATCAAGCGCTTGGTTCCGATGATTTTCAGATTGAGCATGACAAGAAAAACTACATGCGTAGAGCGGCAATGCTATCATTTCTGGACTTTGAAGTGGGTAAAGTCGTTAAAAGCCTAAATATAGATGAAGTGAAAAGACTACCATTCGTACGGCAATTTCGAACTATTTACTCAGAAAAACAGATGGTCGAATCAATTGAAAACTGTGCAAGCCGCCACGCTATGCTCGTGGTAGATGGTTCTGATATGGATGAGGTGTTACATAACTACGATATTTTCAAATCAACCCTTAATGTGGAATATTATTAAATGGCCACTATTATCGAAAACACAGTTAGAGATGGGTCATATGCTGTTAATTTTCAGTTATCACTGGAGCAATCTAATTCTATTGTAAAAGGGTTGGATGAGCTTGGCTTTGAATATATAGAAGTAGGGCATGGATTGGGGCTTGGTGCTGGTAAAAATGCTATCACTGGATTGTCAAAAGAAAGTGATGAAGCCTATATCAAAGGTGCTAAGTCTATAGGTAAGAATTCCAAAGTTGGTGTGTTCTTTATTCCAGGAATAGGAAGTCTAGACGATATTCGTATGGCAGCTGACTTAGGTGTTGATTTCATCAGAATTGGTGTAAATATCAATAGATATGGTGATATGCTGGCTGCGGCTAAACTAGCCAAGAAGAGAGGGCTTTGGTTAGGTTTGAACTTGATGAAGAGCTATGCAGTAAAGTCTTATGAATTTATGCAGATTGTTAAGAGTATTGATAGTTGGGGCTTGGCTGATGCAATCTATCTGGTCGATTCGGCTGGTTGTATGACGCCAGATGAGGTGTTCAATTGTATCACTCTAACCCGAGAGCACGTTGTTACTCCTTTAGGGTTTCATGGGCATAATAATTTATCTTTGGCTGTGGCAAATTCTTTATCAGCGGTTAGAGCGGGAGCAACATTTGTCGATTCAAGTATTCTGGGGATGGGGAGAAGTGCT
>Ga0233430_1004442_pt1 | contig 13018 bp, 10 predicted proteins | sample SI_118_April2016_2_FD_179883 | JGI IMG/M metagenome (GOLD analysis project Ga0233430, IMG submission 179883) | Seawater microbial communities from Saanich Inlet, British Columbia, Canada - SI_118_April2016_150_MG | ecosystem: Environmental > Aquatic > Marine > Inlet | place: Canada: British... | reverse complement strand
GCGCGAGACACGAAACAGAAGGACTCTTCTGTTTCGCTCGCACCACTAGGCGGGCAATGTCACCGCCGACAATACAGCTGGCAGGCCGGAGCCAAGCAACGTCCAATCGGCATCCTCGCTGACGCGCCAAACCTCGCCGTTATCGGTACCGATGACAACGCCGCCCGGTTTGTCCAGGTCGGGGGTCAGGCCGTGGATGTTTGCCTCTGACGGCGAATGGGCTGGATCACATAGGGATCGCCAGCTCTCCCCCCCGTCCTCTGATCGTAACAATACTGCCTGGGCCCCGCCCGCGTCCTTGAAACTGGAGAATGCCGTCGGTGCGCTGGCGACCGTTAACTCGTAAGGGGAACGGGGATCAATACACATAGGCCGGGAATAGGGCGGTGTGATGCCTTTCCAGGCATATTGCCAACTCTCCCCGCCGTCATCGGAACGGAAGACCCCGGCATTGCCCTCGATCATCTCGGCTACGCCGTCCAGCCGGCCATATCCGGTAGAGGCATATAGCACCTCCGGGCGGTCAGGTTGGGCGCACATCATATGCAGGTCGGGGTTCTTGCCGGGCAAATCCAACGCCCATGTGTCCCCGCCATCACGCGTTCGCATGATGCCGCCTACCTCTACGCCAACCCATATACGCTGGGGGTCGTCCTGATCGATTACCAACGCCCGCGCTCTGCCCGGCAATACCGGGTCGACCGGGATGCACCAATCAGCGGCCTGGGGAAAGGCGGCAAATGCCTCGACTTCCCTCCAACTGTCGCCTGCGTCATCACTGCGAAACAGCCCGGCCGGTTGGGTGCCCGCGTATAGGGTGCCATTCCCGGCGCTTCGAATTTGCCAAACTTCCCGGTCTTCCATGCCCGAAAGCGACCAGCTCTCCCCGCCATCCTTGGAAAGGTATAGGCCAGCGCCGGTGCCGGCGAACAGCCTGTCATGGTAGGTGACAAGATCGCGAACGCCCCGGCTCTCCAGTACCCGCCTTGGGGCGATGTCCTGACCGCTCGCTTCCGCATCGATTAAAAAAATGCCCCGTCCCGTTCCTGCCAAAACCTTCATCACGACGTCTCCTCAGAAAACCCATTGATGGGTATTCTCGCTTTAGGATGCCGGACTCCGCAAGAGTTTAGTGCTGTAGATGAAGGCCGACTTCACCGATCGGAGGCGCGAAAGCCCAGCCAGGAATTCACCACGATTGCCGTGATCACCAGGCCACCGCCCATAAAAGTCTGTTGCCCCGGCTGCTCAGCTAAGACCAACCAGACCCACAGGGGTCCCAGGACAGTTTCAAGCAGCATGATCAAGCTGACTTCCGCCGCTGAAATGAATTTGGGTCCATGGGTGATCAATGCCATGGCAACTGGGATAACAATACCGCCGTTGATGGCAAGATAGATGAAATCCTCCCCAGATGGCGCGCGCGGGTCTGCGCCCATGGCCAGGGCAAACAAGGCGGCCAGAAGCGCGCCAACGCCGACAGCGACCAGGGTGTTGATTTTTGGGTTTCTGGCTATGGCCACCAATGTTGCCGCCATGAACAACGCGCAGAAAACCGCGACAACATCGCCAACGATATTACCACCGATGTCGCCCTGGCCAAAGCGTCCCCAAAACACCACGACAATGCCTGCCATCGCGACAACAATGGTTATCCAGGTTCGTAACGCCAGTTTTGTCGCCATGAACAACAACGTCAGAACGGCTGCAATGAACGGCATAACGGCCAGTATGACCAAGGTATTGGCCGCGACGGTGTGGGTAATGGAAAATACAAAGCATGCATTGCTGCCGGCAAAAAACAGCGAGCAGAACAGGCCGTTTCTGAACAGCTCGGCAACTGCTTTGATCGGATTGGTTTTCTGACTAATTCCATTCAGGGCAAAAAGACAACAGCCCGCAATTAAACTGCGCCAAAACATCAAAGTCCAATGATCCGCATCCACAAGGCGTAATAGCAGGGCATCAGGCGTTAAAAAAAGGACGCCAACAAACGTCATCAACAAGCCCCGTTGGTGGGAACTTAAATGGCCCATTTCGTGTAATTCATATTTTGCTGCGGCCTTAAAGTTTCTGTCGCCGCACACGGATACCGTGGGCCTCACGGTCCCAGGTATCCGGTGTTACGCCACTTTCCCGCAACAGGTTTTTCTGCACTTTCTGTGTCGGTGTCATGGGCAGCGTCTCGACGGTGCGGATGAAGCGGGGCAGCATAAAATGCGCCATGCGGGGCTCCAGAAAATCGAATAACGCTTTCGGGTCCAGGCTGCCACCGGGGGGCGGGGCGACCACGATCATCACCTCATCCTCGCCGAATTCGCTGGGCACGGGAATAGCGGCAACCTCTGCCACGTCCTCGAACAGGCTGACTTCGGATTCCACCTCGAACGAGGAGATATTCTCACCCCGTCGCCGGATGGCATCCTTGATCCGATCGACGAAATAGAAATCACCACTTTCGTCATAGCGAAAGCCGTCACCGGTATGGAACCATCCATTGCGCCAGGCTTTGGCCGTGGCCTCGGGGTTTTTGTAATAGCCGTGGTTCATGGACCAGGGACGGTCTGTACGGATGATCAATTCGCCAACAATGCCCGGTGCCACTTCGCAATCGTTCTCATCCACCACGCGGACTTCTACGCCGGGGCGCGGTTTGCCGCAGGTGCCCAGGGCTTTCGGATTAACGGTAGAGATCAAGGGCACGGAGATTTCGGTCATGTTAAAGACTGTGCGCATCTCAAACCCAAATCTGTCCGATAGGGCCAAAGCATCCTCGTTCCAGGGGATACAGACGACGCTGTGCAGGGGATGATCTTTGTCCGCGGCGCTGGGTTCGGGCTTCAGCAAAAACGGTGCCATGGCGCCCAGGAAGCAGGCGAAGGTGATCTCATGACGACGGATCAGCGGCCAAAAATCCTCGGTCTTGAAGCTTTCCACCACCACGCAGGAGCCGCCCAGCGCCAGGGCCAGAATGGTGAACATGGTGCCGCCCATATGGAACATGGGCAGGTTGACCAGGATGCGGTCGCTGCCATCAACGAAGGTGTAACTCTCGGGGGCGGCGGCGTAGTTGTGAATATAGGACGACAGCACCGCCTTGGACGGCCCCGTGGTGCCGGAGGTGAAGATGATATACTGGCTGTCCCAGGGCTGGATCTCCCGCTCCGCGAGGACCTCGTCGTCGTCCGCCATCAGGGCCGCGGCTGGATGGGTGCTCAGATTATCCAGGGCGACCGAGCCCACTGGGCCATTGGTTATGATGACGTCGGCCAGATCACCGGCATCGATATCACTCAGGGCCGGGGCCAGGCCTGCGTGACAGACCATCAACTTGGCATCCGACAGTTGCACCACGTGCTGCAACAGACTGCCTTTATAGGCGGTATTCAGGGGCACATAGACAGCCCCCAGATAGTTCAGGGCGAGCCAGGTCAGTACGGCTTCACGCCCGTTGGGTTGCCAGGACAGCACATGTTCGCCCTGTTTGACGCCCATGTTTTGCAGGCCTTTTGCCGCCCGCCGGGTCAGGCTTAGGGCTTCGGTCCATGTCCAGATTTCAGTCCGGCCTTCACCACCATCAAATATAATGGCTGTGGCATCAGGCTTTTGCACGGCCCACTTTTCCAGCAATCGCGCCAGGACGCATTCGTCCGCCCCCGGCATGCGCGGGTCAAAAACACTCTGCAATGCATTAATCTCCTGCGGTCAGTTTTTGCCGGCGTACCTTGATGCCGTGGGCTTCCCGGTCCCATGTATCACTGGTGATACCGTCTTCACGCAATAGGTTCTTTTGGATCTTCTGGGTCGGGGTTTTCGGCAGACCGTCCATGATGCGAATAAACCGTGGCAGCATGAAATGCGCCATGCGCGGTTCCAGGAACTTGAACAGTTCCATTGGGTCGATCTCGTGCTCCGGTGCGGGGGAGACAACGATCATCACCTCGTCCTCGTTGGTTTCCGCCGGCACGGGAATGGCGGCGGCCTCTCCTACACCGGGAAAGACCGTAACTTCCGATTCCACCTCGAACGAGGAGATATTTTCACCCCGCCGCCGGATCGCATCCTTGATCCGGTCAACAAAGAAGAACTCCCCATTTTCGTCATAACGGAAAGCATCGCCGGTGTGGAACCAACCGTTGCGCCAGGCCTTGGCGGTGGCCTCGGGGTTTTTGTAATAGCCGTGGTTCATGGACCAGGGGCGATCCGTGCGCACGATCATCTCCCCCACCACGCCGGGGGCCACCTCACAATCGTTCTCATCCACCACCCGGACTTCAACGCCTCTCCTGGGTCGCCCGCAGGTGCCCAAAGTTGGTGGATTAACGCCCGAGATGATCGGCGAAGATATCTCGGTCATGTTGAACGCCGTGCGCATCTCTATGCCATAGCGTTTGCCGACCGCCAGAGAATCCTCGTTCCAGGGAATGGTCACGGCACCGCGCAAGGGATGATCCTTGTCCTGGTTCGAGGGCGGCAGCTTTAACAAAAACGGCGTCATGGCACCGACAAAGCAGGTGTAGGTGATCTGATGCTTACGCACGGTGTTCCAGAATTCATCCGTGCGGAAGCTGTCATCAATCAGGCAGGAACCGCCGTTGTACAATGTGATCATCACGAACAATGTGCCGCCCACATGAAACAGGGGCAGGTTGACCAGAATACGGTCGTCAGCGGTGAAATAATCATTCGCTTCCGCCCCCATGGCATAGGTATGTACATAGGAGCCCAACACCGCCTTTGACGGCCCCGTGGTGCCGGAGGTGAAGATGATATACATGGTGTCCCAAGGTTCCACCGGGCCATCGATCTCAACCCCGTCATCCTCGGGTAATAGCGCCTCAGCCGGATGCGTCGTCAGATTATCCAGTTCCACCGCGCCCACGGGGCCATTGGTGATGATGACGTCGACCAGCGCGCCGGTTTCAATAATATTCAGGTTCGCCGCCAGGCCCGCATGGCAGATCATCAATTTGGCATCGGACAGTTGCACCACGTGTTGCAGCAAGCCGCCCTTGTAGGCGGTATTGATGGGGACATAGACGGCGCCTAGATAATCCAGGCCGAACCAGGTCAGGATCGCCTCGCGCCCGTTGGGTTGCCAGGACAGCACGTGCTCGCCCCGTTTGACGCCCATGTTCTGCAGGCCCCTGGCGGCCCGTCGGGTCAATGTCAGGGCCTCTGCCCAGGTCCAGCTTTCATCGTTTTCAAAGATGATGGCTGTTTGATCCGGTTTTTCCCGGGCCCATTTTTCCAACAGCGGGCCCAGAACACAGACCTCAGGTGCCAACATACGTGGATCATAAACCATGGCGAACGCCTCCCATACAACGCGCGAGGTGCTATCATGGCCCAGGAAACAAAGTTGGGCAAATCCGGAGACGATGTAATGGCGTTGAGTATGGCCGTGGCCGAGCGTGAGGCCTTCCTGGCAGAAGCGCGTATAGGGGTGCTGTCCGTACCGGAGGAAGGGCGGGGCCCGCTTTCCAGTCCGGTCTGGTTCGATTATCTGCCCGGCGGCGATCTATGGTTCCTGACCCAAAGCACGGCCCGAAAGGGAAAATTGCTCCGCCCCGGCCTGCGCGTCAGCCTGTTGGTTCAGGAAACAGCATCGCCTTATAGGTATGTTTCGCTGGAAGGCCCGGTCGCCTTCATCAAGCCGTCAGACAGGTTGATCGACCTGCAACCCATGGCGCAACGCTATCTGGGGGAACAGGCGGGCATTGATTACGCCGCCGTGTTGGCGGAAAGCTATGCCGAAGGCAACGCGATCAAAGTCTTTATCCGCCCCGAACGCTGGCTGACCGTTGACTACGCCAAGGAAGGGTAAGGCGCGGTCATTCTTCCGGCAATCCGACTGCGCGCAAGGCGTCCAGATACTTCGTCATATAAGGCCCATGGACTTGGCTCATTGTCGAATTGATATAGGCTACGGATAATTCCGGTCTTAGGGCGGACGCTTGGCGATAGGCGGCGCGGCCCTCATCATAGTTATTTGACAGGCTGCAGGCGACGGCCAGCGCCAGACATGGCAGGAATTCATCACTTTTTTCCTGTATTGCCACTTTCGCGTCAGTGATGGCCAAGTCAAGTTGGTCCAGCATACTGTAGGCCATGCTGCGTAAAAAATGGAATGCCCATAGCTGCGGGTCATAGGGGCTAAGGCGGATGGCCCGGGTATGCAGGGAGATGCTTTCCGTAGCCCCTCCGAACCAGTAACGGGCCATGGCAAGGCCGTGATGGGCGGTGGCGGAATTCGGATTCAGCCTAATCGCTTTTTCAAGCGCCGAAACGGCCCGGTCACGGTCGCCCAAATTGGTGAAAATGCGGCCCAGCGCATAAAGGTTGTAGCTATCCCGATCATCCAGGGCCACCGCCTTTTCCGCGTGATGGAGGCTTTCATCCAGGTCCGCGGCCCTATCCTCGGCATAGCCAAGAAGGGCATTGTTGTAGGCAATGACGGCAAGCCCTGCATGGGCATTGGCAAATTCGGGTGAGCGTTGCAGCGCGCGCTGAAATAGCCGCCGCGCCTCGATGAAATCATCCTTGCCGTATTTATAGAAGTGCCACATGCCACGCTGATAAAGTTCCCAGGCGTCCAGATCGGTCGTGGGCTTCTTATGTGCTTGTTCCCGTTCGCTGCCGGCCAGTTCGGCATCGACCTGGGCGCTGATCGCCTCGGTCAATTCGTCCTGCAAATCGAATATATCCGCCAGCTCCCGGTCATAGCGTTCGGCCCAGATATGGTTGCCTGTTTCCGCCTCGATCAACTGTGCGGTCACACGGACCCGGACCCCGGCCTTGCGCACGCTGCCTTCCAGGATATAACGCACGCCCAGCTCGCGGCCGACCTGCTTAATGTCGACCGCGCGGCCCTTGTAGGTGAAAGTGGAGTTTCGCGCGATCACGAATAACCACCGTAATCGCGAAAGGGCAGTAATGATGTCCTCGGTCATGCCGTCGGAGAAATATTCCTGCTCCGGATCGCCCGACATATTATCGAATGGCAGCACCGCGATAGAGGGTTTATCGGGCAATGCCAGCATTCCCCTCTCCGCCGGTAACACTTGTTGCGTTCCGCTGGATGACCAACGCCAAATCTGTACAGGGCGGGCGATATTTTTCAGATCCTGGCTGTCGCCGCCGTTGAATTGCGCAGCTGATTTTTTGTCCAGGCTGTTGTGCACGGTATCGGAGATCAGCACTTCGCCAGGCTCCGCCAGTTCTTCCAACCGGGCCGCGACGTTGACGCCTTCACCGAAGACGTCCTCATCCTCGAACACTACTTCGCCGATATGTATGCCTGCGCGCAGGCGGATGATTTCGTGCGCCGCCAAACCGATCTGAAACCGCAACGCGCAATCGACCGCGTCAGAGACACTGGCGAATTCGACGATCCAGCCATCACCCATACGCTTGACCACGTTGCCGCGATATTCATCGACCACCGGCTCGAATAATTTCTTGCGAAGTTGGCGCAATGCATCAAGCGTGCGGGCCTGATCCTCGCCCATAAGCTTGGAATAACCAACCACATCGGCGGCCAGGATGGCGGCGAGTTTGCGAACGGGCGCTGTCATTCTTCCGGCATTCCCGCTTTGCGCAAGCCTTCCAGAAAGGGCTCTATGTCGGGCCAAAACGGTAAATGGCGCGCGCGCTCGATCGTAAAACCGGGCACCAGGCGGAGTACATGTTTAATGTCGTCGCGCGCTTCTTCCATCCGCCCCAACATGGCTAATGCCGCCGCGCGCTGGCGAAAATTAGCGGGGTAATCCGGAAAGGTCTTGATCGCCTCGTCGACATTCCTAACAACATCGTCATAACGTTCCGCGCTATAGAGGCCCAAAGTATACAGGCTCTGCCAGATGCCTGCGGTGGGGTCGTGCGGGCTCAGTCGCAAGGCAAGGTCAAGATGCTTTCGCGCCGCCGCGAAGTCGCCAAGAATTGCTTGATTTCCACCCAGGAAGCCGTGCGCCATGGCGAAGTTCGGATTGATTTTCAATGCCTTTTCGTTGGCTCGCGCGGCGGCTTCCACGTCATTCGCCGTAGACGCGTAGATCATACCCGAAACCACATGGGACAAGGCATCATCGGGGTCGAGTGATACCGCCTGGCGGGCGATCGCGAAAGCCTCATTGCGGTCGGAAATCGGGTCATCGGACCAGCCGTACGCCGAGTTGAGAAACAGTGCATAGGCGAGCCAATTATGGGCCTGGGCACTTTGCGGATCTTGGCGAATGGCGGCGCGCAACAGCGGCAAGGCATCCTGTGCGCTTTGTTTGTCCAGCGCCGCCAGCAGGGCTCGGGCCCGCAGGAGGTTGTCCCAGGCGGACAACTGCGTTGCGGATAATTTGGCGGAACGCTCCGCCTCCGCCTGAACGAAGCGGGGGGCGATGGCACTGACGATGGCAGAGGTGATTTCGTCCTGCAGGGCGAAGATATCCGTCAAATCGCCGTCGAACCGATCCGCCCATAAGTGGGTGTTGGTGGTGCCCTTGATTAACTGCGCAGTGACGCGGACCCGGTTGCCGGCCTTCCTGACGCTGCCCTCGACGATATAAAGTGCATTCAGTTCCCCTGCGACTGCGGTGAGGTCCATGGCCGTGCCTTTGTAAACAAAGGTGGAGTTGCGCGCGATGACCAGGAATTCGCGGAAGCGGGACAACTCGGTGATGATATCCTCGGTGATGCCGTCAGCAAAATATTCCTGTTCAGGATCGCCGCTCATGTTGTCGAAAGGCAGAACCGCGATAGAGGGTTTGTCGGACAGGGGCAGCGCGGCCTCTGTCGACTTGGCCTGTTGTACCTCTCCTGGCGACCAACGCCAGACGTGAACCGGGCGGGCAATGTTCTTTAGCTCCTGGTTATCGCCACCGCTGAATTGCGCGGCTGATTTTTTGTCCAGGCTGTTGTGCACGGTGTCGGAGATCAGCACTTCGCCCGGTTCCGCCAGTTCTTCCAGCCGGGCCGCGACGTTGACGCCGTCACCAAAGACGTCCTCATCCTCGAACACCACTTCGCCGATATGTATGCCCGCGCGCAGGCGGATGATTTCGTGCGCCGCCAAACCGAACTGAAACCGCAACGCGCAATCGACCGCGTCAGAGACACTGGCGAATTCGACAATCCAGCCATCACCCATGCGCTTGACCACATTGCCGCGATATTCATCGACCACCGGCTCGAACAATTCCCTACGCAATTGCCGCAATGCATCAAGGGTACGCGCCTGATCTTCGCCCATAAGCTTGGAATAACCAACCACATCGGCGGCCAGGATGGCGGCGAGTTTGCGAACGGGTGTTGTCATGGTGTCAGATTAGCGCATGGCATCGTTAAAGCCACGCGCAATAATCGGACTGTCAGGGTCTGATGCGGGCCGCGACGCAGTCTATGCCACGCTCTTTTAGGGATTCACAGGCATCGTTGGCGGCTTTGTGACTGGGATAGTCGTTGATGACGACGAGGATCAGCCGCTTGCCGTTTTTCATCGGCTTGGTCTTGATGTACTGAACCTTGGCTTCCTGTAGCTCGATAGCCATGGGGTTATCCAACAGCTCGGCCCAGGCCTCTTTTGCACCGGCCTCGGTCTTATAGGCGGCGATTTGAATGCCCCAGAATGCCTTGCCGGAACTTTTGGCGGGCATCTTGGGCGATTTCTTGGTCATGCCATGGCGCGGTGCCTTGTGCTCAGCCCCGTCGTCGCCAATTCTTTCTTCAATGGCCTTTATCGCCAATTCCATTTCGGCGATTTTCAAGGGGTCATGTTCAAGGCGCTGGGTCATTTGATGCATTCGCTCGGACAGATCCTCGACCCGTAAGGAAAGCGTATGGATACGCTCGTTCAGGGCCAGGATTTCCTTGTCCTCCGTCTTTTCCTCCCGCCGCTCCTTCGCCAGTTCCTTCTGTTCCGCCATGTGGGCCTTTTTGTCCGCCTGTTTGGCGACCTTGACCTGTTCTGCTGCTTCGCCGGTATCTTTCGGCATCATGTCCGGCATTTTTGCACAAGACGCCAGCAAAACAGCGCCTGCAATACCCAAAGGCAGTACGATATTTCGGCGAATTTTATTGCAATCCAACAGCTGGCCCATGGAAATCCGATGTCCTTTTCTCAAGCAGCGAATAATACGAATAGCGGATATCTTTATACCCTAATTCGGAGACCTTAAGCATACAAGAAACAGCGGGTTTCGAGCGTGAGAAACTAGTCTGAAAACAGCTGATCCGCCACGAATGGGTTCGACTGGCGTTCATCGCCAAAGGTGGACAGGCCACCGTGGCCCGAGACAAAGGTTGTGGCATCGCCCAAGGGCCAAAGCTGTTCCCGGATGGAGCGGATCAGGGTGTCATGATCACCACCCGGCAGGTCCGAGCGTCCGATGGAACCTTGGAACAAGACGTCCCCCACCAGGGCAACCATGGCCTTGGCATCGTGAAAGATCACATGCCCCGGCGTATGACCAGGGCAATGGCGGACGGACATTGTTTCGTTGCCAAAACTGACAGTATCGCCACCCTTTAGCCAACGGGTCGGGGTAAAGGGGCGGGCCTCCGTCAGGCCGTATTTGGCCCCGGCCTCGGACAGGCCTTCGATCAGGAATAAATCATCCTCGTGGGGGCCTTCGATGGGCACGCCCAGGCGTTCAGACAATTCGGCAACGCCGCCCGCATGATCCATGTGGCCGTGGGTGACGAGGATCTTTTCCACCGTTACGCCCTGTTCGTCGATGGCCTGTTGCACCCGGTCGATGTCCCCACCGGGGTCTGATACGGCACCCATCATGGTTTCTTCGCACCAGATGACAGTGCAGTTTTGCTGGAACGGCGTGACCGGAACGACAACAGCTTTCATGAACTTAACTTCCCTAACTCTTCAACCGACGTTGGGCCTGGCGCAGAATGTCCCGGTTGCCCCGGTGCCAGGTGACTTGCAGGGAATAGCGGCGCATGCGCCAGCGTCCGTCATGGGGGCCGTCTTGGAGCCCACCCTCACCCCGCGCCATATCGCAGGTGTAATAGCCGCCGACGGTATATTCGGGATCGCTGCGCGCGGTATCCAGACGATGCAGCGCCTGAAGGTAGGCGACCAATGTGGCGCTGTCGCCATCAACAGTGATGACGTGGTTGCCGGTCAGATGCTGGGTCGCATCCAGGCCCTCGATAGTGCCTTGGATGATGGGTAGCCAGTTATCCCGGCCCTTGATGATTTCCCGGCTGCCAAAACTGCGAAAATCGGCCTCCAGATCCGCAGTGAAGCAGGTCGCCAATAGATCAAAATTTCGGGTATCTATGGCTGTGGCATAGGTATAGAGAACCTGGCTGATATCCGCCCGGTCCAGCAATAATTGTACTTTTGCATCAGTATCATTTGGCATCTATGCCGCCTCCCGTGCTTTGTTCAGCAGAGCCAGAATTTCAGCCGCAGCTTCCGGAATATTGGTGCCGGGGCCGAACACGGCTGCCACGCCGCGCTGGTATAGATAGTCATAGTCCTGGGCCGGGATGACCCCGCCGCAGACCACCAGAATATCATTGCCGCCCTGGTCCTTCAGGGCATTGACCAGATCAGGCACCAGGGTTTTATGCCCGGCAGCCTGGGTCGAGACACCGATCAAATGCACATCGTTTTCAATGGCGTCCCGCGCCGCTTCCTCCGGCGTTTGGAACAGCGGTCCGATGTCCACGTCAAAGCCAATGTCGGCGAAGGCGGTTGCGATCACCTTGGCGCCACGGTCATGACCGTCCTGGCCCAGCTTGACCACCATCATGCGGGGGCGGCGACCCTCGGCCACGGCAAAGTCCGCCACATCCTTGACGATGCGATCAAAACCTTCATCGCCCTCGTAGGCCGCACTGTAAACGCCCGAGATAGAGCGGACTTCAGCCGAATAGCGGCCAAAGGGCCGCTCCAACGCGTCTGATATTTCACCCAGGGTGGCGCGCACCCGGGCCGCGTCCACGGACAGGGCCAATAGATTGCCATTGCCCCTGGCACCGGCTTCCAAGGCATCCAGGGCGGCGCGGGTTGCGGCCTCGTCCCTGGCGGCGCGAATTTTTTCCAACCCGACCACCTGGGCTTCGCGTACGGCGGTGTTGTCGATCTCGCGCACTTCAAAGGGATCGTTGTCGTCCGATTGGTATTTATTGACGCCGACGATGATTTCTTCGCCCCGGTCCACGCGGGCCTGTTTGCGGGCGGCGGCGGCCTCAATCTGCATCTTCGGCATGCCGGCTTCCACGGCCTTGGTCATGCCGCCCATGCCTTCCACTTCCTGGATAATCTCCCAGGCAGCTTCCGCCAGGCTGTTGGTCAGGGACTCGATGTAATAACTGCCCGCCAGGGGATCGACCACGTTGGTGACGCCGGTTTCTTCGGCCAGGATCAACTGGGTATTGCGTGCGATCTTGGCGGAGAATTCCGTGGGCAGGGCAATCGCCTCGTCGAACGAATTGGTGTGCAGACTTTGCGTGCCGCCCAGGACGGCGGACATGGCCTCGTATGCCGTGCGGATGACATTGTTGTAGGGGTCTTGTTCGGTCAACGACACACCGGAGGTCTGGCAGTGGGTGCGCAGCATCAGGGATTTGGGATCCTTTGGGTCAAACTCCCGAACGATGCGGGCCCATAACAGGCGGGCTGCGCGCAGTTTTGCAATTTCCATGAAAAAGTTCATGCCCATGCAGAAAAAGAACGACAGTCGCCCGGCAAATTTGTCGATGTCCATGCCGCTGTCCACCGCCGTGCGCACGTATTCCAGGCCATCGGCCAGGGTAAAGGCCAGCTCCTGCACGCAGGTCGCACCCGCTTCCTGCATGTGATAGCCGGAGATGGAGATGGAATTAAACTTCGGCATGTTATCAGCGGTATAGGCGATGATGTCGGAGACGATCCGCATGGACGGTGCGGGGGGGTAGATATAGGTATTGCGGACCATGAATTCCTTCAGAATGTCGTTCTGAATGGTGCCCGCCAGCTTGTCGGGGGACACACCCTGTTCCTCCGCCGCCACGATATAGCTGG
>Ga0233430_1004437_pt1 | contig 13026 bp, 8 predicted proteins | sample SI_118_April2016_2_FD_179883 | JGI IMG/M metagenome (GOLD analysis project Ga0233430, IMG submission 179883) | Seawater microbial communities from Saanich Inlet, British Columbia, Canada - SI_118_April2016_150_MG | ecosystem: Environmental > Aquatic > Marine > Inlet | place: Canada: British... | reverse complement strand
CGTGCCTCGTTTCGGTGCAGCGTCCGCCCGGTGGCACGCCAACGGTTGACCAGCCCGGCGAGGTAGAGCCCGGAGAAGAACGCGCCGTTCTCGATCGGCGACCACCAGCCGAGCCCGTTTGGTTTCTCTTCGCGGCATTCCTCGGGCGTGGGCACCCGGACCTCGCCGTTCCTGTCGGCGTAGTCGTAGAGCAGGTTGTGCGGGTCCATGAACCGGCGCCAGAGCTCGCCGTGTGCGTTCTCGACGGCCGCAAGCACCGGGTCCGCCGTGATCCCGCCCTGCCGTATTTCCCCGCTTTGCTGTGCCCAAAGCGTGTTTGTCCCTGCAACTGCTAGGCTCATGGCCAGTCCTTTCGACCATATACTGATCCATCTTCTCATCTCATGCTCCTGTTCCCGCTTTGGGTTCTGTATTGACTGCTCCATGGGTGGTAACGGGAGACGACAGGCTCTTTCTACATTGCCCGAATTCTCATCTTGGTTTCCACGGACCCCATCGGTTGTTGCTGCGAGGATCATCACCCCGGGTCTTTTCACGTGTACGGTTGCGTAGATCGCGGTTGGAGCGGGGGTGATCTGACGTGTCCCCAGCGACAGGGCCGACCACCTTGGGGGCACCGGATTGTCGTCTCGGCCCATCCTCGGGCGCATCGCGGACGATCCGGAATCCGATGTGGTAGTACGGGTGATTCGGGTCCTGTGGGCCGCGGAAATGGGCCGGGTTCCGGTTCGAGACGCGCGAGTGTCCTTCCGGACCGTTGTACCAATTACCGCTGCGCAGGACCCGGTAGGGCTTGCCGTCGGGCATGGGACGCCCCCGCGCTGGTCCGATCGGGTTCACGGACGGGCTGGCAGCATAGTAGGTATTGGTGTACCAGTCGTTGCACCACTCCCAGACATTGCCAGCCATATCGTGGAGGCCATAGCCATTCGCACCGTTGCCGGTCTGGTAGGTCTGTGCCTTTCCGGGCCAGCCGAAGTCGGCCTTGAGGTGGCGCTCGCCATTGTAGAAGCCGACCGGCGTAGTCCAGGGCAACGGGCCACTTTCGTAGGGATCGCGAGATCTGGGCCAGTTTGCCCTGGTGGTGTCTGCCTCATCGCCCCACGGGTAGATGCGGTATGGCGCATGCAGGCCGCCTCGGCCCGCGAATTCCCATTCGGCTTCTGTGGGCAGACGATAGCCAGACCGGGTATAGTCGCAGGCCCACGAGCCAGGGGCGTAGCAGGGCGCAAGTCCCTTCTCTGCGCTGAGCCAGTTGCAGTAGGCAGCCGCCCCCTCCCAACGCATGCAAACCACCGGATGCCGCTCTTTCCCGGTAGCCACAGCGAACACCTTGCCGGTCCATGCAATGTGGCTGTACGGGACGGCTGGGCGGGTCTTGCAGTAGATGATCCGACCAGCCTTGTCATACACGATTCCGTCACGCACGGAGACCAAGCGTTGGCACAGGGCGGCATTGAGGAATCGGCAGTACTCGGCGTTGGTGACCTCATGGACCCCCATGTGAAAGGGATCGAGGGTGACTTCGTGGATGGGCACTTCGTCGTTGCGGTGTTCGCGACCGCCGAGATCGTGGTGATCGCCCATCTGAAACGTCCCGCCCGGTATCCGCACCGTACCGTCCGGCTCGATGCTCGTCGTTCGTGCCCTCGCTGCGCTGGACGGATCCGGCGCCCTCGGCTCGCCCGTCGTGCCGCCTCGGACCGCACGGACGGCCGCCATGCCGGTCTTGTCGGCATACTCCACCAGGCCGTAGCGCATCCCAACGGTCCACGCGCGACCGGTACGATTGGCCTCGCTGGTGGACGACCAATACGCGGACGTGAGTGTCCCGGCCAGTTTGTCGGAGTCGAATGCAGGACGGCTTCGGCTCACGTCGACCAGCGAGAAGAGTTCTTTGATGTTCGGCAGTCGCCAGTCGTCCCGATCGGCCAGCGTCAGGCCTTCGGCATAGTTCAGGGCGTCTTCCCATGTACAGGCGCTTCTGCCTGTCTGCTGCCAGACCAGGCCGGTGCGTCGATCCGTTGTGGTGCCGTCTCCGTTGTCGATAAGATCGGCTGCCGGTTTGCGGCTCCACAGGCCGCGAACACAGCGCACGTGGAATCGCTTGTCCCCGCCGGCACTCAGAGTCTCGGAAGCCGGATGTGGCCCGATACCGCCTCCGGAGTTGGCAACCCAGATCCGGCGCCGGTCGTCAGCTCGCAGCTCCGATGTCCACCAGTATTGAGCTGAGGGCCCGTCGAAGACATCGGTGTCGAGCGCCGGCTCGTGCCGACCGTGATCCAGCAGGCTGAACAGCTCCTGTGCACTTGGCAAGCGCCAGTCGCCATGGCCGCCAAGGACCAGCCCCTCGGCGTACTCCCGCGCCTTGGACCACGTCATTTCGCTGCCATCCGCTTTCTGCCAGGCCAGTCCGGTAACGCGGTCTGTGACCGTACCGTCGCCGTTGTCCTGGAATGCGGGGGGGTTGATTGTGTAGTCGCTGTCCTCACCGTGTGTTGCGGTCGTGTCGCGCGTCTGACCGGTGTCGGGCAAGCGAGCCGGAGTGATTGGCGCTCCCGCGCCGCTCACGTGCATGGCCAGCGTGTAGGCGGTAGTCCGGGCCGTGATAAAGAGCGTTCGCCCGTCCGGCCCCGCGAACGTCACGTTGGTTGGGCGTTCCGGGACCGCGATCCGCTCGATCTGGCGGCCGGTCGGATCGAGAACCAGGACAGCGTCCGACGTCAGGTAGACGTTTCCCCGGCCGTCGATTGTCATGCCGTCGGCCCCCGTCTCACAGAACAGTGTCTTGTCGACCAGTATGCCGTCGGCCTTGACGGCATAGCGGAACGTCCTGCCGGCACCGTGGTCGGTGATGTAAAGCGTTCGGCCGTCCGGTGTCCCGATCAAGCCGTTTGGCCGCTGCATGTCGTCAACGACGCGGACGACCCGCTTCCGATCCGGCGACACGTAGTAGACGTGTTCACCGTCCTGAACGCGGTTCCCCCGTCCGTAGACCGGATCGGAGAAGTAAACGCCGCCTTTGGGATCGACCCACAGATCGTTGGGCTGATTGAAGCGACGCCCCTGGTATCGGTCGGCCACGACGCTCAGGTTGCCGTGCGTATCTAGCATTGTGATCCGTCCGTTGCCGCCTTCGCAGATGAAGAGGTCTCCACGCGGACCGAAAGCCAGTCCGTTGGCGTTGCCCGTGTCCGTCCGGAAAAGGGCAATCGTGTTGTCATCTGCCGGCCATCTGTGGATACGGCTTGCACGTACATCGGTGAAGAACACGTTGCCCGCGGCATCGGCGGCCGGACCTTCGGTGAATACGAATCCGTCACCGGCCTTCTTGAGTGATGCGCCAGGGGCAACGATGCTGCCTTGTGCCAGCCCGGTAAGCCCAAGCAGCGCGATGAGCAAGCTTCCACAGAGCGCTCTCCGGTCGTTGCGTGTCATGGCTTTTCCCTCCGCCATCCACCCCAGTTGTTAGTCGGCCGGACGGAACGGTCCCCGCCGCCATTCGGCTCCGGGTCGCGGCTGCCCTGCCCACGACGGCCGCCGCGGGCACGCTCCACACGGGGCTCGCGCGGGAATGCGTCCGTGATCGTGCCTTTGGGGGTGAGATCCCGGCCTTTGAGCGCCGGATGATCCGGACCGTAGCGATAGGCCCGGAACACCGCGTTGGTCATGGGGGTGGCGTCCTCCAGGATCTTCACCGAGCCAAAGGTCTTGGTGACGGGGTTGATGTACTCCCAGACGACCTGGCCATCGGCCGTGACCTCGAACAGATGTCCCTCGGTATCCGAGCAGACGAGGGTGTTGCCATTGGGGAGCCGTTGCGCGCCCGCGCCGATGTGGCTGAAGAAGCCTTGGTTGCTCTTGGACCGGTAGCTCCAGACGATCTGGCGCGAGGCCCGCTGCAACGGCTTGTGCGTGTCGCGGTTGGCCCGGATCGACTCGTACCCAGCGGCGGGGGGATTCACGTACTTCCCTGTGTCTTTGCCTTGGGCGTCCAGGAACCCGTTGATCTCAAGGATCGAGGACTGCGAGGTGCAGTCGAACAGATATTGGCCGTTGTTGAAGATCAAGAAGTGCCCGGCCCCCGGTAGACCGGGGCGAATCCAGTGGATATCATGGGCGCCACCAATCTGTTTGTGCCCGCTGGTCGAGTGCGTCCAATCCTCCAACACCCGTGGAGGATCGCCCTGCTCGTACCGGGCCGGATCGCCGAAGCGGTAGAGGAAGTCCCCCGCCGGGCCCGCCGCCTTGGCGATGCTCGCGGGCGGATCGCCGGCAACGAAGGTGCCGTCGTGGTCGATGACATAGAACTCGCCCTGAACCGAGTTGATGACGATCTGCCCCAGCTCTGCATTGTAGTCCAGGGAATTGCAGTGCAGCCAGTCGCGCTTCAGTTTGCGTCCCGGCAGATTCAGGTCGATCCGGCCGGGATAGTCGGCGATGCCTTTGCCTTTGCCCACGTAGTTTGCTTTGTCCGGGGCAACGTCTTGGATGGCGTGGTCGAAGAACCACCACTCCCACACGACCTTGCCCTGCATGTCCACTTCCACGATGGCATCCATCTGTGCTCCCCGGTACGGCCCATTGCGGGGATCACACCCCGCCGCGATGGCTTGTTCGTGTGTGATGGAGCGATTGGCGATGTAAAGCGTGGTCGGAGCGTTCAGCGCCTGGTTGTGAATCCGCACCCAGTCGTGGTGCGGAGCGTATCCTTCGCGACTCTCGGTGTAGCGCCAGACCTCCTTGCCGCTCCAGTCCAATTCCTGGAAGCCCTGGAAGCCGCTCGGGTCATCCCGTGTGGCATCGAGGATGTGACCATTGGGCAGCAACCGGGGGTTGGTCCCCATTCGCCAGGTATTGACCACTTGGCCCGACATATCGATGAGGTAGGTCGTCCCGTGAGCTGCAAACAGGGTGTAGCCAGCGTAGGCTTTCTCCTTGTCCCAATGGAGCAATTCGGTGGGACCGCGCAGGGATTCGTAGGCATGGCTGACCAAGCAACTGAGAACCAGCCACAGGCACGTACTGGCTGCGGTCAGCCAGCCGCGTCGTGCACGATGCGTGTCTGCTCGGCGTCCTGTTGCGGGGCAATCCATGTTGCCTTGGGCACGTACGTATGGCTGGCTATTCATGGTGTCTATCCCTTGGTCTGCTTACCGACGCTCGTCGTTCTTGGGACGTCGGTCCCCGCCGCGTTCCCTGCCGCCGCCGCCACCGCGCTGGCCACGCTCACCGCCACCGCGCCCGCCGCGGTCCTTGCTGGCTGCCAAGGCAGCGGCGGCTTCCTGCTCATTGAGCTTGCCATCCTTGTCCAAGTCGAAGGTGCCCAGGACTTCCTCGTTGTGCTGCTGGCACATCTCCGCCGACCGCTCCCAGAGCCGGCTCATCTCCTCGTCCTCCAGCTGCCAGTTGCCATCCCGGTCCGCGCGCCGCACTTCCGAGAGCGTGTCGATGGCTTCCTGCAATGCCTTGCCTTCTGTCTCGCTCAGCTTCCCGTCGCCGTCGTCGATGCCCTTCATGACGGCCTCGACCGCCTTGCTGGCGTCCGCCTGGAGCTTGGTGAGGCCCGCCCGCAGCTCTGCTTCCTCGACCAAGGTGTCGCCATTCGTGTCAAACCGCAGCACCCGTGCCGCTCCGCGGCCGCCTCCGCCACGTCGCTCTTTGCCTCCCTGTCGCTCCCTTCCTCCCTTGCCACCCCGGTCATTCTGTGCCAGGGCCACACTGAGGGTTAGAAGCGCGGCGGCAACTGCATACAGCGTGTTTCTGCATTTCATCGTCTGGTCTCCGGTGTGTTTCCAGTGGCTCATGCAAAGCCGAACCGCTCGGCTCTAGGGGGAGTAACGGGAACCAAGCGCCCGTTTCTACAGCGCCACGAAAGAACCCCGGGGATCGTTGAAAACACCAGGTGCAGCCTCATCGGCGGCGGCCTGCATGGGGCCGCGCTAGCGGGGGCAATACCCATGGCGAAGTCCCGATCGTGACAGTCGCCGGCGGGAAGGCCCGTGCCGGAACGATGGCCCTCACACCTAATGCGAATGCGGTGGGGGCGTTGTCCGGACTAGACGAGCAGGATGTATTGGCACACCGTCCAGTGGAAGACCACCACGGTGTAAGCCAAGCTTAGCCACCAGACGGCCATGGAGGCCACCCTCTGCTGACGGAACCACCAGATGGCCGCGCAGCCCCCACCCACCGCGACGAGTTTGCTCAGGGAAAGCAGCAAGGGGGTACGCAGCATCTTCCGTGCGACCGGGTTGAGCTCGGTGACTCCACCCGGTACACAGGTATACACAGTCGCCACAAGATCATACAGGTTGAGTGTCATCAGCAGAGCCACGCAGACCAAAGCTGTTCTTGATGCGACTTCTTTGACAACCAATTGGTCTTGGGGAACCGGGCGGAAGTGGAACAAGCCCCCGAGGGCAAGGACAGTCAGCAACAACCCGCCGACCAGCAGCATTTGGCGTCCCATCCTCTTCTGACCGGTCAGTGACTCATGATAGAGGGCTGCCGTATCCAGGCGTTCGCTGAAAGTCGACGAAGGGGTGAACGTCTCCACCACGGATGCCCAATCCACCTGTTTTGCTCCATCACTCGCGATACCCCCCAGTTTCCCTAGCTTCTGCTCAACCGATGCGCCTCCGGACAGGACGAGCAGAGCACTGAGAGCACCGGGACCTTCTACCACGGACGGTTTCGCACCCGATTCAAGCACCAGTAGACCATGGTCTGCCAACGCGACGCGAATGCTGGCCAGCAACGGGGTTTCGCCGACCTCCTGCCATCGGTCGAATGGCAAGTCCGGCCTCGGTGCGGTGGCATCGTCCACTGCGCAGATGGCTTGGCCGTTGAGCCAGATGCTCCCGTCGCTGACGTCGAAGTCGAAGGGCGGTGGCAATTCCTCGCCATTGCGGAGGACGAAGCCGTATGTGATGGCGCCGAATTCCGTCGGTATCTGCAGCTCGCCATCGAACGTGTAGTCGAGTTCTGGATTGTTCGGTTGGGGGGGCAGTTCTGTGCCTGTTCTACCGGTGGACCGTGGGGCCCAACGGCGGACGGTCGGGGACCGAGGCCGGGAATGCCGCCGAAGGGACGGACGAAGCGGATCTCTGCCGGCGCTAATGTGGCAGAACAAGCACAGGCAGGCCATCAACGGGAGCACAGCTGTGGATGTGCAGGAGTTGGAGTTCATTGTCCTGCTCCGTGGGTAGGAAGTGTGCGGGAGGAGCGGCCGCCGAAGGGCGCCTACTGACCGTGGAGCGTGCTGTCCTTGACTCGGGCCTCGGGGAAGGAGTCCACATGGCCATCGAAGAACATGGCGTTGAACTGCCCGTTGTGGCGGGCGGTCATGTATGGGGCGCAGGTTCCCCACGGGCGCTTCTGGAATGCCCAGCCGGTCTCGGGTATCTCCCCCAAGCCGATCGTCGAGGAGGGCAGCATGATGGAGGTCATGGTGTAGTTGTTCATGGTGTCGCAGGGAATGCCATAGCTGCCCTTCCAGGCATCGACGCCGGTGGGCAGGTTCCAGGCATCGTAGTTACCACCATCCGGAGCTCCGCCGCTGGAGCTTGGGCACTCGTAGACATCGACGCTGTTGCCAACGTACGTGTACATGAGGTACATCCAGCACTGGCGCCCGCCGGAGACAGGCATGTTATATGTGCCACAGCGCGTGGGGAACCTCTCGTTGTCGTCGGAGTACATCGCGAACGCGAGGCCGAACTGCTTGAGGTTGTTGGTGCAGCTGATGGCTCGCGCCTTCTCCCTCGCCTGCTGTAGGGCAGGCAGGAGCATGGCGGCGAGAATCGCGATGATGGCGATGACGACGAGGAGCTCGATGAGGGTGAATAGTCTGTTGGTGATGGGACGTGAGCGCATGGTTGGTATACTCCTGTTCGCGGTTGGGTGGAGATGAGCGGTCTGAGAGGCGGGGAGGCGGCCCGCGGGGGTGCCGACTGGTGAGTGGCACCCGGTGCGACCCACCGTGAGCCGGCCATCGCCGAGGCCCCCGAGGAGCTAGAAGCCGCCTTCGTTGGGTGTCGGGTAGCCGTTGGTCCAGTGGAGAGTTTCCCTTGGCATAGCAGTGCCCGTGCTGGCCACGTGCCCATCGACATGGGTCGCGTTGTAGCGGTCGTTGTGGATCATGTTGGGCGTCCAGCCGGTGTTGTCGTTGCGCCTGTAGTAGTAGTTGTTGTGCAGATCCAGAAACAGCCCGGTGCTGGACGGGTACTGGACGACGCTCAGCGCCTTGCAGTCCAGCCACAAGTTCATGCCGTAGCTGTTGCCACCCCAACTCGTGTCGGATGATCCCCCCCCGTAGATGGCAGTTGCCCCATCGCTCGGACAGACCATGATGGCCTGGTCGTTCACATACGGGTAGATGGTGAATATCCACTCCGTGCCATTCGCGATCAGAGTAGAGGCAGCCACGTACCCATCCGTGTTGGGCAACGTCTCGCTGTTGTCATCCAAGTACATGAATGTCGCCAACCCAAGCTGCTTGAGCTGGCTGACGCAACTGATCGACCTGGCCTTCTCTCTGGCCTGCGCGAGTGCGGGCAGGAGCATGGCCGCGAGGATCGCGATGATGGCGATGACGACGAGGAGTTCGATGAGGGTGAAACGGGGCGGGCGGCGGTTCATTGCTTGGTTCCCTTTGGGGTTGGTGGCCTGGTCTTGGTCGTTCGCTCGCCTCCGGCTCTGCATTTGGAGAGGGAAGAGGAGAGCACGTTTGCATCAGTCCTTGTCACATGTCCGGTGGCTTGCGGAGAGCCGAGCCGCTCGGTTCTAGGGGGAGTAACGGGAACCCGGTCCCCGTTTCTACAGGCCCTCACCACAGTCGTCATCTGCCTGTTCCATGCGGCAATAAGGCAACGAACTCCTCCGTTGGCTGTGTACTGCAACCGACACAGGAGCCGCTATGACGAATGGTCCCCTCGGGGAAGCACTGCTTGCCGAATGCCTGGGAATGAACCGGGCGCGTCTGTTGCGCTTGATCGGTTTCCGCATGCACGCCCAGCTGCGGGGGAGAGTGGACCCGGAGGATGTCCTGCAGGAAGCGTATCTCGCGGCGACCAAGCGATACCACCACTACGAAGCCGCCCCGGACGTCTCGCTGTTCATCTGGGTGCGCAGTGTGGCTCTGCAGACACTGACCGACGTGCATCGCCATCATCTGGGAACCCAGAAACGCGACCCGCGCCGCGAGGTCCACCTGTATGCCCGACCCTACACACAAGCGTCCTCCGCCTCCATCGTCCTGGAGTTGACTGGGAATCTGACTTCGCCCAGTCAGGCGGTGGCCCGCGATGACGCCGCTGCCGTCGTCCGACAGGCCATCGAGGGGATGGGGGAGATGGACCGCGAAGTGCTCGCCCTTCGCCACTTTGAGGAACTCACGAACCGGGAGGTAGCGGAGGTGCTCGGCATCGAGCAGAAGGCGGCCAGTATCCGCTACATGCGTGCCCTCAAGCGGTTGAGGGAACTGCTGGCCAGTGTGTCCGAGTTCCGGGAGCGGATCGGCAATGCCTAGCGCCGACGAGGAATCGCGGGATCTGGATGAGCTGCTGGAGGAGTTCCTGGCGCAATTGCGCCGTGGGGATACCCCCTCAGTGGAGGAGTTCGCGGCCCGCCACCCGCATGTGGCGGACGAGATCCGCGAGCTGTTTCCGGCCGCTCTGTCCCTGGAGGACCTGAAAGTCGCCGAGACTGGCAGTGCCGAGGTGTCGGCGGCTCATGTACCCCCGCTTGAGCGGCTCGGCGATTTCCGGATCATCCGGGAGATCGGGCGTGGCGGCATGGGCGTGGTCTACGAGGCAGAGCAGGAGTCGCTCGGCCGCCACGTGGCTCTCAAGGTGTTGCTGAACCAGGCACTGCATGGCACCAAGCAGGTGAGCCGGTTCGAGCGCGAGGCCCGTCTGGCGGCCAGTCTGCACCACACCAACATCGTGGCTGTCTATGGTGTGGGCGAACAGGATACGGTGCGATACTACGTCATGGAGCTGATCGACGGGATCTCGCTCGACCATGTCATCGCGCGGCTGGCCGATGCGGAGGAACTGAGAACGCAGCGTGAGAAGGCAGTCTGTGACTACATCGGTGGTTGCTCCAAAGCTGAGCGTTGGCAGCGGGCCGCCTGTATTGGGCTGAGCCTAGCGGACGCCCTGCAGCATGCCCATGAGCAAGGCGTGCTCCATCGCGATATCAAGCCAGCGAATGTGCTGGTGAACCCCCATGGCGGGGTCTGGATTGCCGACTTTGGTCTGGCCAAAGCACTGCATGCGGGCGATGTGTCCCAGACCGGCACGACGGCGGGAACGCTACGCTACATGGCGCCGGAGCAGTTCAGCGGAGACACGGGTATCGCCAGCGATCTCTATGCCTTGGGACTGCTGCTCTACGAGCTGCTCGTACTGGCCCCCGCCTATGCGGAAGCGGACCGCGGCCGACTCATTCAGAGAATCACGCACGAGAATGTCCCTCGTCTCCGGGAATCGTGCCCGAACGTGCCGAGAGACTTGGACACAATCGTGCAGAAGCTGACGGCACACGACTCCCAACACCGTTACCCTTCTGCGGCCGTCTTGGCGGATGATCTGCGGCGCTTTCTGGATGGCAGGCCGATCCAGGCACGACCCGTGGCCTGGCCCGTGCACCTGTGGCGCTGGGGGCGGCGGAAGCCGGTGTTGGCGAGTATGGTCGCCGCCCTCCTCGTCCTTGTCCTCACCACGGTGACTGCCATCGCTGTCGGCTGGGTACAGACTCGGTCGGCGCTGGCGCAGGAGAAGCAGCAGCGCCGACGAGCAGAGGCCAACGCCAGTCTGGCCTTGGAAGTGGTGGACAACATCTTCAGCCAGTTTTCGCCAACCGGTATTGGCTCTGCTTCCCAGGCATCCATCAGCCCAACCGATGGCGAGGCAATGGCCCTGCCTACCGCTCCCGTTCTCTCTGCGAGGGCCGCTGTGCTTCTCCAGAAGTTGTTGCCTCTATACGACCGCCTCGCTGGGGAGACTGGAGACGAGCGCCAAGTTCGGGTGAAGGCGGCGGCCGCCCGTAAACGCATCGGCGATGTGCAATGGCAGCTCGGGCAGTACACGCAGGCCGAGAGGTCCTACCGCGATGCTGTCGCTGACTACGCGGTCTTGGCACGCGATCTCAACGATGAGCGACACCTGATCGAACAGGCCCGTATCCAGAACCATCTCGGGCAACTGCTCAAGGCAATGGGCAGGACGGATGAGGGCCTGGAAGCACATCGCACGGCGTTGGTTACCCTTGCGTCGCTGCCGACGGAGGCCCGACGAACCCGGAACGTGCGCTTCGAACTGGTACAGACGCAGTTCTTATTGGGGACCAAGAACTACGCGAAAGCACCCCCTGGGCAGGGACGCATCGACCGCGATAGTGCCCGACCTCCACGCACTCGCGAGGCGAGGGAACATGTGGATCTCGCGAGGCGCGAGCTAGAGGCCCTTCTACAGGAGATCCCAGACGATGCCGATTGCCTCTATCTTCTCGCCCTTTGCTACCGGGAACAGCCCCGGAGAGGCGGCACGGGAGGGGTGCGTGCTGATCGGGAGGAAGCCACCCGGATCCTGGCCAAGCTAGTCGCTGACCACCCCACCGTTCCGAGGTACCGGTATGAACTGGCGCAGACCTATGCGATGGATGGCCCGCGCCGGCGAGGGGAGGACAGGGGAGAGGAGCGAGGGACGGAGAAACAGCTTCAGCAGGGATTGGCGCAGATGGAATGGCTGGTGCGGCGGCACCCCTATGTCTCCCGTTACGCCACCGGCCGGGCCCAGCTCTGCCACAAGCTCTCCACCGTCTACCGTCACAGTGGACGATGGGCCGAAGCCGAAAGCCATTGCCGCCGTGCCGTTGACGAACTGGCCATGCTGCGCGAGCAGAATCCCGGAATCGCCACCTACACGATCTGGCTTGGGGCCTACACTAACGCCCTTGCCGATCTGCTTTCCCGCCGCAATCGCACGCCCGAAGCCTATACTCTTCTGGAAGCCAACTTGGTCCACCTGCGGGCGATTCCGGCGGACGACCCCGTGCAGCACTTCACCACGCAATTGTGCCAACAAGCCGAGCGAATCCTCGGCAAGCTCCGCAACCCGAAGCGGTCCAACGCTTCTCCCGAACCCAGGCACTAGCCAGATGTCCCACCAGTCCTGAGGGACGCAGCTTCTAGCACGGCACTGCCTGGTTTGCTGCTCCTGAGGGGCTCCTTGGGATGCCGCCTGCGGCTCTCTATGGCTCTCTGTGGCTCGATCTGGCCGCAGAAACGCGGAAGATAGGCCTGATACCGGATTGGGACAGCGATTCATCGCGACGATACCACACACAACCACCTACTCCACAACAGCCTACACGAAACGTCCAAGCCGGAAAGCAGGACTTCTGGTGGAGACCAGGGGAGTCCAATGGCCAACCAGTAAAAAGGCCCTAACCACCTCACGATAAGGTGATTAGGGAATCTGGTGGAGGCGGGGGGAATGGGGAGATTACAGCTTCCGTGCTCAGAAATCGTTGCAAGTCGCTGACTGAAGCCAGGAAGTGTCTGATATGGCTTCTCCTGAGCACGGAAAAGAAGCGACCGAAAACGGCACCATTACGGCACCCCGGGGTTCCCAGATGCCACCTAAACGGCACCCCCGCCGGCACCCTCATAACTGTACTCCTCCATCGACCCAGAAACCATCTCAGGGCTCCAGCAGGGACTCAGACAGAGCCGAGAGTCAGTCACCCAATCGAGAGTGCTCGCCAGTTGGTCAGGCTGACAGAGACCAGGCCTGACTGGAGGGGGGCTCTCATCCATCCACGTCCTGCCCTTTGCCAAAGAGCAGGACGAACAGATGCTTGTCGTGCTCGAAGATCCGGCCGGCGCTTTCAGAACAAGGCCGAACTGCGCGTGCTCTTCCACATCGGTGCGTTCACCGGGCAACGGCTGAAGGACTGCGCCCTTCTCCAGTGGCACGCGGTGGATCTGCCGCGCCGCCGGATCAGTATCACGCAATA
>Ga0233430_1004432_pt1 | contig 13041 bp, 13 predicted proteins | sample SI_118_April2016_2_FD_179883 | JGI IMG/M metagenome (GOLD analysis project Ga0233430, IMG submission 179883) | Seawater microbial communities from Saanich Inlet, British Columbia, Canada - SI_118_April2016_150_MG | ecosystem: Environmental > Aquatic > Marine > Inlet | place: Canada: British... | reverse complement strand
TAGTTTTCCGCCGGCAATATCAATCTTTGTTCCAACATCAGATTCTTTATTTTTTGTTACAAAGGTGAATTTGGATATTGATGCAATGGAAGGAAGTGCTTCACCCCTAAACCCCATGGTTGAGATACTAAAAAGGTCTTCTGCGGTGAATATTTTACTTGTGGCATATCTTTCAATGGATAAAAGTGCGTCATCCCGGCAAAGCCCGCAGCCGTTATCTGAAATCCGGATTAAAGATTTTCCTCCTTTTTCAATTTCTATGTTTATACTTGTTGCGCCTGCATCAAGGCTGTTTTCAACAAGCTCTTTAACAACAAAGGAAGGCCTTTGCACCACCTCGCCTGCTGCAATCTTATTGGAAAGGATTTCAGGCAGGATTCTAATGATCGTCATTCTTTACAAACCTTGACAAGAACTGGGAATCTTTTGGGCTTAAATCAAATTGAAAGCTGGCTTCATCCACCAACTTTGCAAGCGCCATATCAGGTTTTTCTTTTCTCTTTTCTGATATCCATTTAATTGCTTTTTTTAATTGCTCCCCTTTGGGCTGCAGTGTTGACATACTTTATCTCCTTACATTAAAAATCCGGAAACTTTTTGTCCAATCCAATTGTCTCTTCAAATCCATATCCGGCCCTTAAAAGTGACAATTCATCAAAGCGCCTTCCCATCATCTGGATACCAATAGGAAGCCCTTTGGAAGAAAACCCTGCTGGAACCGATATACCGGGGATGCCTGCCATGTTGGCAGAAAGTGTAAAAATATCTGTCAGATACATGGTCAGGGGATCATCCATATTTTCACCGATCTTAAATGCAGGGGCCGGCGCTACAGGAGACAGGATAAAATCACAAGTACCAAAGGCCTTGGAAAAATCCTCCATGATCAGGGTTCTAACCTTTGATGCCCTGCCATAATATGCATCATAGTAACCGGCTGAAAGTGCATAGGTTCCGATCATAATTCTTCTCTTAACTTCCGGACCAAAGCCTTTTGACTTGGTTTTTTTATACATATCAATAAGGTCATCCGACACTTTTTCTCTAAAACCATATTTAACGCCATCAAATCTGGCAAGATTGGAACTGGCTTCACTGGGTGCAATAATATAATAGGCTGCAACAACATAATCTGTATGGGGCAGAGAAATCTCTTTAATTTTAACCCCCAGATCTTCAAAAATCCTTTTAGCCTCATTAAATACTTTTTCAACTTCAGGATCAATACCATCAACACATAGGTATTCTTTTGGGATTCCTACTGTCATTCCCTTTAAGGAACCTTTTTCAAACTTGTCAAATGCCCTTGTAAAATCAGGTACATCAACCTTTGCACTGGTGGAATCCATTGCATCGTGTCCTGAAATGATATTCATCAATATTGCCGCATCTTTAACATTTTTAGTAATGGGACCGATCTGATCAAGGGAAGAGGCGTAAGAAACTAATCCAAACCGAGATACCCTGCCATAGGTGGGTTTAAGACCGACTACCCCGCAATGGGAAGATGGCTGGCGGATGGAACCGCCTGTATCGGTCCCAAGGGCGGCGCAGCAAAACCTTGCTGACACAGCTGCAGCCGATCCCCCGCTGGAACCACCGGGCACATGGTCTTTGTTCCAGGGATTTGTCGTGATTTGATAAGAAGAATTTTCCGTTGAAGACCCCATGCCAAACTCGTCCAGATTGGTTTTACCTATTATAACAGCACCGTTTTTCTTTAATTTATTAACAATTGTACCATCGTATTGTGGGATAAAATCATTAAGGATCTGTGATCCGCAGGTTGTTTTTATCCCTTTGGTACACAAAAGATCCTTTAAGGCTATGGGCACACCTGTCAATGGTAAAATTTTATTATCTGCAATATCCTGGTCCGCTTTTTTAGCCTGTTCAAGCGCCATGGTTTTATCAACGATTATAAATGAACGGATTTCATCGTCATATTTTTCAATCCGGTCAATTAGAGCAGATGTCAAATCAAAAGAAGAAATTTGATGGCTGGCAAGCAGTTTTCCTGCACTTTCAATGGTCAGTTCATGGTATTCCATTCTATCTTTTCCTTATTTTCTCACGCCTGAAAAAATTATTTAGTGTTTGAACGAAAACACGGGTTTCCGGTCAGGCACTATTTAACAACCCTGGGAACAATATAAAAATCCTCATCCCTTTGTGGTGCATTGGCCAAGGTTACTAAAGGGCCTGGAGATTCTTTCACTTCATCCTCTCTTAACACATTATTCATAAAAGCAGCTCCTGAAGAAAGCTTGACCCCCTCAACATCTACATCCTTTAGTTTGTCAATATATCCAAGGATATGGCTCAGCTGTTCGGCCATTTTCTCTTTTTGCGAGGGTTCAACCTCTAATCGTGCCAGGTGGGCAATCTTTGTAACTTCATCAGTCGATATTTTCATTTTTATCCTTTTTTATAATTCCTTTTTTACGATCCCTTTTCTACGACCCCTTTTCTACGATTTGGGCCTTGATTCCGGCTATATTTAATTTTTCTATAATTTTTTGGGCCTCATCCCAGCTTGAAAAGGAGCCGATTCTCACCCTGTACCATGTAGCTCCATCTTTTCCACCTTTTATGCGGTAAGAAGAGAATCCTTTTTCTTCAAGCAGCGCCATTTGAGTAATGGCATCTTTAAACTCTTTATAGGCTGCAATCTGAATCGTATATTTACCCTGTTTTATTTTTGGGGTACCATTTGCTCCAATATCTGTCTTTGCCTTTTGGGTTATCTTTTTAAATGTTAATCTTTTTCTGCTTTTCTTTAATGGAAGGATATCCGGTGTAAGAAGTATTTCCTTTTCAAGTTTTTCTTTGACAGATATTTCTTTTACAGGCATTGCTTTTTTTGGCATAATTTCCAATGGTTTATTTTTAGAAAGGACGCTTTCTTCCTGCACAGGTCTATCCAGGGCATCATAAAATTTTAAATCCATTTTTTGGGGAATATCTTTTTTTTCTCCAAATTCATTGGCTATTGTTTCAAGCCTTTTTTGAAATCCTTGGGTATCAAAAGTAACAGGAGAAGTACCACGACCCACCATGATGCCCAAGAAAAACATCCAGCCGGCAATAAATATGTAAATTAAATATTTTAAAATCCCTTTAAAGGATATCATTTTTACATTCTTTCAGGTGCATTAACCCCAAGAAGTGCCAACCCGTTTCTAATGACTTTTTTAACGCCCAAAACAAGGCTTAACCGGGCCAGGGTCTGTTCTGTGCTATCTGTAATTACCTTGTGCTTGTTATAATAACCATGGAATGCAGATGCAAGAGTCATCAGATACGTAAAAATCACATGGGGATGCAATGTTTCAGCGCTTTTTTCCACATTGGCTTTAAATGTATCCAGTATTTTTAGGAGATTAATATCTTCGGCAGTAGTCAATAATCCCAGGTTTATACCCTTATTAAAATCAATATTCTGGATAATATTTTCCTGTTTTGCCTTTAACAGAATCCCAGTGATCCTGGCATGGACATATTGGACATAATATACAGGGTTATTTGAATTTTTCTGTTTGGCAAGTTCCAGATCAAAATCAAGCCCGGAATCATAACTGCGGCTTAAAAACATAAATCTTGCAGCATCCTTGCCCACTTCATCAACAATATCTTTTAATGAAACAAATTCACCAGCCCTTGTGGACATCTGAAATGGTTTGCCCCCTCGAAGCAGATTCACCAGTTGAACCAATATCACCTCAAACTGGCTGCTTTTTTTCCCCTGTGCAACAACAGAGGCATCTATTCTTTTTATATAACCGTGGTGATCTGCTCCCCACACATCAATAACCCTATCAAACCCCCGCTCATACTTTTCCATATGATAGGCAATATCAGACGCAAAATAAGTGGTCAGCCCATTATTTCTAACGACCACCCTGTTTTTTTCATCGCCAAAATCCTGTGTTCTAAACCAGAGTGCTCCCTCTTCTTTATAAATTAAATCTTTTAAAGTAAATTCATCAATGACTTTTTGAACGCGTCCCGAATCATACAGGCTTTGCTCACTAAACCATTGATCAAACACGACACCAAAACTTGACAGGTCTTCTTTTATGCCTTTAAGAATTTTCTTTGCTGCAAATTTTGCACATAAAGCAATGGCTTCTTTCTCATCTCCTTGAATAAACCGGCACCCTTGTTTTTCAAGAATCTCACAGGCAAGATCTTTAATATAATCGCCCTTATAACAGTCATCCGGAAACTCGATTTCTTTGCCTGCTTTTTGTAACAGCCTCAGCCAGACTGATGTTCCCAGGGTTCTTATCTGGCGCCCTGAATCATTAATGTAGTATTCTTTTTGGACATCAAACCCGGCAAAACTAAGAATATTGCCTACAGAATCTCCAACGGCAGCACCCCTTCCATGCCCCACATGCAATGGACCTGTGGGATTTGCGCTAACAAATTCCACTTGCACTTTTTCATTTTGCCCCATATCTGAGGCACCATATTTTTTATCCTGTTCAAGAATCCGGTCAACCACTGGATGCCAAGCTTTGTAGGAAAGAAAAAAATTAATAAACCCAGGGCCTGCTATCTCTACTTTTTCAATCAAATTTACTGTTTCATCCGAGGTTTCACGCAAAGCCTCAATTGACGATACCAGGCTTTGGGCAATTTTTATAGGTGGCATTTTCTGAATTGCAGCAGAAACCATTGCAAAATTTGTGGAAAAATCCCCATGAGATGAATTTCTTGGTTCTTCTATTTCCATTTCAGGGATCTGGTCTGTTGGCAGCAATCCATTTTCAAATCCCGTTTTAACAGCATTGAGTACAATTTTTCTAATCTTATTTTTCATTATCAGCTCTAATTTTCGTGTTCAGAAGTGTCTTCAGGAGTGAATTTAGGTGTGTCATCTTCAGAGTCTATTTCTTTTATCTCGTTCTGGCTGGTTTCCCCATCTTCCTCTAATATCTTATCAATCTCAACATCTTCATCTTCCAGCTGAAATTTTTCCTCTTTTGGGAAAGCTTCTATATCATTATAATCAATGATGATTTTTGTGTCAGCATCATTTTTAAAAAACTCTATCGTATTCTCAAAAAGTTTATTACAAAGGTCTGAAGTGGGGAAAAAACTCCTTTTTCTCATCAAAGTGGAAAAAGGTAGGACGCCCTCAGCAGAAGCCTTAATCATTGCTTCAAGACTGTATTCTTCTTCATGGAGCAGCAAAACAACACTGGGATCCACTTCACTGGATTCCAGAATTATTACTTTGCCGGTTTTCACATTTTTTTCAAATCTTATTTTCTGCCTCATCCATTATCTCCTGTAAAATTTGGGTTAACCTAAAACTTCTTAATATAGCTCAACTGTTCTTCCTGTCAATGATAAGATAAATTTTACAACGATTCTATCTTTTGTAGCAAGTTAAGTATTGACCTGTTTTTGACAAGATGATATAAAACTTGGGTTCATTTCGGAGGAGTGGCCGAGTGGCTGAAGGCGGCGGTCTTGAAAACCGTTAAGTGTTAAAGCTTCGTGGGTTCGAATCCTACCTCCTCCGCCAAATTACAACAAGCGGAGAAATGGCCGAGTGGCTGAAGGCGCTCGCCTGCTAAGCGAGTAAGGGTGTTGTTACCCTTCTAGAGTTCGAATCTCTATTTCTCCGCCAAGAACAACGATCTTGGGAATTTTAAGCTTTGGCTTTCAATTCCTTTTTTTGTTTCCTGACAAGCCTTTTTAGTCTTTTTTGATGAACTTTGCTGGTTTAATCTTTTTTGATGAGCATTGCTGGTTTTAGTTTCAGTATCTTAAAAATTTTTTATTAATTTTAAGAACTTTTCATTATTGCAATTGTTGTTTCACCCTTATTTTGAATCTGACCCACATAATTTTTGATTGCTTTTGAAAATGATTCCCGGCAACCGGACTTTTTTCTGTCATGAAACTCAATAAAAATTAATCCAACCTTTTCTAACCATTCTGTGCTTTGAGAAAATACCTCTTTTTCAGAGCCCTCAATATCAATTTTAAGTATATCAATTTGATTGATTTTAAAATTTGCCATAAGTTTATTTATGGATATTCCTTCAATAAAATCCATTCCATGACTTAAGTTTTGCTGTTGTATTTCAAAAGATTCTTTATTTGCTTCAGGGTTTTTTATATATAAAGGCTCTTGTGAATGCCACAATGCCTTATTCAAACAATAAATGTTTTTGTATTTTTTACTATTTTTCACGAGGATATTAAAATTGCTTTTTTCCGGTTCAAGACTGATAATTTGAGCATTCGGATATTTTGCAGCAAAATATATAGACGCTGCACCTATATTTGCACCAGCATCAATGATGACTTTTGGAGAATGTTCAGGGTCAAAATCATATTCATCCTCTAAAAAAATTTTATCAAAAGTTTTAACATCTGAAGTATTGTGCCGCAAATAGATTGGTTCTTTTAATTCCGGTAAATGGAAACGTATATATTTAGAAAAGATATTTTTTTTTTTGATATATAATCTTAAACCAGCAAATCCCCATTTTTTTATATAGTTTCTCAACCTTTTCATTTTCATTTCCCAGTACAGGTATCTTAAACTGTCCTTTTATTTATCAAATTCACAAAGATTGGTTTAAAAAAATTGAAAGATAGCAAAAACAATTCATAAAATCAAAGCAAAACAATTCAGACAATTTTTAATCATTTTCTAATTTTATATCGTTAAAACCTTTTCATTATCTTTTAAAATTTGAGTCAGCGGAACGCCCCAGTATTTAACTTCAATTCCAAGTTTTTCAAGATCATCAGTTACTCCTAGCTGATCGGCACAGGCCTTGCAGGCAGTTATATGGACGCCGTTATCCAAAGCTTCTTTAATTTTTTTTTGAATATTCTTATTTTCACTCACCAGCTTGGCCGTGGCCCCCCAAACAATGAGAGTTACTTTTTCCCACCAGCCATTTTTAAGGGAATTAATCGTATACATGAAAACCATTTTTTCTGAGGTTTCCAAATTATCATTGGTCCACAATACATAAAGATGTTTATTTTCGCTCATACTTGTCCTCGCTTTTTAATTTGTTTAATAAATTTTATATAGCACCTCATAAGGCATTAATTAATTGTTTTTATGTCAAACCAAACCCTTGCCGATTTGGTAGGCTTTTAAATTGGTTTCAACTTTACCGGCGGGAATTTTTTTTGATATTACTTTTTCAAACACCTTTAAAGACATGGGAAGATCGCCCGTGGCTGACAATGCACCCACTGCCATGATATTTCCGAAAATCGGACTGCCGAGGTTTAATGCCTCTTTTGTGGTATCAAAAAATCTCACATCTTCACTGAGTGACTCAATCCACTGGATAATTTGTTTTAGCTCAGGATAAATCTGATCCCCACAGATCACGCCCACAGACTGTATGGGTCTGGTATTGCACAACACTTTGACTTTGGGATTGCCATAGACGGCCAAAACCCTGATTGCTTCCATGGGCTCCAGTGCCACCACCATATGCGCCTTTCCCTCTGGCATCTGGGGCGAAAACCCGTTCCGGGCTGAAATTCGCAAATGGCTCATTACAGATCCTCCCCTCTGTGAAGCACCAAAGGTTTCTCCGATGGTAACTCTATACCCCTGATGAATCATCATATCTCCTACAACACGGGAAGCCAGAACATTACCCTGCCCCCCGACTCCCGTGATTATCAAATTATATGGATCACAACGCAATGTATTTTCCATTGATTACCTCACCCTTTCAGCATTAATGGCCCCGGTGGGGCAAACATTTGCACACACGCCGCATCCAGCGCAAAGTACCTCATCGATCTGAACTTTTCCCTTTAGTGTATCCCACATCAGCCCCGGGCATTTAAAAACACGGGTACACAGTTTATTACAGCCGCAACGGTCTGCCAGGCAAAGATTTACATCAATGGACATCTCATACATCTTACTTCCCTTCTTTATGGGACTTAAGGCGCAGGGCTGTTTTAAAATCAACACGCGTGGATTACCGCTGTCTTCCAACAGATCCAGCAGTATCTCCCGGGTGCTTTGAAGATCAAATGGATCACTCACTTCCACCCGGATATCAATGGCGCAACAGAGCTTTTCAATATCCAGCATGGGCAGTTTCATTCCTGTTGCACCAGCTGGGGAGCCAGGGTGTGGCTGGAATCCGGTCATGGCCGTTCCTGAATTGTCCAGCACCACCAGAATCATGTCAGACTGATTATGTACTGCATTGACCAGGGCCGGCAGTACTGCATGGAAAAAAGTGGAATCCCCGCAAACTGCCATTACCGGTTGTGACATTCCAAATTGATCAAGCTTTCCAAATCCACTTGCCATACCCATACCTGAACCCATGGCCTGAAGGATCTTGATGGTGGAAAATCCGCATGGCCCGGCCCCAAGGCTATAGCATCCGATATCGCCACAGAGGAAACCCGATCTATTATCCAGCTTGAGTGCGCTTCTAATGAGCCAGAACGATGCTCTGTGAGGGCAACCAGGACAAAAAGTCAGCTCTCTTACCGGTGCTCCGACAGCAGCGATTTCTTTCGCTTTTGCCTTGTATCCATCTGAAACCGACTGAAAGGGAATTTCCAGAATGCTGGTAATGCCTTCAATCAAAATATCCGGGTTCAACTCGTTAACTGGAGGAAGTGTCCCGTCTTTTCTGCCAAAAAAAGTCTTTATACCCACCTGTTTTGCCTTTTCAGCGGCCATAGCCTTTATATTGTCCTCAAGAAAGGGCGTTCCCTCCTCCACAATAAAAATTTTATCACAGACGCCAAGGTATTTTCCCAAAAGCTTAGGCGGCAGGGGCCAGGTGGTACCCAGCTTTAGAAGCCCCACACGGTCTTGCAGATCAAGGATGCTTAGGGCTTCTTTGGTATAGAGCTGACATACAGAGCTTGTAATGATAAGAAGTTCGGGTTTTTCAGGGCCGGTATATGTGTTAAACACAGATTCCTCAAAAGCAGCCTCAGCCTTTGAGAGCTTTTCTTGTTGGCGTCTTCTTAATGGATCAACCAGGGTAGGAAAGGCAAGGATCGGTCCTTTCATCTGGTCCATGGGTGTTCCATTAAATTCAAAAACCGCCTCAGGGTCTGATTGTGGAAGCTCACCCATAATCACATTTCCACTGGCATGGGACAAGCGTGTCACCGATCGAAGCATAACAATATTACAAAGATTCTCGGAAAGTTCAAAGGCCCACTTGGCCATATCTTTTGCTTCCTGGAAATCCCCGGGTTCCAGCAATGGGAATTCCATCATCTTGGCATAGGGGCGTGAATCCCCTTCATTTGTGCTTGAAAGCGCTCCAGGATCCTCGCAGGAAACCAACACCAACGCCCCTCTTGTACCATACTCAGCAATATGAAGAAGAGAATCGGCCGCAACGTTCACCCCAACCTGTTTCATAACACACATGGACTTTAAACCGGCATATGATCCAGCCGCGGCCACTTCCAGGGCAACCTTTTCATTGACAGACCATTCCACGTATAGATTGCAGTCCCCGGCTACTTTTGCCAATTGCTCCACGATCTCTGAAGACGGTGTGCCCGGATAACCTGTTATAACATTCACACCAGCCTCAAGTGCCCCCCGGGAAATGGCATCATTTCCCATGAGAAGTGCCTCAGAGTCAGTCTTGGTTTCAAGCAATATGCTCGACATATATCCTCCCGGTTTGAATTTGGCGAACAACAGGATCTTCAGGGTCAATATAAATAAGGTCATCGCTGCTGCCCGTCTTTTGTACCAGATTCATAAGACAGGTTCGCTTTTTATTGGCAGAAGCCTTTTTGAGTTTTTCAATATTTTTATCTGGTACATCTTTAAACTCCAGGATACATTTTTCCCGGGCCAGGGCAAGTAATTTTGCCCCCAGTGATGTTCTGACAATCACCTGGTTCCAACCTTTATCCACATCCCAGCCTTCCTCACTTCTAGCCGACCCCACTGAAATGTCAGTAAATTCGCAGGTCATATCAAAACAATAATTGCAATTATCCCGAACACAATTTAAGACTTCTTTAATGGGTATCTTGACTATTTTTTCGTCTGTAACGATTTCCATGCATGCATGCTTGCTGGGCAGAATATCTATGCTCTTAATTCTACAGCCTCTTACCTTTTCTTTCAGCAGTTCTTGAAATAAGCGCCAGTCAAGGGCCCATCCGCAAAAAAGCCCTATAACAAGCTTTAGCTTTTCCATACGAATCTTATCTTGGGAAACCGGATTCACTCTCATTTTTGCCAATGCCATAGCCTGGCACGGTGTGGCTACAACACCGATCTTCCCTGTATCTGTCTGGGAAATCCGATTGAAAGCCAATAGTGTCGGTGAGACTACAAATTTTGAACCGGCTTTGCCAAAAACCTCATCCACATCGTCTATGGGTTGAGCAACCGGTAAAAATTGATCGTCCTGATCTGCCAGAATCGACTCATCAATGATCCCTTCGGCCAGCGCCAATTGAATCAGTGCTGTCACAGTACCCCCATGCTGCGCACCTTCCCGAATCGTTTTGTCTGTTGCCCGGGTCATGTAAAGGCCCTTGAAAGCCCCTATTTCCCATACCATATCCTCTGGTTTAAATAATGCACATCTCAAGGCTTCAAGATCTGTGGGGGTGCGGGGGCAATATGTAAAACAACGGCCTTTGGGAAGATTACAATCATGAAAAAGGATTGTTTTGTCCTTATAATATTCCATGGAAGGACAAAGACCTACACATGCGGAACAACCAGTACAAAGGCCCTGTTTAAGCACGTTAATATTGATGCCCTGCTGGCCCTCCTTTGTTTTGTCATCTTCATCCATGGTTTTGCCATCTTTATCCATATCAGTAAATTTCCCTTTAGGGTCCACTCAAAAATTAATTACCAATTTATCGATTGAGCACAACTTCCCTGATTCGTAAATGGGAAAATTGGGCCTCCGTTTTATTTTATCTCTTTTAATTGAACCCTGTTATTTATTCAATAAAAAAGAAAAAGGATATTATAAATAGCAGCAATTGCCAAGCTTTTAGAGGATTCATGAAATTGATTTACTGCACGCATTAATCCTTGACATAAAATTATAGGGAGTTTATATCCTTTTAACAATTAAACTAAGGCAGTAAATTAATTTTGAATAAAAAAATATAAACAAAATATGGATTTAAAACAGATACTTAAAAAAAATAAAGACTTGTTTGTAAAAAAATGGTTCCAGGCAACAATTGATACATATCCTTTACAAACTGCAAAAATACTGGGCAAAGACTCGAACAGATTTGATAATCCGGTTGGTGCTGTCACCCATGAAACCATTGAAGATGTGTTCAATCTTATCCTGGGAAAATTCAACAAAGAGACTCTTGAAAAAGCGCTTGATCCGATAATCCGGATCAGAGCGGTACAGGCGTTTTCCGCTTCCGAGGCGGTCAGTTTTGTATTTGCTTTAAAGGACATTGGTGAGGACATCCTTGATAGCAGTATGATCCGGGAGTTTGAAAAAATTGTTGACCAGATTGCTCTGGCTTCATTTAACAAGTATATGAAATGTAAAGAAGAAATATTCCTTTTAAAAGCCACTGAAAGTAAACGGCGTATTCACAGGGCTTTTGAAAGGGCTGGTTTAGTAGCTGAGCTTACGGAAGAAGATCTCCTTAGTTCAAAAAATTCTTAACATGCACGACAAAATTTAGGTTTGTCCTGCATAAAACAATGAGGTGGTTATAATATGAATCAAAAGTACTTGATCCCCCTGACAGCTGTTTTTCTACTTTTTTTAGTAGCATACACAGGGGTTGAGGGAGCAGGGCTTCAGTGGTTCTTTGGAATTGTTTTTCCCTATGTAGCGATTATTGCCTTCCTTGCCGGGTTTATTTACAAGGTTTTAGGATGGGCATCTTCTGCTGTTCCGTTCAGAATTCCGACAACCTGCGGGCAACAAAAATCTCTACCGTGGATAAAACAGAACACCATTGACAACCCTGATACAACTACTGGTGTATTTCTGCGTATGGTTTTAGAAATTTTTCTTTTCAGGTCTCTGTTCAGAAACACCAAAGCCGCATTTAACAGAAATGCATCAAACAGGCTTTCCTATTCCTGGGAGATTTTTCTCTGGGTAGGCGCTCTTGCCTTTCATTATTCCTTTTTAGTGGTATTGTTAAGGCATTTCAGATTTTTTACCTCCCCTGTACCTTCCTGTATCAAATTTTTAGAATATTTTGATGGCATTGTACAATTGGGACTTCCCGGAATATTTTTATCCGGCCTAGTATTGCTTGCAGCAACATTGTTCCTGCTTGGAAGAAGAATATTCGATGCCAAGGTTACCTATATCTCCCAGGCAGCCGACTATTTCCCCTTATTTCTTATCATCGGGATTGCAGCAACCGGTTTAGCCATGAGATATTTCACAAAGGTTGACATTATCGGCATCAAAACTCTTACCATGGGCCTTGCAACTTTCAGTCCGACAATTCCTCAAGGTGTTGGCGGTCTTTTTTATGGCCATATCTTTCTGGTGAGTATCCTTTTTGCATATTTCCCGGCCAGCAAACTGATGCACATGGGCGGAATCTTCTTAAGTCCAACCAGAAATATGGCAAACAATACCCGTGCAAAAAGACATGTTAACCCCTGGAACTATGATGTGAAAACCCATACCTATGAAGAGTATGAGGATCACTTCAGAGAAAAAATGATTGAAGCCGGCCTGCCGGTGGATAAAAAGGAGTAATTAATGTCTGACGAACTACAACCGGATGAACTATTAAATAAAATAGATTTTAGCCCAAAAGCCGGGTCTGCATCAGATTCAGGTTCGGGCAATTGGATGGATACAACGGCATCGGTCCAGATCAGACCGGGCATGTACTGCTATGCGGCAAAACCTGAAAGTGTTGCAACTCTGGGCCTTCCCAATGCAAGGGAATGGAATCCTCTGGACGAGGACTGGAAACTTCCGGATAACTGGCAGGAAATTATTTTCCAGGGGTTAAAAGATCGCCTGGAAAAATTTCGAACTTTCAAAGTATTCATGGATATCT
>Ga0233430_1004428_pt1 | contig 13054 bp, 8 predicted proteins | sample SI_118_April2016_2_FD_179883 | JGI IMG/M metagenome (GOLD analysis project Ga0233430, IMG submission 179883) | Seawater microbial communities from Saanich Inlet, British Columbia, Canada - SI_118_April2016_150_MG | ecosystem: Environmental > Aquatic > Marine > Inlet | place: Canada: British... | reverse complement strand
TGTCGTAAATCTTATAGGACGCGTATTTTTAGGATTAGCTGATTGTCCTTTTCAATTAATGCAAAACAAAATAGCTGATCTAAAAAAAGAAGCTGACATTATTCTTGTAGATATGCATGCAGAAGCCACGTCCGAAAAACAAGCTTTAGGATGGATGTTAGATGGCCAGGTAAACGCAGTCTATGGCACCCACACCCATGTGCAGACCACAGACAGCCGCATTTTACCCAATCATACAGCTTATATTACTGATGTAGGGATGGTAGGCGCAAAAAATTCTATACTTGGCATGCAAAAAGAAGAAATCGTTCAAAAATTTTTAAATCAGATGCCTGTCAAATTTTCACCGCCGGATACAAATAATGTACTCTTTAATGCTCTTAAATTAACCATCGACATCCATAGTAAAAAAACCATAAAAGTCGAAACCATTAATCAAGACTATCTTATCTAATCTTTAAAATTATGATTAAATTAAATAAAAGTTAAAAACAATGATCGAAACAAAAAAACTAGTAAAAATATATAAAAATCGCAAAGTAGTTAACGATGTAAATCTAACTATGAAAAGAGGCGAAATTGTCGGCTTACTCGGGCCTAACGGAGCTGGCAAAACCACTACTTTTTACATGATTGTAGGATTAGTTCGCCCTAATCAAGGAGAAGTCTATTTTGATTCTCAAAACATTACTCATTTACCGATGCATCAGCGTTCCCGCTTAGGCATCGGCTACCTACCACAAGAACCTTCCATCTTCAAAAAACTTACCGTAGAGGAAAACATTTTAGTTTTATGGGAAATTCTTAAAAACGTTTCCCCACAAAACTATCAGCAAAAACTAGATGAGCTATTAGAAGAAATGGGCATCATCCATTTAAAAAAGGCCCACGGATATGAACTATCCGGCGGTGAAAAAAGACGTGTAGAAATCGTCCGTGCCCTAGCCACCAATCCTTCATATATCTTATTAGACGAACCTTTTGCCGGCATTGACCCCATCACCATAACTGAAATTCAAGAAATATTACAAAAACTCAAGAAAAAAAACTTAGGTATTATTATTACAGATCATAATGTTCGTGAGACCCTTTCCATTACCGACCGGGCTTATATTATCCACGAAGGCAAACTTCTTCTTTCCGGTAGTTCTGAAGAAATAGCTAATGATCCTATCGCTAAAAAACTTTATTTAGGTAATAATTTTAAACTAACATGAAAATTATCGACAAATACTTATTCAAAGAATTAATAGGTCCCTTTGTTTTTGGCATTGCCGCTTTTACCAGTATTCTTTCCGGAAGTGCTATTTTACTCAGTTTGGTTAGTACCGCCGTTAAATATAGTTTTCCTCTCTATCAAACTATTCAGCTATTTATTTATAAAATACCTGAAATTCTGGTTTTCACCTTTCCAATGTCCATGCTCTTAAGCTCTATTCTTACCTTTAGCCGTTTAAATTCAGATATGGAAATCATTGCCTTCAAAGCTAGCGGCATTAGTATTTATCGACTTTTAATTCCTATCATCGCTATGGGTTTAGCTGTTAGTTTTTTAACCATTTGGTTTAATGAATCTATCGTACCCAAAGCTAACTACTCATCTGAAACACTCTTTTATAAACTTACTCAAGAAAAACAAACGAAAGTCAAAAAAAATATCAATCTTACCGAATATGATCAAGAAAGTATTCCGATACGTATTATTAATATTCGCCAAATCAATCAAAATTCATTACAAGATATCACAATCGCCGAATTTGAATTTGGTCGATTAGCCAGACTCATTCGAGCACAAAAAGGACAGTGGCTTGGTCACGGCAACTGGGAATTCAACAATGGCGTCATGCATTATTTTCCCAAAAAAAAAGACATTGTCGTTTTCACAAGATTTGCGAAAGAACTACTCAATATTAAAGTAGACCCCGTAGATTTAACTAAACGAGAAAAAACCACTAAAGAAATGAATACTCGCGAACTCAAAAAAAGAATAGAATTTAAAGCTAAAATGGGTGCCGATACCACTTCTGATTTAGTAAACTTACACATGAAATATGCAATTCCTTTTGCTAGCTTAATTTTCTCTGTTTTAGGTGCGGTCGTCGGGCTCAAACCACAACGAAGCTCTTCTGCTCTAGGTTTAGGTATTAGCCTTTTTATCATTGTCATTTATTATATTCTAATATCCATAAGTTTAGGTTTAGGGCTAGCTGGCTTCCTACATCCTTTTATAGCTGCTTGGCTCCCAAATATCATTATAGGAACTATGGGTTTGGTTTCGCTCAACAAATTAGGAACTTGTTAAAATGATCAAATCGTTACTAAACAAATCTCTCGAAATCATAAAAAAAGACACCCTAATTCTTACGCCTTATCTATTTTTCTTTATGATCTTCAACTTTTGGCAACCAGCCACACTCAAATGGACTTTGGCTTTAATCTTCGTCGCCGGACTAATCGAGCTCTTTTTTAAAACATTCACCCTTATTATGGCCAAAACTTTCCACGAATCTCAAAGTTTTAGTTATAAAACTATAATAGGGGCTACGTGGGCAAAATATCCCAAACTATTTTTAAGTTCCTGTGTGTTACTATTACCTTTAATTCCGTTTGTATATATCGTCAAAACCATAGCTATATTTGATATTTTAAAAGTAATAATTCTCTTGATTGTTATTTTACCAATAGCCCTATTTTTAAAATTTTTACCCGTCTTTATACTTATGCAAGAAAAAAAATGGCCCTCCATTTTTCATAATATGCTTTTATTTTTCAAAAATAACTATTCTAAAATAATTGTTTTTCTAGGACTTACTATTAGCATCAATATTCTTACTACTATTTTAAGATTAATCTTTATCAAAATTCCTTACATAGGACCCACGTTACAAATTATACCCTTGGCCTTATCTGCTACCTTTGTCGCTATCTTGGAATATAATTTTTATATTGCTTATTATAAATCAAGCAAAACCATCGATACCGCAGCTTAATTCATCGTAAAAGATAATTGCACTTTTTTATTGGTAAAATCAAAAATATAATTCTCTTGTTTCAATATCAAGTTATTTTCTAATTCTGGAAATTCCTTTTCTAAATTTTGAAGTAGGCTTATTTTTTTAGTTGTTTTCTTAATCATTTTTTTCTTTCTCCTTTGTAGAGCCCCCCTACTTCTCTATACTTTATATTCCCCAAACCCAACCTTCTTATACATCGATTTTTTGTGTTGCTTCAATATACCAGCACCGTGGCATATTGAAAAAAAAGCCAAGATCTAATACAATACATTAGCACTCTCCATAAGAGACTGCTAATTTTCAAAATAATATAATATGAAAGGAGGAAATTTTAATATGAATTACAAACCATTAGCAGATAGGGTTATTCTAAAACCAGAAGCTGCTGAACAAACTACAAAATCAGGAATCGTACTACCAGATACAGCTCAAGAAAAACCACAAGTAGGGAAAATAGTAGCTGTGGGACCTGGTCGCGTCACTGATGAAGGTAAAACTATTCCTATGAGCGTCAAAGCAAATGACTTAGTTTTATATTCTAAATATAGTGGCACAGAAATCAAATTTAATGGTCAAGATTATCTTGTTCTTAAAGAATCAGATATACTTGCCAAACAATAAACAAAGGAGGTATTAAAATCAATGACAGGAAAACAAATTAAATATACAGATGAAGCATGGCACTCTCTAGTAGCCGGTATTGATAAGGTTGCAGATGCTGTTGCTCATACACTAGGACCTAAAGGCCGTAACGCTGTCCTAGATAAAAAATGGGGATCTCCTACGATTACTAACGACGGAGTTACCATTGCTAAAGAAATCGAACTTTCTGATCCTTTTGAAAATATGGGAGCTCAACTTTTAAAAGAAATAGCCTCTAAAACTAATGACGTAGCAGGGGACGGAACTACTACCGCTACTATCCTAGGCCGTGCTTTTTTTAAAGAAGGCTTAAAAAACGTCGTAGCCGGAGCTAATCCTATGGGATTAAAACATGGTATTGAAAAAGCTATCAAAACCATTGTATCCGAGCTCAAAAAAAATAGTAAACCCATAGAAACCAAGGAAGCTATTTCTCAAGTTGCCTCAATTTCTGCAAATAATGATGAAACTATTGGTGCTTTAATAGCTGAAGCCATGGACAAAGTAGGAAAAGATGGCGTTATTACAGTTGAAGAATCCAAAGGTATTGAAACAGAACTAGAAATAGTAGAAGGTATGCAGTTTGACAAAGGTTATGCCTCTCCTTATATGGTTACGGACAAAGACAGAATGGAAGCTTCTCTAGACGACCCTTATATCCTTATTACAGACAAAAAAATATCTGCAATTAAGGATTTACTACCCATCCTAGAAAAAGTCGTGCAAACCGGCAAAGGGCTTGTTATCATCGCAGAAGAGCTTGAAGGGGAAGCACTAGCCACTATTGTGGTAAACAAACTCAGAGGAACCGTAAACTGCATCGCAGTTAAAGCTCCTGGTTTTGGCGACCGCAGAAAAGCTATGCTAAAAGATATTGCTGTTCTTACCGGCGGACAAGTTATTTCTGAGGAAATTGGGTTAAGCCTAGAAACCGCTGAAATGGAACAACTTGGTCGAGCTGCTAAAATAAAAGCAGACAAAGAAAACACCACTATTGTTCAAGGCAAAGGTGATTCTAATAAAATTAAAGAACGTATTTCTGAAATCAGAAAAGAAATCGAACTTTCAGATTCTGACTATGATAAAGAAAAACTTCAAGAAAGATTAGCCAAACTTTCTGGTGGTGTTGCCATCATCAAAGTTGGAGCGGCAACTGAAACTGAGCTCAAAGAGAAAAAGCATAGAGTAGAAGATGCTCTTTCAGCTACCAGAGCAGCTGTTGAGGAAGGTATTGTTCCTGGCGGTGGTACCGCTCTTTTAAATCTAAGACCTATTCTTGAAAGCGCTATCACTAAAGCTCACGGAGACGAAAAAGTAGGAATGACCATTGTCTTAAAAAGTTTAGACATTCCACTTAAACAAATCGTTTCTAATTGTGGTTTAGAAGCGTCAGTTATAGCTGAAAAAGTTCGAAATGAAAAAGCTGGTATGGGATTTAATGCTAGAACTTCTGAAATTGTTAATATGGTTCAAGCTGGTATTGTTGACCCTGTCAAAGTTACCAGATCAGCCATTCAAAACGCAGCTTCTATAGCTAGCTTACTTCTTACTACAGATGTACTTATTGCCGACGACCCAAATGAAAAAGAAGATGCTCCTGCAATGCCTGCCGGCGCACCTGGTATGGGTGGCATGGGCGGTATGGGTGGAATGTACTAACACTCCTTCCTTCTGTCGCTAACGCGACCTTCCCTCTTCTCTTTAGAATAGAGAGGGGGGAAGGTTTATTATCTTAATTTAACAGAGATAATCTTCTCTAACTCGTTTTCCCCAATAATCTGAATAATTTTTTCTTTAGTATTTATTTTATAGGCTTTATCTAGCTTTGATCCCGGGTTCTCTCCCACAATCAAATAATCCAAATTTTTGCTCACGCTACTCACCACTCGACCGCCATTTTCTTTGATCAGGGTCTCTGCTTCTAACCTAGAATATTCAACTAAACTACCTGTTAATAAAAATGTTTTACCCGCCAACTTTCGACTACTCGCTGATTTATATTCTGGATTAATGCCAATTTCTTTAAATTTATGAATAACCTCCATAAATTCCGTATTTTTAAAATTTGCTACTAAAGAATCTGCTATTTTATCTCCGATTTCAAAAATACCCACTAAATCCTCATACGAAGCAGCTAATAAACTATCTATATTCTGAAAATGTTCCGCTAAAATCTCAGCTGTTCTTTTCCCTACAAATAAAATTCCCAACCCAAAAATAAGATTTACTAAACCTTTATTTTTACTTTTTTCTATTGCTACTATTAATTTTTCCGCGGATTTCTCCGCCATTCTATCTAAACCCATGATTTGGTCTTTGGTTAACAAATAAATATCTGCCATATTTTTCACCAAGCCTGTATCTACCAACTGTTCCACCAAAGATTCCCCTAACCCATCTATATCCATGGCTTCTTTAGCCACAAAATGGTTAACACTACCTTTGACTTTTGCCGGACAAACTATATTGGAACATTTATACCCAACCAGATTTGGTTCTTTATAAACCGCAAATCCACAAACCGGGCATTTTTCCGGTATCTGAAATTCTTTACTATCTAAAAAAGTTTCTACACTTCCAATAATAGCCGGTATCACTTCACCTGCTCTCTCCAACAAAACCTTGTCACCAATTTTAACCCCTTTTTTCTCAATAATATCCATATTATGCAGCGTAGCGCGGCTCACCATAACCCCAGAAACTTTAACCGGTTCCAGAATACCCACGGGCGTTAATACCCCTGTCCGACCTACCTGCACCTTTATATCCAATAATTTGGTAACCACGCGTTCAGTCGCAAATTTATAAGCCACCGCCCACCGCGGCGCTTTAGATGTCACGCCCAAATTTCGCTGCTCTTCAAAACTATTTACTTTGATAACTGCCCCATCAATATCCCAATCATAAATCTTTCTTAATGCCTGTACCTTCTGACAACTTTCGTTTATACCGTCTTCGGTATCTACTAAAAACAAATCATCAAGAACCGGAAAACCTATTTTTTTCAAAAAACTCAACATTTCTTTATGGGTTTTTATACCTGGATAAAAACCTTGATAAACAAAAATATCCAAATTCCTTTGCGCGGCAATTTTAGGATCAAGCTGTCTTAACGAACCCGCCGCCGCATTTCTAGGATTCGCAAACTTATCTTTAATTTTTTCAAAATTGGATTTTCGCAAAAAAACCTCGCCGCGCACCTCTATATCAACTTCTTCTTGCAAAATAAGCGGTAAAGATTTCACGGTTTTCAAGTTTGCTGTAACGTCTTCACCAGCCATCCCGTTCCCTCTAGTAGCCCCTTTAAAAAACTTACCTTTTTTATAATGAATTGCCACAGCCAACCCATCCATTTTTGGTTCAATTAAAAATTCCGGATTTTTACCTAACGCCTTCTTTACACGCTTATAAAAAGCAGCAACTTCTTCGCTAGAAAAAACATTGTCTAAAGAAAGAAGTGCGGTTTTATGTTCAAAGGCTTCAAATTTTGTTAAAGGTTTATCGCCTATACGTTGGGAAGGGGAATTAGGATCAATCAACAAAGGATTTACGACTTCAAAATCTATCAAAGCACGATATTTTTTATCATATTCCTCATCAGAAATTTCTGGTTTATCTAAAACATAATATTTACAACTATGCTCATTAAGATAACCAACTAATGTTCTATATTCTCGATCATTCATAAATGAAAACTTCTCACAAGAAACAGCTCTATTTCACGTTGTAATGTTTTCAAAAAAGACAATTTTTTATCTAAAGGATCAACTAAAACAGTATAACAACGTAACCAGTTTCCCATAATCACATCTGTTAATATCTGGTCCCCTACCACTACTGCTTTTGACAAATCCAGCATATTTTTTTCCGCTAATTCACGCACTCCAAAAACCAAAGGTTTCAAACTAAAATAAACACCTTTTACTTTTAAATCCTTAGCCACTCGTTTAGCACGATTCATATTAATATTATTAGAAACCAAATAAATTTCAAAACCAATACTTTTCACTCTTTCCAAAAAATGAATCTTCTGTAGAGACAAAGCTCTTTGCCTATAAGTCATAAGTGTATTATCTATATCCAGAAGCAACACTCTATATCCCTCTGCATACAAACGCAAAAAATCTATATCCTCCAGTTTTTCACTAACTTCCTTAGGAACCAATATATATTTAACTAAAGACAAAATTTCTTTCAAAGATATCAAAGATAGTTTCTCCCTAAAATTCTGCCAAATTATTTTTCTGTTTTTTATAAGTAAAGCTAATTTATGTATCATAATTGTATTCTTTCTGTTTTTTTTACCGTCTCTCAAAATATTCTACTTCAAACCCGCCAATTTTTCCAACACAGCATTATCTCGCATTACAAAAATTCCATACATCTTTACTACCTTAAATCTCGATCTCTATAATAGAAGCAAACAGTTCATAGTCATACGAAAGGGGTGAACAAAAAATGAAAAAAAGTTTAAAAAACAACTTGCAAAAAATAGAAGGAGTAATATATTTAGAAGGGCTGGTTTTTATAAACCCAAAACTATTTAAAAGCCATCACCCTATCGTACAAGAAACCTTTGAAAACATTTATAAATTTATTACTAAAAACTAAAAATTAAGGCTGTTCGTAAAATAAACAGCCTTAATTGCTTTTCTCTCCTTAAAACTTCCTTCCCTAAAAAAATTCATCTTGAACATTTACAGGACCGCTGCTTTAAACTAAAATTTTACTTTAAGTCTATTACATATACATCAACCGAAATGAAAAATTATTTACTTAAATATGAAAAAAATAACAATCATAGTCTTAATTATCTTAGTGATCTTAATTCAAAAAATTTTCCCTAGCACGCAATATTTGAAAATTATCAAAGCTAATGCCAAAATCCAAGACAAGCCTTCCTTTTTCGCGACCACCATTTACTTGGCCCCCTTAAAATCAATTTTTGAAACTACTAACTTTCAGCACGGATTTTATCAAATTCGCCTCACAAAAAACTATTTCGCCTGGGTTCATATGGATAATATTATTTCTTATTCACCCGCAACATCACCAATCCCTACTTCTAAAAGCTTGCTTTCCCCTACACCGCTTATTGTAAACAACCAAATCATACAGCTTCCTAAAAACAACTATTACCACAATATCGCCATAGATGGTGCTATAGATGGAAAATTTAGTGGTAAAAATTATTGGCCTAAAACTACTAGTTACAATATTTTGGAAGATCCTTTCTACCAAAAAATACCTTTAACAATCTTACCTGGCGAACTTAAACCAAATCTTCGCTACAATTTGCAATTACAAGGAACCCTAGAAAAAGATTTAGAAATAAATTGGCAACTCGAACAAGAACCTGATTTTCCAGGAAAATACAATATTCAAATCCAAAAAAATCAAAATAAATTAACTATTGGCGACAATCAAACCACCATCAAAAACAATCAGTTTATAGATATCGATAAAGCCATCAATGGAATCAACGTTAAAACCAAAAACCGAGACTGGAATTTAGAACTAGCTTATGGTCGAGAAAAATCTGAGATTAAACAATATCAAGGATATGGCACAGGCAGCAACAAAATAAAACTACCTAACGCCCCGCTACTAGAAAATTCCGTAAAAGTTTGGATCAACAACCTTCCTTTACAAGAAAAAAAAGACTATACCATTGATTACTTTCAAGGAAAAATTAAATTTAACCAAAACGTATCTCAAACTGATTTTATTAATATTATCTATGAATTTACTAACCCCATTGAAGACTTTGTCCCTTTGCTTTCCCGTAAAAACCTTTTTGCACTACAATATCAAGCCATCAGTCAAAATAAACAAACAGAACAATTTGTTAAAATCAAAACCTTTGAAACATATCCGGCATCTACTAGTTTTTTTCTTCAATACACCCCTCTTTGCCTAGAATCAGAATCAATATTACTTAATAAAAACTCCTTAATTAAAAATATTGACTATGTTATTAAACCTAAAACAGGCGAAATTGTCCTGCAAAACCAAAAATTAAACCCTCAAGACACAGTCACCGTAGAATATGAATATTATGACTCTGAAATCGTGACCGAAAACATTATTGCAAATGATAGTAAAGGCCCTTTCAACTTAGCTAAAAAACATATAATTTTAAACAGCGCTACCCTTTTCGTAGATGATCAATCCTTAACTGAAAATTTGGATTATTACCTAGATTATAAATATGGCAAATTATATCTGCTTCATCCTATAGCTTTTCCCAAAACCATGGTTCTACACTACAAATCTTTAAAAACTCGAATTTTAATAGAAGAAAAAAAAGAAAGTCCTTTTGATCTAAACCTAACTTATTTAAGTGAACATAATCTTCAAAGAGACATTCTCATAGAAATTTCTGATGAAACCCCAACCACGTCCGGCAATAATCTGATTATTACCCAATACAATCCAATCTCCTCCGAAACTGAACTCCTCCTCGAAATTGATGGTCAAGAAATCCCTTCTCCTAACTATAGCGTCAACTATTATAAAGGAGAAATAACAGTTTTAAGCCAAACTATTACTGAAAACGACTTGAAAATAAACTATACTTATCAAAACAGTTTTTTAACTGAGGCCACTTTCCAAGGAATCGATGGACAGGAAAATGCCGCTTATTACAGCGGCGTCGATTTTGAGCTCCCTAATACTCCAGTCAAATATCAAGGCGTTTCATACATATATCTTAGTGGTAACCAAAATTTATTTCGCGATAAAATCAGCGGCGAAAAAAGAATAACCGAAGGAAACGACTATCTTGTAGAATACAATTCAGATGGATCTGGCTTTAAAATAAGATTCTTAAAATATGGCATAGACAATTTAGATTCGATTTTAAAAAACTACCCTGCCTCCCATACTCAAATAAAAATAAAATACTTATATTCACCTAACCCTTTAACTTACGAGGGGCTTATTATGCAAAAAATGTATGGTTTAAACCTAAAAACCAGAATTTCAAAACAATGGGAAATTGATACAGATTTCGCAGCTGCCAGTCATAACTTTTCTAAACAGCACGCTCAAAAAACCGAAACTTTTAATGGATCCGGTCTTTATGCCGAAACCTACCTTTTAGCAGAAACCGGCCTCGTAGAAAATTCGGAATTAGTATTTATTAATAATTTTATCCAAACCAAAAATTTAGATTATTATATAAACTACGAAAACGGCACCATAAAATTCTTAAACCTCACTCCATCATCCAGCGACACCATTAAAATATCTTATGAATATATAGATAGCAACACCTTAACCTCTGGCCCTAGCAACACCGCTTACGCATATCAAATCAGCAGTAATTTTACAGATAAAAATCTGATGGTAAATGCCGACTATAAAAATATAGATAAAGAATTTATCCCCATCGGAGCCTTAAATGATGTTAAAGGCAGTAAAATTTACGGAGCAAATCTTAATTACCAACTATCATCTCAAGAAAATATTTTCCTTGATTATCACAATACCCAAACTTTTCAGGGTTCTAATTACCAATCAGACCCTGTTTACGAATACAATGACCAAATACTTACCGAGACCAATTTAAATTTTTGGGATAATATTTTCAAAACCAATCATCAACTAAACTATTTTAATACGGTTCAAGAATCACTTACCACCGCAAATATCAACGATCTTGATCAATTATCACTACAATATCTAGGACAAGTTTCATTTGGCCCTTCCTACTTAGTAACAACCTTAGGTGGTAAAAAATCATTCACTGTCGAAGATTATCTAGACAACCTTAACCGTATTCATACTTTCACAGAAGAATACAGTATCAGCACAAAATACGAGCCTCTCAAAAATAATTTTTTACATAAGCTTATGTTTATACCTTATTACAACCTTTATAAATTATGGACTATCCCGGAAATATCACGCCAAATATCTACTACCAAAGGCTATAAAACCACCATTATGCCCACCACTTACCTAAAAGGAATTTTTGAATATGATGAACAATACAATGATCAAACCTATATCAACACCAGATCCTTTTTAGCCTATAATCCTAGTTCTTTTTTTCATACTGAATATGAATATACCCGTACCGAAACCGAAAGCCCCCTGTTCAACCAAACCGCTCAAAAAACCTATAAAACTAAATATCATCTCAAAAAAATCGGATTTTACGGTCTTGCTAATTATTTAGGGTTATCTGCATACCAAGCATTTTATCAACCTTTAAAAAATTCTTACTTTTCTTATCTAAAAAACAATAATTACGAAATTAAAAACAATAATCAGACTAATTATCAAAGTAATCTGCAAAAATATGCTTACTCCAACCTCGAGCCACTACCTGGCTGGCTCTTGAAAAACGTAAGTTATCAAAAAGATCTGGCTTCACATAAAACCCTCATCAACTCTGAAACAGCCTCTCATAACGTAGGCTCATCTCAAATTTATCAATGGACAGGTGACGCTCTGATTATCCCAACTACACCTCTTTTAGATCTCTTTGAATACCAAATTAATTTATACCATAAAAAAGATTACAAAAACTCTCAACAAGAATCTGCAGCTACTCGCAATATTACTAATCAAGAATTCCCTGTTTTTCAAAGAACCCAAAAACTCAGTTTAAAACCGCAAACCATAAATTTGGACAGCCATAATTTTGGTTCTTTTTACACTACTTGGCAAGAAAATTGGAACGAAGAAAAAAATCACACCTCAAGATTGGACACATCTCTTTTAGGCCTAGCCTCAGTTCAAACCACTGAATTCAATAATTTTATCCTCAAATCATATGAATACGAGATAGGATATACTCCCTATAAAATTTTAAATTTATCTTTAAATTTATTTGATGCTTATCAGTATTATAATCGTTCCGAAAACAATATGACACCTGGCAGTTTAGATAAAAATATAGATAATCAAAAATTAAGTGTGGCTTATACTCCCGAAAATTGGCATTTGGACGGAACCTATCAATATAAAAATCTCAATCAATACTATACAGCTATACCCAACATAACACATTCCCTTATCCTCAATAATTACGACACCAAACTGACCAAAAGAGCAGACACCCGTTCTTTATACTTTACTATCTACCCCGAAAAAAAACTCTCTTTAAAACTTGGGCCGCAATATACCGATTTAAACGAAACAACTACTAACTCTACAGCCTTAACTTCCCATCATTTTTATCAACAAATAATTTCTCTTGAACCAATTATCAAACCAATTAAGCATCTTACTTTATCTTACAATGTTTTATTTAAAACCACTTTTCAAGATCAGATTCATCAAGGCACCGGTTATGGCGGCATTTTTAATTTAGGTTATAAAATAATTAAAACTAAAAATTTCCAAATTAATATTAGTTATATCAGGGAAGATTCACTTGGTAAGGA
>Ga0233430_1004425_pt1 | contig 13059 bp, 11 predicted proteins | sample SI_118_April2016_2_FD_179883 | JGI IMG/M metagenome (GOLD analysis project Ga0233430, IMG submission 179883) | Seawater microbial communities from Saanich Inlet, British Columbia, Canada - SI_118_April2016_150_MG | ecosystem: Environmental > Aquatic > Marine > Inlet | place: Canada: British... | reverse complement strand
ATCAAGTATCCTAGACAGGTTCCAATCAGTTGCAACAATTTGTCGCACTGTCCAAGGGTTAAACAACGGAATTATGCTGTATTTTAGCACAGAACAAGAAAATTAGAGTTCAGGGGCCAAAAGGCAAATGGCAAACTCACTGAGGCATCGCGGCCATGAGATTCTCAATGGCACCCGGACAGACGACAGGATCAGTCGCCTGGTGGACCGGCTGTTGATTGCCTTGATTGCGGCAAATGTTCTGGCTGTTGTCTTTGAAACCGTCGAGGCCATCGCCCTGGAATACGGGGACCTGCTCTATAGCTTCGAAGTCCTTTCGGTGGGCATCTTTTCTGTTGAGTATCTTGCGCGGCTCTGGGTCTGCGTCGAAAGCGATGACCCCCGCTACAAGCATCCACTGGCGGGTCGTATTCGATATATGTTGTCACCCATGGCGCTGATCGACCTCATCGCGATCCTGCCATTCTTCATGGTCTTTTTTGTTAATTTCGACTTGCGGTTCGTGCGGGTCTTGCGTCTGCTTCGTCTGTTGAAACTAACCCGATATTCCGCCGCCCTTTCATTGGTCGGGTCGGTTCTCTATCTGGAAAGACGTCCGCTGGGTGCCGCTGCAATCGTCATGCTGGTTCTGCTTATTTTTTCCTCAAGCTTCGTCTACCTGGCTGAACGCGAAGCCCAGCCCGAAGTCTTTTCGTCCATACCCGCTGCCATGTGGTGGGGCATTGCGACATTGACCACAGTTGGTTACGGCGACATTACACCCATCACACCGCTGGGCAGATTTCTGGGTGCCATTGTGACGGTCCTGGGTGTTGGCATGTTTGCCATGCCCGCCGGTATTCTGGCCTCGGGATTTGCACAAGCCGTGAAGCGACAGGAGTTTGTTGTCTCCTGGAATATGGTTGCCAGTGTGCCACTGTTTTCCCATCTCGAAGCCCAGCGCATTGCAGAAATCGTCGCCTTGCTGAAACCCAGAGTAGCCGTACCAGGTGAAGTTATTGTGCAAAAGGGCGCACCCGGAAACTGCATGTATTTTATTTCCTCGGGCCAGGTTCAGGTCAATTTGGCTGATCGCCCGGTGTTCCTGCAGGCTGGAGATTTTTTTGGTGAGATCGCACTGATCGAACATCGTTCCAGAACCGCTTCTGTGACCACCGTGACCAGTTGTCAGCTTTTGATTCTGGATGAACAGGACCTTGAAGAGTTGATGGATGCTGATGAGGTTCTAGCGGCAGACATCAAACGCATCGCGGAAGAGCGCCGCGACGAGCTAAATGGCTGATGCCGATCAGCCGGACAATTTAGTTCAGATAATCGGCCGGGTCCCAGTTATCAATCTGGTCGGGTAACAGGTTTGCTTCGGCGTAAGTGCGGGGAATGTCAGCCTGCAAAAACAGGCGGAACAGGTCAGGGTCGATATGTGCGTCCTTGACCATGAATCCCATAATTTTCAGCGACTCCGACACTGTCTTGGCTTTTTTGTAGGGCCGGTCCGATGCCGTCAGTGCCTCAAAAATATCAGCGATTGCCATCATCCGGGCCGGGACAGACATTTCGTCTGCGGTCAATCCCTTTGGATATCCGGTCCCGTCCATCTTTTCATGGTGTCCCCCGGCATATTCCGGCACTTTTTTCAGATGCTTGGGGAAAGGAAGTTGCTCCAGCATTTCGACAGTCATGACGATGTGATTATTAATCACTTCGCGCTCTTCTGCCGTCAGGGTGCCGCGGGCAATACAAAGATTATAGACTTCATTTTCGCTGAGAAAGTTTTCGGTCTTGCCATTGTTCTGCCAGGTCATGGCGGCAATTTCGTGAATTCTGGCCTGGTGCTCATCGGACATGAACTCACCACCAATATTGGCGACTTCCAGAAATGCCCAGTCTTCGTCCAGTTTGACAACCCTGGCATCAAACACCGCCTTCAATTCAACCGGATCAGCATCCGCCGCCTGCAAGGCCTTCAGGTAGTCAATTTCGGCGTCACGTTTGGCGACTTCAAACCGGGTCCGTACCGTTTCCACCCGATCATAGATCGTCTCAAGCTTGGTCGATTTGTCGACAACATATTCCGGCGTTGTCACCTTGCCGCAATCGTGCAGCCACGCCGCGATTGAAAGCTCATATAGTTCATCTTCGTTGAGGTTGAATTCCTTATATGGACCGTCCTCAGCGACACAGGCTGCCTCTGCCAACATTTCTGTAATCACAGGCACGCGCTGACAATGGCCGCCGGTATAAGGCGACTTGGCATCAATGGCGCTGGCGATCAATTTGATAAAGCTTTCCAGCAATTCACGTTGCGCCTCGATGAGCATTTGATTGTCTGACGCCACTGCGGCCTGACTGGCGAGGGCTTCAATCAGCGCCTGTCTGCCACGACCAAAGGGCACAACCTTGCCGCCTTCGCGGGCGTTGATCAGCTGCAAGACGCCCAGCACATCACCTTCATAATTGGTCAGTGGTACGGTCAAAAAGGACTGCGAGCGAAAACCTGTCGATTCGTCAAATTTTTTCGCGCCGGAAAAGTCGAACCGGTCGACTTCGTAGGCGTCCGCAATATTCACAACTTCCCGGGACAAGGCGACGTGTGAGGCGACATTCTTGTGATTGGGATTGCCATCTTCGTCATGCAGGGCCAAAGGCGGGAACGGAATATCGACACCTGTAGCACCGCCCATGGCGATATTCATGGTGTCGTTGCGCATGATCTCAAAATTCAGCGCGCCGTTCTTCAACAGATAAAGTGTGCCGCCATCGGCATCATACAAATCTTTGGCTTCCAGCAAGATCCGTTCAATCAGTCGATTATGATCACGTTCTGCTGACAGCGCGATGCCAAGGTCAATTAACCGCCTCAGGCGCGCTTCATTATCGCCACTGTCATCCCCCTGACCCGTGGCATCATCAGAATCCAGGGTGCCTTGTTGCACATCTGTCATCTCTTGACCCTTTGTCCCCTATACACACTCTTTTACCGGCGTCGATCAGCATATCTGCCCACCAGACAATCATATTGTAGCACCTGAGGAAATCTGCAACACCCTACGGCGCAGCGTATTTCGATTGTCAAAAATTCCACAAAAATACAAACAAACATTTAAGAAAATTTTTCCTAATATTTAGAAAATTGTTACTTAATTAATACTTCAAGATTTCGAATTTATTGTTGTATATCCGAATTTAATCTCCATATATAGCAAATCAACACCTTGAACCCACAATATATACTGGAGATTTATTTACGCATGATCCCGCAGGAAATAGAACACCAGGTTCGACAGGTCGCTTCATACTATGCCGACAAGCTACCGCAATCCGGGCAGGATGAACTTCCTGAAGTGCCGGAATGGTTGAGCACCGAAGCACAATCCTGGATCAGAAGCCACTATTTCGAATTTTCCGATCTTGTCGTTGCCGCACGCAAGGCTTCCTGAGGCGGCGCTGTTTCTGAAAAATTGCTTGCCTGCAGTGAAGCAATTCGGAATAAGCATAAATCGCTTTTATTTTGGCCCTGCCGGCCTTTTGAGGTGACGAGTAAGCCACGAACATCCTAAGCTCGACACAAACTCGAACAGACCGGACGTTATGACTAACAAGAATACGCATATGCGGGAGCGATTGATGGCCCGGAAGCAGGAATTGCAGGCCCTGGCAGCCAGCAGTGCCGATGCCCGCAAACCAGTTGAACTGGACCAGACCAGTGTTGGCCGATTATCGCGCATGGATGCCATGCAAGGTCAGGCCATGGCACTGGAAACCGAACAGAGACGCAAAAACGAACTCACCAAGATAGACTCGGCATTGATCAGATTGAACGAAGATGAATACGGTTATTGCCTGAGCTGCGGAGAAGAGATTTCCCCGAAGCGTCTCGATCTGGACCCGGCTATCCCGACGTGCATTGATTGCGCGAGTTCCAAACCCTGATCCCTTTATGACGGGAACCACTCTGGCCCAGCAAGGAGTTCTGATTGCTTGATTTTTTGAAAAAAATGGTTGGTCTTAACCGCCGCCGCAAATCCCGAATCGAGCATCCTGGTCTGACCCTGACGATCGAACGCAAAGCCTATGAAACTTTTGACTGGGGAATGGGCGGATTCCGGATTGCCAAATTCAAACGTGACATCAAGGTCGGTGAGACCATCGAAGGTCAAATCAGTGCGTATCGGGGATCAAATGGCGGAACATTCACAGCCGCAGTTGTGCGCCTGACAGATGACCGGGGCTTTGGTGCTTGCTGGTCAGAAATAGACCGCGATATCTATACGGCCATGAGTGGTCCGGGTGGTGTCTGAAAAGTCAGGGGAAGTCAGATAATACCAGGTGTCGCGCTAGTTAGCCTGACCTGGCAACTGCTGATATCGACCTTCTGACAAGCCGCTGAAAAATTCATTGACCTGGGGATGGACTACTGGCTTGCCGGAATCATCAGGCAAAAGATTTTGTTCAGAAACATACGCCACATATGTTGTCTCGGCATTTTCAGCCAGCAAATGATAGTAGGGCTGGTCTTTGCGTGGACGTGATTCTTCGGGGATCGAGTCCCACCATTCGTCGGTATTTGCGAATTCGGGATCGACATCAAAGATCACACCGCGGAACGGGTATATGCGGTGGCGAACAATATCGCCAATCTGAAATTGAGCAGTCAGTATTTCCATGGGCGTAATTCTATCACATTCAGGAATTCGGTCCATAGCATCACAGCAGAAGTCGCAGAAAGACTAATCGCCCGACAGGACCGCCATTTGACCAGCCCCAAAACCATTCAGCATCTGTTTCCCGGTGTCGAAAACGGGTCGCTTTATCAGGGTTGGATTGCCGATAAGTAATGCAACGACAGCGGCGTGGTCGTCACTTTCAGATTCCGCTTTGGCAAACACTACTTTGGCAACCTCATCCAGTCCCCGCCAGCTTGTGGATCTGCGGTTTAGCACAGCATCCAGGCCCAGCTTGTTCAAAAACCCGGATACCAGTTGTTCATCCAGCCCGTCATCACGAAAGTCGTGAAAGCGATGCTCATACCCTTCCGCCTCCAGCCATTTAAGCGCCTTGCGACAGGTGTCGCAGTTTTTGATGCCATAAACCGTGATCATAATTCGCAATTTCCGAAAGTTGTTGTGTTCACAGCCCGCGCTGCATTTTGACCCGGATAAATTCTGCCCGATTGAACAAACCACCGGAAGTCTGCATGGGAAATTTGTGCATCCAGGCATTCAGCTTGACGGAAAGAATACACAAAATCCCGCCCAGCGCTGTGTGATTACTGATCACGATAGACTTGAAGTCCTAGAAGCGCTCGGTATCCATATGCTCCCACATATTGTCTGTATATTCCTCAAAGACTTCGAAGCGTCGACTTGCTGTCTTGTTCAGTTTCCTGATTTTGCCAAGGGATACTTTACACGTATTGACCAGACTCTGGTCCTTGCCGAGATGGGGATGTGCGAGAATTTCCTCAACCGACAGACCAAAATCGATGATACCTTCCTGCACTGCTTCCAGATATCCCCGGTAATAGGCAATGGACAGATAGATATCGCCATAGTCTTCCAAAAAGGCAGGTACTTCCTGGACATCGATGCCAAGGCTTTTTGCCAGTTTATTCAGCTTGAGCGTCGCCTGTGTTTTGTCGGGATTGCGATACAGCGCCAGCACATCCTTGAAGTCCCCCACCTGATCATCATCGCCAAAGACTTCCATGATCAGGCGCTTGGTAAATTTGGACATGTAGTCGCGTAATTCGACCTGCTTGTCGTCCGACAGTTTCAAATGCTGGTCTTCATCGACATCTATCCCCAGAGAACGCAAATGAACCCGCAAGCTGTAGACATCATAGCTGGTGAGCTCACCCAGCTTCTGCAAAACACGGGCATCCTTGTAGGACATGCTGGTGAAGGTCATCGAAAGATCAGACAGTTTTATCTGGCCGCTGCCATTGTCACCGCCAAAAACCTCGATGACACTTTCCAGCTCGTCATTCTTGACCATCCTGAGGCGGCCAATACCGACAGATTCCAGCGGAATGATGCTGAGCGGCAGCACATGGATCGCATCGCGATCATAATCCGGAACGGGTTCCAGTGCCGTCACATCATCCTCATTCAGATAAATCCCCCCTGGGAAACTTCTTAGGGATATTCAGCTTACGATATTTCCTCGGCAGAAAGCACGTCAGTTGAGGTGTTTTTTAATCTGAAACGTTTTGTCGCGGAACCTGTCCCGCAACGAGGCGTATTTTTCGCGGCGCAGCCAGCCACATCGCCGCAATCGATACCAGCGACACAACAATTGCCACAGCAAAAGCCCCGTCATAATTTTGCCAGTGATCAAACATAAATCCAGTCAGCCAGGGACCAATTGCAGCACCCGCACCGGCAGCGGCAGCGATAACACCAAATATACTGGCATAACGAGGCCCGGCAAACAGATCAGCAGGAACAGAGCCAAATACAGAAGCAAGACCATAGCCCAGTGCGCCCTGCACAACGACCATGGCATACATGAGCCAGGGTTCAGGCCAAATCCGCAAAGCATAAAGTGCCAGATAAGTCAGCAAAAACCCGACACAAGCCAATGTCCACGCCCATTCCCGACCCATGCGATCAGAAAACTGGCCAATCCAAACCTGGCCAACAACACCACCCAGACTAACCAGGCCCAGTGCCAATGCAGCGATTTCCTTCGAAATGCCGATATCGATCAAATATCGGGTTTGGTGGACCTGTACGGCGTACCAGATATACAATCCGCCGACAAAGGCGATTGTCAGAAACCAGAACTGACGGGTTCGCATAGCCAGCCCCAGGGTCCAGTCCGTCTCCACCCATTTATGATCCACGATTGCTCTTGATTTATGATCTGCGCTCGACGAGTTTTCGCGCCCCATTCCTGGCACATCACCATCAGGGAGTAGACCTAAATCTGAAGGATGTCGGCGCTGGAAAATAAAGCCAAGCGGCACAAGGACAAAAAGAGAAACGGCGGCAATCACGATACAGGCCGTGCGCCAGCCTTCGCTGTCAATTGTTGCTTGCATCCAGGGGAACAGGGCCATGGACCCGGCGCCCACACCGGCAAACGCTATTCCGACAGCAAGACCCCGTTTTCGTTCAAACCAATTGGGTAAAAACATGGTATGGCCGATGTAACTTATAAAGATCGACGTGCCGACGACCATAACGCCCAAACTGAGATAGAAGTGCCAGATTTCCGATGACAGGGTCGCGGTATACATACCAGCGCTGACGAAGACGGCACCCAAAGGAATTGTCAACCGGGGGCCATAACGGTCCATCAACTGACCAAGCAAGGGCGTCATACCAGTTGAGACCATAAACCCGATAGAAAATATGGCTGCGGTGGTTCCCCGATCCCAGCCAAATTCGTCGACAATGGCTGGAAACAACAGGGAAAATGATGTGCGGGCATTAACCCCGATGGCCATGGTGACAAAAGCCACCGCAATCACAACCCAGCCATAATAAAAAGGCAGGCGCTTGATAATGTCAGGTGTCTTTGACGAACCGGTGTTCGGGGGAAGTTCAGAACCGGTCATTTTCCCTCCGAAGTCCCATCAGCGGGATCGCTGACAATGGAAAAATAATATCAAAATACTGGTGCCACCGGTCCGAACCGAACTGACACTTCCCTGCAAAAACGGGATTTTAAACGTTGAATGTCTATTTTGATATCAAAGGATTAGATATGAAACTGTGTATTTTTTGTATGAACGCTGTCATCGAAATGCACGTCATTCATATCAGACACCTGTCTTTCTTCCAACAGCAAGAAAACGATTATTACCAGCTCCACCTGCAAAAATACCGGGCATCCTTGGCGACCTGAAAGGCCCGAAACACGGATCACCTCCTCCATAAACGCACTGTGTTCAGGGTGTCTGACGTCAGCGCTTTTGGGACGAACCGGGTTGATTTGATAACAGAGTATTTCCGGCTCTTCGTAACCATAGAGGAGTAATTGAAATCAAACAGGAAGCCGGTTTTGTCGAAAACTTCTAGCAATTTTCCTTTGTTGTTTTGCCGCTGGTCTTTTCCTGTCATATTGCTCACAACCTGAATCACTTGCTGCGCGAAAGCCGGGGACTTTGGGATATGATGCTTTATCCACGTGGGGTTGGCGGTGACTAATCAGGCGGAAGAATTTTGAGTAAAAGGTTGTTACATATTGGCCTGATCGGCCTGTTGTTGTTCCTGACCGGACCGCAGACGGCGCAGGCGAATAAGCTGGAAGGAGCAGCCAGCCCCTATCTCCTGTCCCACAAGGATGACGCCATTCACTGGAATCCCTGGTCCGATGCCGTTCTGCAACGGGCGAGAGATGAGAACAAACCCGTCTTTTTATCCATTGGATATTCTGCATGCCACTGGTGTCATGTGATGGCCCGCAAGACCTTTGTCGATGAGCGTGTGATCCACCTGCTCAATGAAAACTTCATTTCTGTACTTGTCGATCAAGAGGAGCGTCCGGATATTGCCGGACATTTTCTGGATATCATGGAGGTGATGGCGGGTCAGAGGGGAACGCCCGCTAATTTTCTGCTGACACCGGATATTGAGCCAATCTACGCTGCCGGTTACCTCTCTCCCAGACGGGAATTCGGTGCGCCAGGATTAATTGATATCCTGCAAATGTTTGTCCGCGACTGGAAAGTCAGTCGAAAGGAAATGACCGCTAATGCACTGGAATTCTACCAGGAACATTTACGGCTCAAGAGTAATCGCTTTAGCACAGCGACAACAGTTACCCCTGATCCTGTGGATAAGGTGCTGGCCGAATGGGAACGGGCCTTTGACCTAAAATATGGCGGCTTTGGCTCTCAGCCAAAATTCCCCATGGTCAATGTATTGTCATTCCTTTTACATGAAGGCGTTGCACGGGATGATAAAGGATTATTGAGCAAGATATTTTTTACGCTGGATGCCATGGCTGCCGGCGGAATTCGGGATCAAATAGGCGGCGCATTCCATCGCTATGCCGTTGACCGCTATTGGCAAGTCCCTCATTTCGAAATCATGCTGCACGAAAATGCCCTGCTTGCCATCCTTTATACAGATGCATGGAAGGCGACATCCGATCCGGGACGCAAAGGAATTTATGCCAGGGTCGTGCGCGGTATTCTGGATGATCTGGTTGCCCGGTTTTTACTTCCAGATGGGGCCTTTGCCGCCAGCCTGGACTCGGAATCCGACGGACATGAAGGACCCTGGTACACCTGGCTGGAAGACGAGATAAGGGCGCTGTTACCTGACACGGACGAGCAGAATTTTCTCGCCAGCTTTGTTGATAGCAAATATGGACTGGTCAACAAGCGCAGTGTATTGCGATTACAAAAAGGTGCCGAAGATTTTGTTGCCGCACATGACCGCCATACAACCAGTTTGCAAATTTTGTCGGCCTCACGTAACAAACGCCCCTCTCCTGCGCGGGGTGAAAAAGTTCTGACCTCATGGAATGCAATGGTGATCAGCGCCTTTGCAAGGGCTGCGCAGACCTTTGGCGTGGCCAGTGATCATGAAATGGCACGGTCTGTACTTCAGTCTCTGGCACCGGATCGAGCAATGACCCACAGCCGTCTGGGCAATAAGGTGATGCCAAAGGTTTTTCTGGATGATTACGCCTTTTTAGTGGAGAGTTATCTCGACCTGTATGAGACAGATTTTCAAATAATCTGGCTGGAACAGGCCCGTGCCTTTGCTGATCAAATGGTGCATATGTTCCAGTCCGCGAAAGGGCAGCCTCTCCAGCTCGTGCCGATAGCAGACGAAGATGGATTGCCTGCCCAACACAGCCTTGTCGAAGTTGCGGTTCCAACCGGAAACGCTGCTGCGATCTCGGCCCTGTTTCGACTGGCACTTTATGATCCCGACGGCGGATTTCAGCAGAACGCGATGGCCATGGCCCGGACACTCCAGTCCTTTCTGGCAGACTCCGGTTCGCAGGCGACAGGTTTGTTAAAAGCCTTGCGGTTTTCTCCACAAAATTCTTTTGAAATTGTAATTGTCGGAAATATCGACGATCCGGAATCCCGGGCCATGCTGTCCCTGGTACGCCAACACCTGTTGCCAGGTGCAGTGATTGCGTTTGTCGACGAAATCAAGACCGGGGTAGCCGATTATGACCCGCACAGCGCAGCGACATGGGGGCTGTTTGAACCTCGTCCAAAAATTGACGGGCGTGTAACCGCTTACTTGTGTCGGCAACGTCTTTGCAAGCTGCCGGTGAATACAGCCGGGGCCTTCGCCGCGCAACTGGACGCCATGTTCATTGAAACAAGCCGTCCATAACAGAATGCCGGATTGTCGGTGCGAGACCAGGGCGCTTCATATTTTCTCATCGAAGCCCCGTCAGCTGTATCGCTGATAACGGGTAAAGAATATCGGAAAACTGGTGCCCCCGGTCCGAATCGAACGGACACTCCCTTGCGAGAACGGGATTTTGAATCCCGCGCGTCTACCAGTTCCGCCACGGGGGCACGGCTGCGGATCATAGAGGAGGTTTTTTGTGGGTCAAGTGTTGCCCAAACCTGAGGTCAAAAAATTGTTGCAGGACCGAAAAAGGCCCTGCAACAAAGCTCCCGCCAGGCAATAACCAACCTGCTCAAGCCGTCTTGATGTCTTCCAGGAAGGTCTGGACTTCCGATTGCAAGGAGCCGAAACGTTCTGCCAGCTCTTGTGAGGCGCTCAGAACATCACCGGAAGCCGTTCCGGTTTGCTCGGAAGCACCACGCACGGTCTCGATACTTTCAGAAACACTCTGGGTACCCGACGCTGCTTCCTGGACATTACGACTGATTTCGCTGGTCGCGGCACCCTGTTCTTCAACGGCTGATGCGATTGTTGTGGCGATCTCATTCATCTCGACAATGGTTGTGCCGATGCCCTCAATCGCTGTCACAGCCTGCTCGGTTGTGCCCTGGATGGCGCCGATTTGACTACCAATATCCTCGGTTGCCTTGGCCGTTTGATTGGCCAGGTTCTTTACTTCCGAGGCCACAACCGCAAATCCCTTGCCAGCATCACCGGCCCGGGCGGCCTCAATGGTAGCGTTCAACGCCAGCAAATTGGTCTGCTCGGCGATGTCGTTGATCAGTTCAACAACTTCGCCGATCCGCTGCGCTGCTTCTGCCAACTCGCGGATGGTGGCATTGGTGTCGTTGGCGGCATCAACCGCTTTGGTCGAAATCTCCGCCGAGTGTGTTACCTGGCGGCTGATTTCGTCGATCGATGCCGTCAACTCTTCAGCCGCTGTCGCCACGGTCTGAACACTCGCCGAAGCCTGTTCAGCGGCGGACGATACAGACACACTTTCATCCATGGTTTGTTTGGCAATATCACTCATGGACTGGGCCGTTGCCTCCATTTCAGTGGACTGGGCTGAAACAACGCCAAGGATTTCTTCTACGGTATCTCCAAAACCAGACGTCAAACCATCGATCCGCTGTTGGCGTGCAGCCTTTGCGGCACTGTCTGCAGCTTCACGATCAGCCTCTGCCTGTTTGGCCCGCTCACGTTCTACGGCCGCCTGTTTTTCTTCTTCAGCAAGGCGCAGATTTTCAATGGCATTGGCACGGAAAACTTCCACAGCATCCGCCATTTTACCAATTTCATTCGTCAGCCCCAGGGAGGGAATTTCAATATCATTATTGCCCTCGGCAAGATCGCCCATAGTCCGGGTCATACGCTGGATTGGGCCTGTGATTGCTCTTGTCATGAAAAAAGACAACACCAGCCCGATCAAAACAGCCAAACCAGTTGCAATCCACAGCAGTCGAATGGCGGTCTGCTCATCTTTTTTGACAGTGGTCATGGCGTCATGGGTAAATTTTTCAATTTCTGCCAGAGCCTGCTCCAGTTCCTGATCGATTTTGTCTTCAATATGTTCAATCTTTTCAGCCACTTTGCCTGGATCGTGAATTTCTCCCTTGCCAATCCGGGCAAAAATCTGCTCGGACAGGATTTCATATTCTTTGTGTTCTTTTTCAACGGTTTCGACGATTTCTGCCAGGTGCGTGAATTCTTCTTTTTCGGCATTGGTATGTGCATTCCCCGCCGCCGCCAGCAAAAGCGCGTCCGTTTCTTCAAGCTCTGTTTTGACCTTGTGACCCAGCGTCGAAAATTCCTTTTCCAGTTCATGGAAATGGCCTATCTGTTTCGGGTTCTTTGACAGACGTTCACCGAGCGCCAGTGTGCGTTCGAATAAAATGGCTTGCTCCAGTTGGTGCAACGTTACCTTGGTCAATTTTTCAGTGAGCGGCATATCGACTTCTGCAACACTGTCGATTTCCTCGGCAATACCCTGCATTTCGATAATGGCAAAACCGGCAACGCCGCCTGTGATCAGCAACAGAAGCGCGACCAGTCCATAAACGCGAATTGAAATTTTGATATTTTCTAACATCGATTAACCCTCTGATTCTATTTATTATCATGGGATTCGAAGTTGGCTTTCGTGGGTTCTGCCACTGCTTTTGCCATTCGAATCAATCAGGAGGAGACACCAAGTTGTATTATTTTGATTTTCGTTATGTCTTGTTCAACCTGGCCATTGTTTTGAACAACCAACCGGCAAACATCCTGATACCAAATTCGTGCTGGCGGGAAACTAGACAATGTGTGTATCTGAATTATTTCCGGTTCATATAAATTTGTAACATTATCTGAAGTGTTGTTTCGGAGGTGTAACTCAACCCTGAATTCCCGCGCATTGCCTTGCCGCCCAATGCCTGCTATGACCGCGTCTGCCGCAGAAAACATGGATTTTTCAGTGATACATCGACTTTACAACTGGACCCTTGGCCTCGCCGGACATCAGCATGCGCTGGCCGTTCTGGCGCTTATTGCCTTTGTTGAAAGCTCGGTCTTTCCGATTCCGCCGGATGTGTTGATCATCCCCATGGTCCTGGCCACGCGCCAGCGCTGGATTGCCATTGCCGGTGTTTGCACAGTCGCCTCGGTCGCCGGTGGACTGGCGGGATACGGTATTGGCTATTATCTTTATGAAACCATTGGTCGGGCCATCGTCGAGTTCTATGGT
>Ga0233430_1004419_pt1 | contig 13075 bp, 11 predicted proteins | sample SI_118_April2016_2_FD_179883 | JGI IMG/M metagenome (GOLD analysis project Ga0233430, IMG submission 179883) | Seawater microbial communities from Saanich Inlet, British Columbia, Canada - SI_118_April2016_150_MG | ecosystem: Environmental > Aquatic > Marine > Inlet | place: Canada: British... | reverse complement strand
AGAGATCATCGGCAAGATAGGCTTCGAGCTGGGCCGAGAGGAAACGCATTTTGGAAAACAGGTGGCCACCGCGCTTGCGACGATAAAGAAAATTCTCGGCCAGTTCTTCCTTGAAGAAGACCACGGCTTCGGCTGCCATGGCACCGTTCTTGGTGGCCCCGAAGGACAAGACGTCAACGCCAGCCTTCCAGCTCATTTCCGCAGGCGTGCATCCCAGTGATACCAGGGCATTGGCAAAGCGGGCCCCGTCCATGTGATAGCCGAGATTATATTTATCGGCGACATCTCCAATGGCTTTCAATTCATCGACACTGTAAATGGTGCCAAGCTCGGCCGCCTGGGTGACGGACACGGCTGCAGGCTGCACCGCATGCTGGAACCCGATATGGGCCGAGGCCAATTTGCCTTCAAGCTCAGCCGCCGTGAATTTACCATCGGCATCACCAAGCAACACAAGCTTGGCCCCGCCCGTATAGAATTCCGGCGCACCACATTCGTCGACTTCGATGTGGGCTTCATAATGGCAATAGACCGAACCGTGAGACGGCGTCAGGGCTGCCAGCGACAAGGAATTGGCGGCAGTGCCGGTGGCAATTGGAAACATCCAGACGTCGGTTTCAAAAATTTCCGCCAGGCGAGACTGCACCAGGGCTGTTGTTTCGTCATCACCATAAGACGAGACGGTCCCGGCATTGGCAGCGACGATGGCGTCCATAATTTGCGGCGCGACGCCGGTCACATTATCACTTCTGAAATCAGTGGGAGCTGCCTGTTTGCTTGCATTGTTACTTTGCATGGGATGGTCGCCTGCCTGTGATCAAAATTCCGGTTCCAGACTTCCTATCATCTTTTGATGGTAATCGGGAGAGCGCTGAATGATTTCGTATTGTTCACCGATCTGGACATCCACCAGGCGGAAAGATCAACCGCGCCGATGCCATCAACCGCCAGGATAAGCCAGACGAAATCCTGTTCTGCTGCTTCTTCCAGATCCCGGTCGGAAGGCCTGGGGTTTCCATTGGGGTGCGAATGATAAAGTCCGACAATCCTGTCCGGCCCGGTCGCGAGCTGTTCTTCCAATTGCAGCCGGACCCGAAAATCAATTTCAAAACCCTTGAGTTTATCCGTCGACAAATTCTCTGTCGCATGGACAGCAGTTATTTCGATGGTGTCTTCTGTCTGGTGTCCAACCAGCAAACCGCAACATTCCGCCGGTGCTGTCGCCAGGGCAAAACGTGAAAGCTGCGACCGGTCAGAAGCAAAAAGCGTGACGGTCGCAGGTTTCATCCAAAATGTCTCGTCTATTCGACTTGAAGACGGATGGACCCGAGGCGCTCGCCGGTCCGAAGATTAAAGACATACACAGCCTGTTCACCAGACGTCAGGCGCAAGCGCAGGATCAGACGACGCCGATCAGTTGTCATTTCCTCGACCACGGCACCAGCCGGAATTCTGGCGGCCACATCGCCAAAGGGTTTGAGCGCGCGCAGCTTGCCCTGAAGGGCACCGGGCAACGCCAGGGCTTTTTCGGATTGCCGGGCCGGAGCCGGTGCCGTTGTCGTTTTATCGGGAACAACCTTACCCCCTGACGCCAGCCGACTGATTATGGTATAGGCAACCACACCGACGCCGACGATGATCAGAATTCCCATGAAGATGACCAGAAATTTCAGGCCGAGATGTTGTTTACCCATAGTTTTTAACTTCGCTTTTTGGCCGAATTTGACTTTAAAAAATACCGAATTTCGCTTTTTGACGCGCTAACCAGATCGAGTATACCCGTATGAACGAAGCGTCCAGCATATCGCTCACCCTGCCGTCTGTCGACGCAGAACGCGAAGGCACGCGCCTCGATAAATATATCGCCAGTGCCGTGCCGGAAATTTCGCGCATGCGAATCAAGGGATTGATCCTGGATGGTCAGGTTCGTTCCGGCGACAAGGTCTATAACAACACATCGTGGAAAGTCAAAACCGGCCAGGTTTTCGAAATCTCGGTGCCGGCCTCTGTTGAGCCTGAACCGCAGGGCGAGGACATTCCGCTGAATGTTGCCTATGAAGATGACTATCTGATCATCATCGATAAACCCGCCGGCATGGTTGTACATCCGGCAGCGGGAAATGATGACGGCACCCTGGTCAACGCCCTGATCCATCATTGCGGCGACAGCCTGTCCGGCATCAACGGCGTCAAACGGCCTGGCATTGTGCATCGTATCGACAAGGACACCAGCGGCCTGATGGTCGTTGCCAAAACCGATATGGCCCATGCCGGTCTGGCCGAACAGTTTGCCGATCATTCCCTGGAACGTGCCTATCTGGCCATTGTCCGTCACCGACCCTATCCAGCAGACGGCACCGTAGACGCCGCCATTGGCCGCAGTCCGCGCAACCGCCAGAAAATGGCTGTGGTTGGACGCGGTGGTAAACATGCGGTCACGCATTTCACCACCAAACAACGGCTGGGCGACGCCGCGTCGCTGGTCGAATGCAGGTTGGAAACCGGACGCACCCATCAGATCCGGGTGCACATGACCCACATCGGTCACCCCCTGATCGGAGACCCGGTCTATGGCCGTTCCCAGAAGACCAGGGACCTGCCGCCGAAAGTGCGGGAAGCCATCAGCCACTTTAACCGCCAGGCCCTTCACGCTTATGTGATTGGCTTCACTCATCCGGTTACAGACGAACAAATCCGCTTTGAAAGCCCTGTTCCCGCCGACATGGCCGCCCTGATCGAGGCCCTGTCTGAAGCCTGAGCGGGGCTTGAACAAGGCTTCAAACGGCTGAATTCAGCGATTTTTTTGCTGCTTACCCCTTGAAATCCGGTATCATCATTCCCTAATAGAAGACAAGGAGCCGCAAGCTCCGAACAGGTGAGCTCCGGCAAAACGAAAACAAACGAGACCGGACCAAACAAGGGATAGACGAGGGATATCAGATGGCACGCAACATTGTTCCAGCAATTACTCCGGAAACAAGCCTGACACGCTATTTACAGCAGATCAGGGCATACCCGATGCTGACCCAGGACGATGAATATATGCTCTCCAATCGTTGGCTGGAGCACGAAGATGTTGATGCTGCCGGGCAACTGGTGACCAGCCATCTGCGCCTTGTGGCCAAGATCGCCATGGGCTATCGCGGTTATGGCCTGCCGGTCTCCGAGCTTATTTCCGAAGGCAATGTCGGCATGATGCAAGCCGTCAAACGCTTTGATCCTGAAAAAGGCTTCCGTCTCGCCACCTATGCCATGTGGTGGATCCGGGCCTCGATCCAGGAATATATTCTGCACTCATGGTCGCTCGTTAAAATGGGCACCACGGCAGCCCAGAAGAAACTGTTTTTCAATCTGCGCAAGATCAAGGGCCAGTTAAAAGCCATTGATGACGGCGACCTGCATCCTGATACCGTCACCGTCATCGCCACCAAACTTGGCGTGGCCGAAAAAGACGTTGTCTCCATGAACCGGCGCATGGCAGCACCGGATGGATCGCTGAATGCACCTTTGCGGGTCGACGGCGAAGGCGAATGGATGGACTGGCTGGTTGATGATACGCCGGACCAGGAATATATGCTGGGCGAATCCCAGGAACTGAACCAGCGCCGGGGCTGGATGGCCGAAGCGATGGAAGGTCTGAACGAACGCGAACAACATATCCTGACCGAACGTCGCCTGTCGGAAGAGCCGCAAACCCTGGAAGACCTGAGCACCCATTACGGCATCAGCCGCGAACGCGTGCGCCAGATCGAAGTCCGGGCTTTCGAGAAACTGCAAAAAGCCATGCGCGGTTCCGCCATGGCCGAAAAACTGGCCCAGGGCGACGACGCAAACCGGCTGAACGCCCCGGGCTAAACTTACCTCTTCAGAATTTACTGGCGGGCAAACCGCGCCAGTGACAACAGGGCGTTTCCGTAAAACCGGAATCGCCCTGATTTATTACGGGCGCTATTCCCTGTTCTCCCGGACTTTCGGAAACAGAGCGTTTCCGGATTTTACGGAAACGCCCTGCCCCCAAAGGCCGCATTCGACAAATTCCAATAACTGGTTTGCTGGTTGTTTCAGTTTCAACCGCCTGTCATCTTTGGAACACAACGCCCGGGAGAGTTTGTATGAAGCATATTGAAACGAGCCAACTCAACATTGCCTATCGGGACATTGGCCCGTCTGATGGCAAGCCCGTTTTCTTATTGCATGGGTTTCCCTACGACATTCACGCCTACGACGTTGTTTCTGCGCGCCTGTCCAAAGAGGGTTACAGGTGCATCATTCCCTTTCTACGCGGATATGGAGCCACTTCCTTCAAGTCCCCCGATACGCCCCGATCCGGACAGCAGTCCGCATTGGGTGCTGACTTGCTTTCGTTCATGGATGCGTTGGATGTGCAAGAGGCTATTCTCGGAGGATACGACTGGGGAGGCCGGGCCGCCTGCATCGTTGCAGCACTTTGGCCGGAACGGGTAATCGGTTTGGTGAGCTGCGGTGTAGGATACAATATCCAGAACATAGCTAAAGCTGGCAACCCTGCCCCGCCGCTCGAAGAGTATCGCTATTGGTATCAATATTATTTCAATACAGAACGAGGCAGGGCGGGGCTGACACAAAACCGCAATGAGCTATGTAATTTCATTTGGAAGCTGTGGTCGCCGACGTGGGAATTTGATGAAGCTGTGTTCAATCAAACGGCAATCGCTTTTGAAAACCCGGATTTTGTGGAGATCGTAATACACTCTTACCGTCATCGACTGGGAGGCGTTTCAGGCGACCCGACATTTGATGCAATTGAGGCGCAGCTCGCAAGTCAGCCAGATATCGTTGTACCCGGCATCGTGTTGCTTGGAGATGCAAGTGGTATTGCGCCGCCTACGGCGATTGATAATGACGCACCGCATTTTACAGGACAGTACGAACGCCGAATTGTCTCGGGTGCGGGCCACAACCTTCCGCAAGAAAAACCAGACTCTTTCATTGATGCTGTAATCGCCCTCTCGTAAACGTAGCCAAAATGGCTGACACGAACGAGCGAAAAGAATCAAAAGCCGTCTTCTATCCCGACACTGTAACGACCGTTGCCATTAAATATGTAAAAAACATCAAATTATTGGATATTCAATTTTTTCCACCACTCAACATGTTGTAAATAAATCGTTTTTGTTTAATTTCAGCCGATTATCGGGTAACTGCAACATTGCTTGATTGATACGCAAAATACGTATATACTGCCTAAATATTTGATGGAGACCTGCGCCAGACGCTGTGGCGATCCTTATCGCAGTTCCGTTTTTCCCACAGACATTTACCACCCCAAAACAAAAACAGCCCTGATCCCTGCATAAAGGCCAATATGAATATCATGCACGCAAAACTGCCCCTTGCACCGCAGGACTGGACCGTCAAACGCGGCGGCAATTACCTGATCAAACTGGCCATGTTCATCATCGTGCCCGGCCTGCATCAGATGGCCTGCAAGCGATGGATTTTTGGTGGGTTGTTGATGGCCATCTATTTTGCGGCAGCATTTACTGCGGAAAATTTACCCTTCAATCTTTCTGACGAGAATTATAGTTCAAATTTTTTAGCTCCGAACATAATGGAATATACCCGGTATCTTGCGTGGACGCTTGTTGCTTTTGACCTGAAAAAACTGGAAGAGCGGGACCTGAGACCTAATCTTTTTCTGGTCCTGATATGTATCGCAGGTACCTATTATTTGCCTGAACATTATGCGGGCAATCTGACGGTCTATGTTGAAAATGAAAACACGGTCTGCCCGGTATTCTGTAAGGACGACATCATTGAATACGACTGGAGGACGCTTGAAGACCTGAGGAAACATAGAATCAGGTCAGAGGTTTCAGCAGGTGAACTTTTGATCGCCAATATCTCTCACATATCAACTTACGCAACCATTGTTCTCGCAACCCCGGAAGACATTTGCACCGGAAAGACCGTAAAACTGTTGTCCTTGCCCGACGATAAATATTACTGCGACAGGGGGAATTTCAAGGGAACCCTTCCTTACCCCTACCTGGTTCTGGGTGGCCCGAACCCGGAATACACGGGCTATGGCGGCGAAAAAATCTCCATGGTTGCAGGCTTGATCGCAAGCGGCATCAATGCCCGAAAGATCGGCAACATTCGTGAATACTATTTCTGGTCAGATGGCGTTACCGAAGCGCTCGGGCAGGTATTGCTATTGGTTTACAAGATGACTGGTCTAAACCTGTTTGAGCTCTCCGGTTCATCATGAACGACGCCCTATTTCGCATGGATGATCAGGCCATCGACCAACGGGAAGGCTTCGGGTATGGCGCCTGGTGACGGGGTGTTTGTCTGTGTAATCTTCAGTGACTGTTTCCCGATCAACTGGATCGCATTCATATCTGGCCCGGACAAAATTCTGAACCGGAGGTTCTTGGTGCTTTTGTCATCGGGCAGGAAATAGCCGGGTCCAACTGTCTTTATCTGCTGGACAGTTTTCCAGGTCTCCATGTCGATGATCGTGATCACGGCCTGATCCAGCTGCGGTACGGCCAATAACACGCGTTCATCAATTTCCCATATCTGCCCGGCACCAAAATGCGGCGTGCCCTTGAAATTCAGATCGGCGACCTTGCGGCGGGCATCCAGGTTATAGACAACACTGGCTGTACTGCCGCTTACCCGGCCAATGACCTCGGCCCCGGCCGGATCGAGGATCAGGTCGTGCAGGTTGATTTTCAGATCGAGGCGACGACGGGCGAAGGGTTGCTCTTCAACCACAACCCCTTCGACATGGCCGACCCGGAAACTGTGAACAAAGCTGCCATAAACCGGGGCCGCTTCCGGGTCCCAGGAAAGCTCCCAAATTTGTGGAAAGTCTTTCAGGGCGACGATGAAAGCCTGACGGGCGGGTGACGCATAGACGGCGCGGACCGCAGAACTTTTACCCTTGCCATCACTGGTCGCAATAATCTTGAAGGGCCGCAAGGTTTTGGTATCCAGAACCACAAGCGTGTGCGGCTTTTGATTGCCAGCCAGCAGCCATTTGCCGTTCGCCGAGATCGCAAGATTGGTCGATTTCCGACCGACACGGATCTTTGCAACAAGCTGCGCGAAGGCCAGGTCAATTTTGCTGATCCAGCCATCAGCCGAAAGCGCATATATATAGTGTCCGTCTGCCGACACCACGACCTTGCCCTTGATCTTGTGTGCCGTCCTGATCACGCCGGTATTCCGGGAGGCCACATTCAGGATTGTGATGTGATGACCATCCGGTGCCACGATCGCCAGATTTCCGGATGCTTCATTCAAGGGTTCGCTTGATCGCTGGTATTCGACCCTGGATCCGGCGATTTGTGCCATCGCCTCAAAGGCCTGTGCAGGGGTGAAAGCCACCAGCAGCGACAGGGCTGTCAAAACGGAAGTCAGGCGCTTGAGTGTTCGCAATTTCATATCCGGATGCCGGTACATTTGATTGTGTGAGAGCGGACCGATGTCATTTCTCTCTCTGGTTATCACGCCTGGACGGCCTTATACGAGCCTCAATGTTGCGCTGCGTCAATGGGTCGCAAGTATCCGTTATATATAGGTTTTTTGGGATGTGACCTTCTGCCACACCCCCATAACCACATGATTTTTAAGGATAAATAAATTGGTATTTCTCTACCAATTTCAATATCAATTCAAATGAATATTTTGAATTATCAGGCGGATTTCAGCCTGCGTTAGCGGTTTGACCAACGTCAAATTTCACCTCCTGTGATGGTGCTACGCATCGTTCATTACCTGATCAATTCAAATTGATTTGATCACCTGATTGACAATGGGTTGCGGAGGAAAAACGACCTGGAAAATAACCGGGGCGTTGCTTTCTACGGGACTCCTGAATTGAAGAATCTGCCATTTGGAGGCGATAACGAATGATAAAAACCCCATTGATGGTAACTGCTCTGGCCCTGGCCGGACTTACCTTCGTTGGCTCGGCTGGAACCGCAAGGGCCGCCGAACCGACACTGTCGGAAAAGGACTTTGAAGAGTCCAAACAACTGTACTTCCAGCGTTGTGCCGGTTGTCACGGTGCCCTGCGTAAAGGTGCAACAGGTAAAAGTCTTGAGCCGAAACTGACCAAAAAGCTTGGCCAGAAGCGTCTCGAGAAAATCATTACCCTGGGTACTGAAGGCGGCATGAACAACTTCGATGATCTCTTTAGCAAAAAGCAGATCAAGAACCTCGCCACCTACATCCAGATGGACGTACCACCGCCTGCAGAACTCGGCCTTGCCGAAATGAAGAAGCGTTGGAAAACCTACATCAAGCCGGAAGACTATCCCACGAAGCCAATGCACAAGCGCAATTGGAAAAACTTCTTCATGGTCATTCTGCGTGATGCTGGCAAAATCGGCGTCATCGACGGCGACACCAAGGAAACAGTTGTTAAGATTGATTCCGGTTACGCTGTGCACGTGATGAAAGAATCATCTGACGGTCGCTTCTGGTACACCCAGGGTCGTGACGGCAAGATGACCAAAATCGATTTGTGGATGAACCCGCCGGCCATGGTGGCAGAAGCCCAAATCGCTTCTGATGCCCGTGACGTCGCCGTTTCCCACTATGGTAAATGGAAAGACAAATACGTCATCGGTGGTGGTTACTGGCCTCCGCACTTCGTTATCCTTGATGCCAAAACAATGGAGCCTCTGAAAGTGGTTTCCACACGTGGCGTCAATGTCGACGGTGAATATGTAAACGAAGCCCGCGTGGCCGCCATTTACAACACACCGAACGCTCCGACATGGATGGTCGCAGTGAAGGAACTGGGTCAAACATGGCAGGTCGATTATTCCGATCTGGACAATCTGCGTATCGAACAGCAGAACACCCACAAGTTCCTGCATGATGGCTTCTTTGATCCAACCCAGCGTTACTTCCAGATCGCGGCCAACGCCTCGAACCGGATGGAATTCATTGATACCGAAACCCGTAAAGCTGTGGGCTCTCTTGTCACTGGCAAGAAACCGCATCCGGGTGCAGGCGCCAACTGGGTTGATCCAAAATGCGGTCCTGTTGCCGGCACCACCCACCTCGGTGAAGGCAAGGTAACTGTTTGGGGCAACGATCCAAAAGGTCACCCTGATCAGGCATGGAAGATTTGTTATGCGGTCGAATCTGACGGACCTGGCTTGTTCATTCGCACACATCCGAACTCGCCTTATGTGATCTTTGACCAAACCAAACACCCTGAGCCTGAAATTCAACAGGCCATCAAGGTTCTGGACAAGAAAACCGGCAAGATCATCAAGACGATCACCGTGACCGAGCAAGACAAGGCACTTGCCGTGCACACAGAATTCAATGCAGACGGCTCCGAGTTCTGGGTCTCTGTCTGGGTTCGCGGTGGCAAGAAGAACTGGCTGAAAGGTGAGCTTGTTGTCTACGATACGAAGACCCTGAAAGAAAAGACCCGGGTCAAGAATCTGGAAACACCTACCGGCAAGTTCAACGTATCCAACCGTGTCCATCACCGGACATAAGGTTACGGCCTGAACTGAGAACGAGAGGCGGGAGCACAGGCTCCCGTCTCTTATTCCCGGCACTGATTGTTAAAACATTTTTATTTTCGACTGACGAATGACTTCATCCTTTTGGATGAAACGAGGGACACATGATATCACGAATGCTTAAATGGTTCTGGCAGCCAACAGCCCGCTACGCATGGGGCGGCATCTTTATTGTTGGCGGCATTGCCGGCATCATCTTCTGGGGTGGGTTCAACACGGCCATGGAGGCCACAAACACCCTCGAATTCTGTGTCTCGTGTCATGAGATGGAAGAAAACGTTTACGCTGAGTACAAGGAAACCATTCACTTCGAGAACCGCACCGGCGTGCGGGCAACCTGTTCTGATTGCCACGTCCCCGACCCCTGGATCCACAAGGTTACGCGGAAAATCCAGGCCTCGAACGAGTTGTTGCACAAGGCCCTGGGCACCATTGATACGCCCGAGAAATTTGAAGATAAACGCCTGACCCTGGCAAAGAATGTCTGGAAGGCCATGAAGGAATCAGACAGTCGCGAATGTCGCAACTGTCACTCCTGGGATGCCATGTCGAGCACGCTGCAAAAGCGTCGGGCGCAAAAGCGTCATATCGCGGCCCGCCAGGAGAACATGACCTGCATCGATTGTCATAAAGGCATTGCACACCGTCCCGTTCACAAACTGCTGGACGAAGACGACGACCCCTATGATGGCATAGCCGACAGCCGTCGCCTGCCTTCCAAAGCCGAGGAAGCACGGATCAAGGCGGAAAAAGAAGCCAAACTGGCAGCCGCTGCAGCCGCCGCCGAAAAAGCCGCTGCTGAAGCAAAAGCCAAAGCAGAAGCCGAAGCCGAAGCCGCAGAGGCAGCGGAGGCTGCTAAAAAAGAAACCGCTGAGAAATCAGTCGTCAAAGCCGCACCGGCAGCGGGTGGCGGAGATAGTGGCGACTGGTCAGCAGTTCCCGGCACAGAAGTTGTGCTGTTTTATCCAGGTCAGGCTTCAATCGAGTGGGTCTACAACGGCAGGGACCATGGTGGTGCCCGTGCGGTTCGTAAAATCAACGACCGCTGTCGTGAGTGCCACAAGGGTGAAGAAGCGGCCATGGGTGCCAAGATTGTCTCGGGTGAAAAAGCTGAAAGCACGCCGATCCCCGGCAAGCGCGGCAGCATCCCGGTCGACGTCAAGGCAAAGCATGATGGTGAAAACCTGACCCTGCGCTTTGAATGGCCCGATGCCGGACACACGCCTGTGCCTTTTGCAGACGGCGGCAAGATGGATCCGGAAAACCAGATCAAACTGGCCGTCATGTTTGACGATGAAGCTGTCGAAATGGCCGGGTTCGCAGGCTGCTGGGCGACCTGTCACCACGATTCACGTTATATGCCGGACGCACCAAAAGCAGACGCGCTGGCCGGTGCCGGTGCCCTGGCCGACGTGATCAACCTGAAAGACGGTGTCACCAAGTACCTGCCAGACAGCCGCAGCGAATTTGAATATAAAGGCAAAAATGGCAAGCCCCGTGGTGCCTGGAACAAGCTGATCGACAAGGCAGACATGGACGCCCTGCGTGAACAAGGTGCCTTCATGGATCTGATGCGCTTCAAAAGCGGATCAGAAAAAGCCGAAAGCGGTTCAATCCTGGCGCAAAGGTTGCTAAAATATGCTGACAACATCAGCGCCTCCGGCAGCTTGAAAGACGGGAAGTGGACAGTGATCATTACCCGCCCTCTGAAAGCTGACAAACCCGGTGGCGTAAGCATCGAGGCTGGCAAAACCTACACCATGGGCTTTGCGATCCACGATGATTACACCTCTGCCCGGTTCCACCATGTTTCCCTGGAATACAAGCTGGAACTGGACAACCCGGAAGCGGAGATCAATGTGGTCAAACAATAAAGCGAAGATAATTTGCGTAGCGCTCGCAGCTGTTTTGACGGCTGCGAGCGGCGTGCAAGCAAGCGATCTGACGGTATCAGCCAAACAGAAAACGATTTGCGCCAAAGCCGATGCGCGCTATCAGGAACTTTATCCAAACGCCAAAGACGACGGCGTCGTTGTCGTTAAACTTTACAAATATACCTTCTGTCCGCGAAATGTGACGGTTAAACCCGGGACAACAGTGCGCTGGGTCAATGTCGACAAACGCACCAGCCACAGTGTCTGGTTAAAGCAGGCAGGTGAAGCTGAATCAGAGCGTTTCTTCCCCGAAGAGCAATGGGAATTTCCCTTCATCACGCCAGGTGAATACCCCTATTTATGCGGCCCCCACTGGGACCAGGAAGATATGCGTGGCTTCGTGAGGGTCACAGACTAGGGCGTTTCCGATCCAACCTGCTATTCCACAACAGACGAGCCCCATTCATCATAAAGTTCTTTTTGCCGGGCCTTGATCTTGGCCGAGCGTGAACCTGCAAAAAGCTGCGTGAACATGGCCGAAGCATGTGGCGAGGCCCAGGCGATAATCGCACCGGTCGCGGCCGCACCATAAATGATCAGCCAGTTCAACATCTCACCGAGCGCCCTGGTGCCGCCTTCCATGGGACCGCTCCAGACCAGGCCAATGATTGGCATAAGTCCCGCAAAATTGAACATCATGATGACGGTCGAAGAACTGATCCCGGGACGACGTTGGACAAAAATCGACACCAGGGTCGGAGCCATGCCAAACAGTACAAAAATGGTTGTCGCAAATATTGCGCTCATTATATCCACGGGCATCTCCTGTCTTCAGCATTCATGTCATAAACCTGCCTCGATCGCGAACCAGAGTGAAAAAGCCAACACCACGGCCCCGAGGATAGTGGCCGCCTTGTACCCCGTTGCCCTGGTTTCCTTCGTAATTCTTTTGGTACCGCTTTCCAAAGCCTTGAGCTGCTTGTTCAGTTCCGAATATTCAGCCGCTGCCTGCTGACGTTCGATCTCATCCAGGCGTCGCATCTTGCGATTCCCAACGACCTTGAACATGCCGGAAAGATCACCAACGGCAGCATGAAGACGCGCCTGTTCAGACAGGTCCTTGCGGCGTTTGCGACTGTGATACAGCTCGAGGATCGGTGGCAACCGGCTTTCCATGCGATTGCCCAGATTGACTAGTGCGCCGCAATCAGATGCACTTTGCATGGCACCAAAAAGACCGAGTATTGTCAGGCTGCGCTCTGCCGGATCGCCCGACGATACGCTGAGTGCCGGGATCATTTTGCCTGCATCTTCCGAACGGGCCGCAACGAAAGCCGCAATGTGGCGGTCAAAAACATCAACCGCCTCACCCGCTGCAACGATGGCCGCATTGATACATTGCAAGACACCACCAAGATCAACAGCACCAAAAGTAATAATCAGAGGACTGAGACAGGGCGTTGATTGATTGAGTTCATAGAGGCAGCGTTCAAGCCCGAAACCGGGGGCCGCATTTTCCATCCAGCCTGTCAGTTTGGCGTAATCGACGCCATGCCCCAGATTTTCACGCGACATCTTGCGGGATGATTCCCACCCGGCCAGATAATTGGTTTTGAACAAATTGGCCAGGTTCCCCTGGAGGGTGATGTCACCGGTCCCCAG
>Ga0233430_1004418_pt1 | contig 13077 bp, 9 predicted proteins | sample SI_118_April2016_2_FD_179883 | JGI IMG/M metagenome (GOLD analysis project Ga0233430, IMG submission 179883) | Seawater microbial communities from Saanich Inlet, British Columbia, Canada - SI_118_April2016_150_MG | ecosystem: Environmental > Aquatic > Marine > Inlet | place: Canada: British... | reverse complement strand
AATTTCTTGATAACTCTATCACATCAGTTTTTAATGAATCTGAAATTTTAGCTATTAATGATGATGCTGGAAACTATTTTATTCCCTCTATAAATGTAAATTCTCTTGAAAATCTGCAGATTGAAAAGGGTTATCATGTTTTCACAAACTCTACATTTGATCTGAATTTAATTACTTCAGGATATCCAATCGATCTTTCCTCTTATCAAATTGAATTAATACCATTACAGTTCAATAATATTTCGTATCTGCCAACAGAACCCATGAGTGTTGAATCTGTGATGGCCAATTTACCAATATCATTAATTAGAGATAGTGATGGTCATTATTATTTGCCTGACTTTGGAGTTAATTCCATCGATCCTTCAGGTGGTTTGCAACCGGGCAAAGGATACGAGATTTTCATCACAGGTATGGAAAGTGTAATCTTCAATTATCCTGAACCAACGATATTATCCCGTTACAAACCAGCATTAGAGTCAAGAGAACAATACACACAGATGACTTCACAGCATTATCAGATAACTCCCACAGGAATATCTAAACCCGTCATCATCAAAAGCATCACCGGAGCAGTCAAATCTGGTGATGAAATTGCCGTTTTTGCAAATGGAGATATTGTAGGTGCTTCTCGGATTGTTGATGCTGACTCCCCTATTCTAGTGACAGTTTGGGAGGGATTCCATAATTATAGTATTGATCTACCCGGTTTTAAACCTAGTGATGAGATTGAAATCCGATTGTGGAAATCATCCGAAAACCGTGAAGCGAATGTCATCGCGGAATTAGATGTTTCATATTTTGGGCAATCACTATTAATCACTGGTACTATTGTCGTTAATGATCAGGAGTTGATTCCTGAGAAATTCACGCTGCATCCCGCCTATCCTAATCCTTTCAATCCAGTAACAACTATCAATTATGCAATCCCTCATGATGCTTATGTCGAGATTAAAGCTTTTGATGTTAGGGGAAAAGAGGTTGCCGAGTTGGTAAATGGAATGATTGAGGAAGGAAATCATGAAGTTGTATGGGATGCATCTAAATTGAGTTCTGGGATGTATTTTGTGAGAATGATCTCAGGAGATTTTAATGCTGTTCAAAAATTAATCTTTCTAAAATAATTAAGGAAAGAGAGAAAATTAAAAAATCCAACTTAATCCAATCAGCTTAAGTTGGTAAATTAGTAATGGCAATCAGGCCCGAAGTACTCTCTTTAATTATGGACTGTTTTGTCCAATCGTTTTTGAAGACGCGCAATCAATAATATCAAATGTATGTAAATATTGTAATAGTATTCAATAGAGTCTAAAGATAATATCTAAATAAAAAGAGTTATTAGGATGGAATTATATATCAACTATTTCACCCTAATCATATAATATTGGAGAAAATATGTATAACAGGATAATTGGCACTCCGAGAAGTGACTCCAGGTTTTTTGATGGTATGCAATCATACGATGATACATGCGCCATCAGATGTCAAGAAACAATTCTGCAACAATATTTGGGCCTTGACATCGAAGAGGATCAGTTAATAAGCCAAGCGACAGAACTTGGTTTATATTCAGGTAAAGGAACGGATCCACAAGACCTTGGAGGATTGTTGGAAGCAAATGGAGTCCCTGTAGACTACTTTAACGATGCAACTCCTTTAGATATTGCAATATCCTTGGCTGATGGTAAAAAAGTAATGGTCGGTGTTGATGCTGATGAGTTGTGGGGAAAGTCTCTATTTCAACAATCAAAGGAATCCATTAAGGACTTGCTTGGAATTGGTGGTGCAAACCATGCGGTGATAGTTAGTGGAATAGATACAAGCGACCCTGACAATGTCAAAGTGATACTTACTGATCCAGGTACGGGAGAGCACGCCGCTGTATATGATATTGAAGAGTTCGTTGATGCCTGGAGAGATAGCAATTTTTTAATGGTTGCGACAGTTGATCCGGCTCCTCATTGGTTACCAGGAATGGAAAATTTCGACTACAACATAGGTCATATTCCAAATTTAGGGAGTGTACAATATGCTGATATTAAGTCTTGTGATAAAGAAATATTTTCCGAGCAAGGCTTCTCAATGTTCAGTGATAAATTGGATAATATTAAATTAGACGAATTTGACGTTGATATTAATATTGTGGAATTGTCCCCCGATTTAATCTCTGAAGATACTAGTATATTGGATGATTTTGCTTTAGACCCCCTTGATTCGAATGAAACTGATTTAGATTTAAACTCTGAAATCGATCTAGGGGATATGTAACAATGAAATGGTGTTCGGTTTTTAATTAAATATAACTATATTCTCATGAATCGAAATTGTCGATTATACCCCCGTCATCAATAGAATCACCATCCAAATCAACTAGGGGGTCGATATTGTCTGGGATTCCATCATTGTCCAAATCTCTTCCCAAATCCAAATCATCTGGAACACCATTCATGTCTAGGTCTCGATGAAGATCAAAACGATCTGGTATTCCATCATAATCCAAATCATAAAATGGATCAGAGTGATCAGGAACTCCATTATGATCAAGGTCGAAAAACGGATCAATATGATCTGGCAAATTATTACCATCCAAATCTGAAAATGGATTACCTAAAGTCCTGCCTTGAGTATATTGTGGAAAGTACTTGTCATATATCATAATCTTGCTCCCTAAATGGATGTGTATAAATCATTATTTACAATTGTTGGAATCATTAGCAGATCTTCAATTTCATCCGACCTTGATTCCCCTGTAGCAGTAGGAAGCATCCCCCAAGCCAAAATACTATTAATCCTGATTATATAGCTCTGCTTAATTAGTTCATCACGATCTTGAACATCTGATAGGAGTCTTATTTCATTGTTGAAAATTCCTTTTACCCACTCAAAAATAAATTGATTTGTTTGAGCCATCATGCTTGGTATAGAAGTATCAAACGCTCTACTCAATACTTCAGTTGCTGAAAGTATGGAATGCCTTAAGTATTGCTCATCCTTTTCTTCGAGAGCAGTTGCTTTATTGGAAGATTTATACAAGTTAGTTAATCGAGATGCGCCTCTCATCACACCAATCAAAGGATTTACAAATGCAAGCCCTACATCTAGCCCCATCCCAAGCCAATCAGTATCATTGTCATCATTAAGTGTGAACATGATTTCAACTAAATTTCTATCAATATACCTCAATTCACGCTCAACATCATTTAATAATCGTGACATGCCCATTGACATCCGTGAAATCAAGGATTTCAATAAATTAGTAGACCTATTGTCAATTAGCGATTTATTATTAAATCCAATTTCTGTCCCCCATTGCTTACCAGCCAGTTCAATATGTGGAACGAAAACGTGTTCCAGACTATTCAATTGAGCCTTTATATCGTTTAGTCCATTTTTAAGAAGTAATGCTTTCTCAATATCTTCTGAATATGAGTTCAAGTATTTAAGAAGTAGGTGAGTATCGTTGAATAAATAGTAAAGCAGATATGAACTCAAGAGCTCTGTCCATCGAAATCTGAGTTGTGTTACATCCCATTTTGTAAGCCTTTTACTAAGTGAAGCATTATGAATTATCTTAAGAGCAAACACAAAACTATGTTCATTAAATACGAGACTACCTGATTTATCATGCAAATCAATTTTTAACAGGCCCTCATCATCATAATAAGCTTTTGAAAATATCTTCTCATCGAGGGTTATTTTTGTAAAATCTCCCTCCGCAACCAACTCACTATTATTCTCTCTAATAACTAATGGAGTAATTACATCATTATTTTCATTCGTTGTGTGACCAATAATTGGAGATTCCCTTCTTGTTTTAGCGAGGCTTCTTGATAACCAAAATTTTGTTTCATCTGATATTGAATCTATAGAATGTTTCAATTGAATTACTAGAAACGATGATTGAACCCTCAAGCATAGTGTATTATTAATAATCTCAGTAGATTCAATTTGATTAAGATTAATTCTACCTACAAGTTTACCGGTTTTTATATCTAAAATTGTTAAACCATCAGAAAGATCAATAACACAGTCTTTTTTTATTTTCTTATTTTTAATTTTCCCAACAACACGAGCAGTATCCCGATATGTCTGTTTCTTATTACCCCCTGTATTAATCCCGGCATCTTCATTTGCCTTGCTAACAGCTTTCTTAATGGTGATAACAAATTTGTCCCTATCTGGTTTATTTCCAAAATCAACATCGATGAATTCAGTAACAACTTTTCCAGATTTATATGTAAATGGACCTGAAATATTTGCATTAATATCGTCTGTGGCATTAATTTCATCTATTGTGGTGATAGGTAACGAAATAGGTTTACTATCCTTTTTCTCTTCAAATACAATTCCCTTCAAATGAGTCTTAGTCAGAAAAAATCTTATGTATTTATCTTCAAAATTCTTCTCACCTTTTTCGTTCGCCATAAAATTAATTTTGCATGAAATTTCTGAATCATATATATTACTTTTTGAGAAATGAAAATATTCTAGAAAATCACCCCTGTTTAGTGACAGGCTTGCATTCAGATTTTTTTGATTTAAAATACAATATGGCTTCTGATCATCAGCGCTATAATAAGCGAAGACATTATTGGTAATCGTTGCTTTACGGATGAAATGGGTTTTTTCTTGACCAAATAATTTTCCTTTATCAAATATTATAATACTGCCATCTGTTAAAGCACAAATGTAGTGTGGTCCCAACATAGAAGACCCCAAGGTTTTAAAATTTTCGCATTCCCACACCTTTTTAATTCTATTTGTAGAAATTAGTTCTGTGGATTTTAAAACGTCTGGAATAGTCATGTATTTACTCCTTTGAGAAATTTTTATAAAAAATAATTCGTGAAAAGTGTCATTATAAAGCTATGTGAGATTTGATAAATATAGAAACAAATTACTAATTTACAAATGAGTACTGCTAGAGATAAGTTTTCTACCTTTGTGACGCATTAACTCAAAAATAATGTACAATGACTTTTAGAAAAAGGACCTTGCGTCAAAATTGACCGTACACAAAAGTTTACAAAGAATTAAGCAATTGTTAAATTATTAAGAAAAAAATTCTATAAATAAACTTACGCCGATGAATTGATAATGTCAATCAGGCCTAAAGTCCTCTCTTTAAATATTGTCCATTAGTTTTTGAATACGCACAATAGCTACTCTGAAGATTTAGTCAATCATCTTTTAGACAACGAACAAAGTAACCCTCAGATCTATGCCTCCATGACCTATAAACTGTTGATTTGCTATATGACACTGACCGAGCTTGAGCGAATTGACTGATGGCTTCAGTTGAAGACCAGATGTATCCAAAACTTCCGATATCGAATTGACCTTGCCTATTACGAAAACCTTTCAGAAGGGTAGGGGCATTAGTATTGGATTTAGAATAAATCATACTAAGATACTTCCCTAATTCTAATAATTTTTTGTTTGAAGGAACACTCCAACCATCTGGACAAATACCACGATCATCATCAACTGCATACCAGTTATATAATAGACCATATACTGAATTTGTCATGTTATTGTTATAGACTGCATAGGCCCCCGTTTTAGTTAAAGAATTATTAAACCATTCAGAATTAGTGCACCCCGTTGAGATCTGGTCTCCATTTCGATATCGAGATACCTTTAAATTTTCATTCAACCATACCTGTTCACCAATAACCAAAGTATTGTACGTATTACCATCAATATCTTTTATAGTTATAATTGATCTTATTTGGATGCTAATTAACCAACCATTTAAAGTTTTTCCTTCCAAATATGGTTCCCACCAAATGAGCTTGTTAGCCCCAGGTGAGACTTTGTAGAGATCTCCTGCAACAGCTGTAGGCTGAATTATATCAGTTCCTTTCTCTGCGGACAGGATTATATCATAACGCAAAAAACTGTCTCCATGAAGATCAAAGGTAATACGTATTCGTCCATCTTCAATTGATTGATTGATATTGCTAATATCCTGCGTGAACACTCCATGAAACATCAAAGTCCAAATTAGTAATTGGACCTTTGTTATTAATCTATATCTTTGAGTAGAATTGATCATTATTTGTTTGAACTCTTATTAATTAAATTGTGAAATACAATTTTTACTGATCACGATAAAGGTATTTTTTAATTAGAGACTATTTTTCAAAGTACGCATATAGTATCTATTTTCAACTCATTCACAAAAAATTAAATATAAAAATAGTTAATCAGTGTTCAATATACAACGGACTGAGAAATAGTTTTGTTTCTTGCTGTTACTACGAAGAACTCCTATATAGCGGCTATTTAGTTCTCGACTCCAGACGGTCCCATTTACATAGGCAGAGGATGACCAGAATTTTCCAGTGTATTGAAGGCCAATATAATGACCAGAATAGAGGCTGACATATCCACCAGGAAGAGCATTAAAACACGATGCTCCAAACTCTGAATCACCTTCTAAATTTCCTACATACCATCTATCTGCATCTCCCGCCAGTTGAGATCCATTATTTTCACCAAGAAGATCTGTCAAAACTGTCCATTCATCGTCATTGGGTACATGCCATTCATCAGGACAAATGCCTCTTTTATCGTCCACTGCAAACCAGTTATATAAATTCCCATAAGTGTTTGAATAGGCAAGACTATCATCGTACACTGCATAGGAGCCAATTGCTCTGTCACCTTGGGCACTAATAGTATCCCCATTCCTATAGTGAGTCACTTTCAGATTCTCCGCCATCCATACTTGCTCCCCTATTATAACTGTTTTATATTGATTGTGGTCTATATCGACTAATCCACTCATAATTAAATTAATTTTTAGATTCCAACCGTTCAAAGTTTTACCCTCCAAAGTTGGCTCCCACCAAATTAATTTATTTGTACCAGGAGAGACGTTTAAAACATCACCTACAATTGCTTTAGGTTGTATTAATTCACTTCCTCTCTCGGCTGTCAGTATTATGTTAAAATATAAATAACTCTCTCCTTGTAGATCAAAAGTAATAAATATCCTCCCGTTTTCAATAGATTGATTGGTATTGGTTATAACTTGAGTAAATATTCCATGAATCATTAAGCCCCCAATAAATAACTTAACTATAGCTGTTTTTTTACTCTTAAGAGAATATTTGATCATTACTTGTTTGAATTCTCATTTTTTGTGAAGTGAAAAGTGAAAAGAATTAATCCATTATACAACGGACTGAAAGTCCGCTTCGCTTTTTGTAATTGCTCCTGAGAATCTCTGAACTTTTGTAACTCAGTTTCCAACACCAGGCGTGATTACTATTGTTGGCCGTAGAGGACCAGAAATAACATTTGATGCCAATATCATAGAAAAGCCCATTATTGAAATAACAGTATCCACCAGGAAGAGCATTAAAATTAGTCTCACTTGTGGCAACCTTATTAGGGTCTTTCCAATGCTCTAATCCTATCTCTTTTAGTCGTCCTCCACCAATTGCCTCTCCACCAATGTACTCAGTTAATTCTTTCCACTCACTATCTGTTGGTACATGCCACCCTTCAGGGCATATATCTCTATTATCACCTATAGTATACCAATTATATAAATTGCCGTAAGTAGCAGCATATGAGATATTATCCTCATAAACGGCAAAAGCTGCTGTGAGGTTCAAATCAAGTTTTGACCAAGTATAATTATCGTATCCAGTCAAAATAGGGTCCCCATTCCGATAATGAGTCACCTTTAAGTTTTCTGCCATCCAAACTTGTTTCCCTATAAGGACACTTTTATATTCATTGCGATCTATATCGAGTATTCTACCCTTAGTTGAATTAATTTTTACATTCCAACCTTTCAAAGTTCTACCATCCAAAGTAGGCTCCCACCAGATTAGTTTTTTTGTGCCCGGAGAAACATATGAAATATCTCCTGCAACAGCTGTAGGTTGTATTATATGATTCCCTTTCTCTGCTGTAATGATTATGTCATAACACAAATAATTCTCTCCGTGAAGATCAAAGGTAATACGTATTCGTCCATCTTCAATAGATTGATTGATATTGCTAATATCCTGCGTGAACACTCCATGAAACATCAAAGTCCAAACTAATAATTGGATTCTTTTTTGCAATCTGTACCGCTGAGAAATTTTGAACACTATTTGCTTTGCCTCTCACTTATGGATATCTGAATTGCCGTTTCTACTCTTAAAGATAATGGTATTTTTGACAGCCATTTCTGGAAATCTGTATAACTCCCTTCACCTGTTGATCCTGCGTTTTGATTTGTCCCTATTGAGATTAGTTCTGATATATTCTCTATGTCCTTTAGTGAAAATACCACATATATCGTCTCTGTAGAGAGTTTCAAACCAGGTAGTAATTTTACATGATAGGAAAGCCCATTAGACCTTTCTCTTGCAGTTGGGACATCAAGAGTAGTCCCTATTTTAATTTGGTTTTCGTTTGAGTAATCGTTGGGAAATAATAATGCAACACTATTGTCCGCATAAAACCAGAAAATATAAATAAATCCGTTTTTTTTACTTTTAATGTGAAGATTGATCTCGGTTTCAGATTCGAGATTCACATCATCAGCCCAAACATCAACTCCAAGTGAATGGTCTCTTTCTCCTGTTACCGGTTCAACGAAAGCCTTAAGACTCATTTTGTAATCAAATGAAGAATGGTTAATTTCAAATACGGGTGTCCCATATTGAACAGACTCATCTAAAAGATATCCTGAGTTTGCTGATATAACGAATGAACTTAAAGCCGTTTCATCTTTATAATACTCGTTAGTCTCTACCTGGTTTCGAAAGAAATGTGAATAGAGCTCCAGAGTTGTTGGCACAACTCTTTGAATTGCTGTTTTACGACATAGATTGAGAGTTTCAGCCCTTGCAATATCAATAGATATCGATGTCGAAAATGTGAGCGAAGTATCGACAATTACCCATTCTCCAGGAAATATAAAGGTAGTTAAACTTGCAACGAGTATCCATTGCTTAGGTAATTTTATTACTATAGTATAGAAATTCATAGTTGTGCTTATCAAATTTAATATTTAACAAGAATTCTCGATCCGTCATTGCTTTGCATCTCAGGCGTTTGCTCCCGATCAAATTCCACTGCTTTTTCAGAGACCTTATTTGCTACAAATATTCCAAGCTCGTCTACTGAAATCATATTATCATTATTTCTGTCAGCATCACCTTGCAACCCTTTTAGAAAAAAGTAAGTAAATAGCCCATGTTTTTTCTCTGGATATGCGGATGAGATTTCTTGATTACCCGATGCTGAATATACTGTTAAACCTCTGGCTGAAGGTTTTTTAATTTTGATATATACTGGACGGGCATTAGCCAGTAATGCTTGTTCCTCTCTATTAGCCCCTGTGAAACAAGCATCAAGAACTACTGTGACAGACCTTGCATTTAATTGTCCAAGATTCTCGTATAGTGATTCAAGTGAAAAGCCCGTTTGTGTAGGATAGTTTGGGTCGCCATCATAAGGAATCAAATATGCTTCTTTGTTATCAACATACGGAGCACCATGTCCTGCATAGAATACATATACATCGCTATCTTCTTTTAATCGTTTATCTAACCAACCCCCCTTAGAAAATACCTTTTCAAACTCAGCTTTTGTTACGTCCTCGTTTGTCTGATAATAGGTTCTATTTTGGGGTATTCCTAATGAAGTGTCAAAATAATTTTTGACAATTGCAGCATCCCGTTTGGCAAATGTGGCTCCTGGAACATTTTTGTATTGTTCGATGCCAAAAATCACAGCAAGAGCATTTTTATTTTGCTTTTTCGCAATCGGAATATTGTTTTCTATGTCAATTGATAATCCCATAGAAGGATCGTACATTTGAGTTAACACCTTCTTAGGTGAAATCGTTATCTCACTTACTCTTTTTTGCACTTGATTAAACTGCAGGTTTAAAGGATGATCCTTAACACCAAATTGCCCCGTGCTTTCGGTTATTGAAATAGTTATTGGCATATCAACTGCATCTCGGTTGGATACTATATCAAAACTTATATCGGAATAATCTCCAGGGTTTAGAGCGTCTAAAGAAAAACTACTTTGAGAATTACCATAAAAGAAAATATTGGTACTGTTGCGATTCACAAAAGCTTTTACATCTTCAGCTGTACCGGCGCCAAGATTCTGCACTCTGACAATAATCATAACAGTTTCTCCCGGTGTTATTCTGGCGTCCATATCAAAATCCTCTATCCCATAATCTACTATGACAAGGTCTGGTGGTATGAATGCTTCTGTAAAAAATTTAATTCTTTGATCATTCGGAGCAAATCCATTTTGTTCTTTGAATTTCAATGTTATAACTGATTCGCCAGTTTCAATATCAGCATTAGCGTTAAGTTTTAATCTTTTTGACCGTTTTTCCCCAGAAGGGATCTCACCGATATATGATATAGAAGAGAAATTAATTTTTGAGTTCTCATCAATTAATGTTTCTATTTCTAAACCAAAAGCCGAGCCTTTTCCTTTATTTGAGACTGTAATTATTAATTCTGCAGTCTCTGCAGCATCAAGACGGTCATCCCCGGACGGTTCTGAGAATACTACTTCTACAGACAATTTAGGGGGAATAAGATTTGTTACCTTAGACATTGCTAATTCTGGGATACTATCCTTGTTCGGGCCGAAAGGAAAAATATCATCGTTATACCGTACTGACCAGTTGAAATATTCCCAATCTCCATACACGGTTAGTTGTCGTGTTCCATTTGCTATTTTACTTGAAAAAGATTCTTTGAAAGTTCTCGCAGACGACAAAGGAATATTTATTTGATAATTGCCACCCGTTGCTAATATAATTGGGAATTCTTCTTTATCAGCATTATAGGTCCCAATTGTAAAACGGCTTGTTGTTGTATCTTGTGAATATTTAAGTAATTGTTGTATTTCTACTCTAATTTCATTTTGTCTATTATCAAATTTCTTGCGTTCAATTTTGATTCTATCATTATATTTCTCTTTTATTTCTTCAACAAGTAACTTAGCTTCTCTCAACCGTTGATCATACATTGTAGTTGTCTCAAATTCACCTTTTTCTTTTGTGGATATTTCAGCAATTTTTGTATCTCTTTCCTTCTCAATAGATGTTGAATTAAATCCCATACTTGCAAATGAATTTAACATATCAAGCTTGACGAGTAAATCCTGTGAAAAAAGAATATTGACTCCAACAAATAAACTTAAAAATATTATAATTCTCATTTTTTAAATTCCTTATTTTCCATATTAGAATTTGAACTAATTATTACTTGTATTAATTTTAGTTATAATTCTTCATCGAATTTATTCGTAGACCATTCTTACAACACGAAAGCCAACTTCATTTGAAGATTCTACTACTGTTCCATACGTTCTATTCTGACATTTCAATTGTTTTGATTCACTTGTCCAATTTCCCCCTCTTTGGACCTTGAACCATCCTTTTTTTGGACCCTGTGGGTTTCCTTGGGATGAGTATTCATAATACTTTCTATCATACCAATCTAAACACCATTCAGATACGTTTCCACCCATGTCATACAATCCATAACTATTCGGTTTCTTTGTTCCAACATTGTGGGTTCTTTGACTACTATTAAATTTATACCAAGAATAATCTTGCAACTCTTTACGACTACCTGTACCGGGCCAAATTGATGTCTCACCCCCTTCTCTTGCAGCATATTCCCATTGTGCTTCTGAAGGAAGAAAATGTTTTTTGTTTGTTAAATTGCTCAATTTATTTAAGAATTTTTGAATATCATTCCAGTTTACGTTCTCAACGGGTAAATTCTCTCCGATGAACTGACTGGGATTATCACCCATTATTGCTTTCCATTGACTTTGAGTCACCTCAGTACTGCTCATGAGAAAATCGCGTATCGTAACTTTGTGTAGTGGTTTCTCATTTTTTCCGCACCCAATTACTAATCCACAACCCATTTCGAAAGTCCCACCAGGTATAAAAACAAAATCAATTGACGTGAATTCGACTGGAATTGCACTTAACTCTACGTCCCAATTGGAAAGTGATAAACCCTCTAACTTCGGTTCCCACCAAATATAATTATTGCTGCCTGATTGAACATATTTCAAATCTCCAAAAATAACTTTTGGGGTGATAATTTTACCATCTTTGCTTGCCAATACAGATATATCAAAACTTTCCGATCCGTCTCCTTCGAGGTTAAAATAAATGATGATTCTACCATTTTCTACTTTTTGTTGAACATTAGTTATATTCTGGGCAAAAGAAAGTGTAAGAAATATTGAAACATGGACGAATATTTTAGAAGATAACAGCATTATGCTTATAGTTCATACTTATAATAATAATTTAAGATATACAGATGCATTTCATAACTCAAATTTAACATTGTCCCGCTGAAACTGTTTAATGAAAAGTAAAATAACAGATTAAACTTTGTGGTCTTTACGGAATTGTCTATTTTCAAAAAATTATATTGTCGCAATTAGCCAATAAATAGGTTTGTCTTGAAATAATCTTCTACACTATCAATCTTTCATAATGGACTTAGTATAAAAAAGTTTACAAAGAATTAAGCAACTGTTAAATTATAAAAGATATTCCAGCTACGCCATTGAGTAATTAGATATCACATGCGAACTTATTCATTTATAGCATTCTTAATATACTAATTCGCTTTTGTACACTTTTTCGTCACATATTTTGTTTTGTCGAGGAGAAAACAGTGGACTTTCAATGGATAAATGAGAATAATTAGCTACAACAAATTTTCATATTTATTAGCACAACCCATTGAATAATAAATATTTATAGTAACTACTGGGTCATCGATCGCTCTATTCAGTTTTGATAGCACACCCGACCATTACTTTAAACTCCTTGTTAATGCCTCAACATCATAATCCCATAAGTACAATAAAAACAATGTATCACTCTCCCCTACCGTACTGATTTTCAATTTCTGAAAATAAAATGTGTATTTTTTCGTCACTAAAATTATTTTGTCGACGGGCGACCAATGTACTCATAATCCATTGGTCCGGGGTTCAAGTCCCTGAGGGCCCACCACAATAAGCCCCTGTTAATATATTTGTTAGCAG
>Ga0233430_1004412_pt1 | contig 13090 bp, 10 predicted proteins | sample SI_118_April2016_2_FD_179883 | JGI IMG/M metagenome (GOLD analysis project Ga0233430, IMG submission 179883) | Seawater microbial communities from Saanich Inlet, British Columbia, Canada - SI_118_April2016_150_MG | ecosystem: Environmental > Aquatic > Marine > Inlet | place: Canada: British... | reverse complement strand
AGAATTGACACCTTCTGTTGGGGCGTATACTGTCTTCGTTTGTCCGACATCTGATCCTCCTCTGTTTGAGCGGTTAATATAGCTTACTCAAACAAGAGAAAACTCGCATTCCGTCTGAAGCATAACACAACGTCCTGCTAATCCTCGACGAAGTGGTCACCGGCTTCGGCCGCACCGGAGCGAACTTCGGCATCGACCACTGGAACGTAATCCCCGACATCATGGCCACGGGCAAAGGACTGAGCAGCGGCTACACCCCGCTGGCAGCGACCCTCACCCACGAGCGGATCTACGAGTCAATCTACAAAACCGCCCGCTCGTTTGTGCACGGTCACACCTACGGCGGCAATCCCCTGTCGTGCGCCATCGCCCTGGCTGTACAGAACTACATCGAGAAGCACGACCTGATCGACCGCTGCGCGCGCATGGGCGATTTCATGCTGGAACAGATGCAGAGCCTGACGCAACTGCCCATCGTCGCCCACGTGCGCGGCAAGGGACTGCTACTCGGCGTGGAGTTCGCCGCCGACAAAGAAAAAGGCACCCCCTTCGAAGTCGAAAAAGGGGTGACGGCGATGGTGGTGAGCCGATGCCTGGAAAAGGGAGTCCTGATCATGCCCGGCGCCCCCGGCCTGATAGACGGCGCGGTCGGCGACCACGTCTGCCTCAGCCCGCCGTTCACGGTGAGTGAGGAAGAGATCGAACAGATCGTCGCAGTGCTGCGCGAGTCGATCGACGAGGTGGGTAAAGAGCTGGGGTATTGAGAGTGCGGACGGAAAAGGGAGATTCAGGTGGCGGGCTGAAGTGGACGGATCTTCTTTTCGGTCTCAGGCCAGGTAGTATTCCGGGCACACTTCAGATCGTAGCGACTCTGTAGATTGATCCAAAACTCCGGCGTGGTGCCGAAGTAAGTCCCCAGACGGAGTGCCGTATCGACCGTAATCCCTCTCCTGCCGTGAATGATGTCATTGATCCGCGTAATAGACACATCGATATCGCGCGCCAGCTTGTTCTGGCTGATCCCCAGAGGTTCCAGGAATTCTTCGAACAGAATCTCTCCCGGGGTGATGGGGTCAAGTTGAGTAGACATTCTCTGCTCCTTCAACTAATGGTAATCCACAATTTCCACATATTATTTCCGGAACACATCTCTGTCAAGAGTTATGAATCATTCAGGTTGAAGAACAGATTTGGGGGGAAGCCGATCATCCTATAGCCAGGAGATATCAGCTATGACAAAAAACAGTTTCACCAAGGGTCCCGAAGGCTGGTGCTCATACGACTACCACGCCAGTATGGTCTCCGGGGGCACCAACGTATTCATCCTCGCCACCTGGGTGAGGGAAGGAGGGGTCGACAACTCCGGCTATGTGCGCGTCGACCACACCCGCTGGAGCGCCGATACCCCCGAAAAGCCACTATCGATTCTGCCGCTGCTGTTCTACCGAAGCTGGATCGACGCCGATCCCATCGACCTGCGCAACGCCGAGCTCTCCGTCTATCTGCGCGGCGACGACCTGATCCTGGACGGCGCCCAGTGCTACTTCTGGATCCACGGCCAGGGCACCCGCTGGCACTGCGTCGCCCATCCGCTGATGATCTCTGCTGGCTGCTGGTCTCCACAGCCGCTCCGCATCCCGCTCGAGCCGGACGAAAAATCGTGGCACTGCAGCTGGTCTATCGACCCGGACGACCCGGCCCCGCTTCCCGACTTACTCGCTCGGACGGAGAGCTACGGCTTCTCCTTCGTCGGCTTTTCCAGCGAAGTGAACGGCAGGCTGTGCATGGACGAGTTCGAGATCAGGTGAGCGGGGGAGGAGATACGGCCCACAGATTCGACCGAAGCTCTGCACGGCATGTCCAGGGAAGACTCCGGATCGATGGCAGAAGAATTAGTAGAGGAGCGCAGGAAGAATGCCCGGGGCGATCTGCGGAGACTTTGCCCTCTTCTTGCTGAGGGCACCTGCGGCAAATTCCTTTGTTTTTCGTTCATCCATTGCCGCATATCCTGCGGCCTAAGTCGCTTGAAGCTGCGGTTCGCTAGGTTTTTGAGGAGCGCAACTCTTCATCAAGGCGCTCGGCAAGGAACACTTTTAACAACGATTGGTATGGTACATCTCGTTTGTTTGCCAGTCGCTTGAGTTCGGCAAGCATCATGGCAGGAAGTCTCAGCGAGATCGTCTTCTGCGACGGTTTGAGGTTCGGTAGTACAACCCGCTTGGCGGCCTCCCAATCAACGTACTCAGTAGAGTCCACCTTGCTCCAAAACTCGCGCTCTGCATCCTCGGACTTAAACTGCGGTATTTTCTTTTTCATCGGCTGTATTTCCTCAGTTCTTTGTCCGTCATATCGCGCCCTGAGGTTACGCGGATGAGGTTCTTTCGGATCGTGAATGCGACAAACAATGGCATAGCGAGTGGCTGTGAAATATCCGGCTCTCTCTGCTGGGCGCTCATTTGAGCAACAGCAACTTCCTCGTTTCCACCTGCTGACCGTTGGCAGTGCGTAGCCGGTATAGATACACCCCGGAAGCCAACGTCCTCCCTCCGTCGTCCCGCCCATCCCAGCGCACGGAGTATGTTCCGGCTTCCCGTGCTCCCTGCACCAACATCGCCACCTTCTGTCCGGCCAGATTGTAAACCACCAGTTCGACATCATCACCTTCCGGCAGCGCAAAGCGGATCACCGTGTCGCTGTTGAACGGATTGGGGTAATTCTGGTCGAGAGAGAAATCATCGGGAAGAACGTTCTGCCGCTCCTCCAGCACCACAGTCTGATCTGGCAAAGAGGACATCTCGCTGACAAAGCGGATATCGTCCAGGTAAAACATCCCTTCCAGATTGCCGGTGATGGTTATGGTGTGAATCGGCCCTTTCACCATGAAGTTCTCCAGGGGAATCTCCACCACCTGCCACTCGTTCCGCTCCAGATCCACGCCAAATTCCCTTTCCTCCTTCTCTAGCAGACTCACCAGATGTCCATTGACCGCCACCCCGAACCGCGCCAGCACCGGCAGGGGAGCGACACCGGGTAACCATTTAGCTATATCCTCCCACATGGGTGAATGCTCCCCCAGATACCTGCTTACGTTGAACTGATGAGTGCCATCGGCGTCCATTACAAAGATCATAGCGAGAGGACCGCGATTAGACCCAAAGACGATCTTCCTACCGCCCGGCGACCAGGACGGAAAGCCATCGAAATCTGAATGGTTGGTCAGGTTGACTGGGTTGGAACCATCCGCATCTATCACATAAACCTCGTAGTTGCCATCCCGATCGGAATGGAAGGCGATCTTCGTGCCGTCTGGCGACCAGGACGGCCAGGAATCTCCCGCAGGATCGTTAGTCAGGTTGACCGGGTTGGAACCATCCGCATCCATCACGTAGATTTCGTCGTTGCCATCCCGATTGGACTTAAAGACGATCTTCTTACCATCCGGTGACCAGGTAGGCCACTGGGCGTTGTCCGAAGAATTGGTCAGGTTGACCGGGTTGGAACCATCCGCATCCATCACGTAGATCTCCCAGTCGCCATCGCGAGTGGACTGGAAGGCGATCTTCGTGCCGTCTGGCGACCAGGACGGCCATCGGTTCAAGCGCGTAGAATTGGTCAGATTGACCGGATTCGATCCGTCTGCATCCACCACGTAAATCTCACTATTTGAATTACTCAGCGCCTTGTGGAAGGCGATCTTCTTACCGTCCGGTGACCAGGATGGATCAAATTCCCCTTTTTCAGGCTCAGCTATCAGGGGAGACATATGACCACCGTCTGCGTCCATCACATAGATATCGTTTGGGATATGATCCCGCCACGAACCAAAGATCAACCGAGCCATCGGCTCTTCCGCAGCAGATTCTGTTAGCCTGGCCGTACCCGGATGAAAGGCGAAGCGAAGAGCTACATGCTCCATCGACTCTCTCTCTTCCTGCATCCGGAACTCCGCCACAAAGGGTTCCACGGCCAACCCCATGGCCGCAACCCCCTCGAATACCGCACCATCTGCTGCAAGATCCACTTCCGCTCCCTCCAATGATGCCACCTTCCAGTTGTCTCCCAGGCCGTCGGCGAAGACCACCTCTTCCCGCGACACGACTGTGACGGGCCGCACCAGCCGGCTCCACTGCGTTCCCAGGGAAGTAGCCTGCTCCACGAGAACGAAAAGGGATTTGACGCCGGCAGATCCCTCCACTTCCACAGACACATCCAGTGCGTAGGTGCCATCCCCTCCATCGGTGAGGGACACAGCGTCTGGTCCACCGATGTTGCTCAGGTCGGCCACCACCGAGGTAATCCGGGCATCGCGCTCGAAGAGGCCTGGCCGCACCGCCGCCTGGAATCGGGCTGTAGATCCCACTTCCACCACACCGGGCGGGACACTCTCCCAGAGGGTGGGCTGCACCTCGTGATACATTTCCTGCCCCTCGATGATGCGGATTGTCTGGTCAACCGATATTCCCGTCAACACATCCACCTGACCGGATGGCCAACGGATCTCCAACTGGTCCACACGGGTCTCCGACCCCAGACCGAAGTGGGCTACCAGATCCTGCTGATGAAATCCATTGCCGCTCCGCGTCTCTCGCATCAGTTGTCTTCCGCCGACCGTAACAATCAACCGGGTACCGATCCCGCTGCGATTGCTCTCCGTTCCCTCCAGCACCACCCGCAGGTAGTGGTTTTCATTACCCAGATTCTGGTAAATTCCCCAACCCCACAGGTCCAGAAATCCATCCAGATTCAGGTCGCCGATCGTTCCCAAGATCCCTTCAGGCTGCTGAGAGGAGACGTCGGAAAAAGTACCGTCCCCGTCGTTGAGGAAAAGATAGCGGGGCGACTCTGTGATTAGATCCAGGTCGCCATCGTTATCCAAATCGGCCATACTGACGAAGCGAATCGACTCTTCGATCAACTCACCCAATCCAACTGCGTCTGTCACGTCCAGAAACGCCCCATCCCCTATGTTCAGGAGCATGGTGGATCGATAGAGAATCTCTCCACCCGTTGAGGCCTGGAAGATGTCCAGATCTCCGTCTCCATCGAAGTCGCCAGCGGCCACTCCGAAAGCCCATCCTGGATCCCCGATGTCATCGGTAGTAGCATCCAGGAATTTCCCCTGGCCATCGCTCAGGAAGAGACGATTGGGTGCTCCCCAGACGCCCAGGTAAAGATCCGGCCAACTGTCGTCGTTGAAATCCCCGGCGACCATTCCGCTATGGCTGCCTCCTTCATGGCCCAACCGCATTCCCAACTTCACCTCTTCCGTCACATCTGCGAAACTGCCGTCCCCATTGTTGCGGTAGAGCTTGTTCCGGTGCAGTTCGTGATCCCCTGCGTTCCCGGTGAACAGGTCCACGTACCCGTCCCGATCGTAGTCCAGCCAGATGGCGTTTCCCGTGACTAGTTCGTCCATCAGGCCGGCCTGGACCGTCACGTCCGTAAAGATCCCCCGGTCATTGCGCAGCAGGACGTTCCGCCCTGGCTCCCTCCCCGGGGCAAACCCCCCTCCTACCGAAACAAAAAGATCCAGATCCCCATCGTTGTCGTAGTCGGCAAAGCCCGCCCCGCCGCCTATATATTGCGGAGACATGTCCGCCTGTAACGCTTCGGTCTGATCTGCGAATGTGCCGTCGCCGTTGTTGTGCAGCAGCAGCATCTGCCCGGACCTATGGCCGAACGCATCGGCCGAGAACAGGTCCGGCCAGCCGTCGTTGTTGTAGTCGGCGATGTTCATATTGAAAAAGCCGCTTCGCGGAGTAACGCCTGATCCCTCGGACACATCGATGAAGAGGGGCTGCGCGGCTCCAGACTGGGCCAGTGCCAGGCCAAAACAGAGGGGTAAATAACATCGCATGATCAGATAGCGAATACTGGCGGTAGTCATAGTTGATCCCCCTTGAGAGGATGAGGGGAAAAGAGCGCGAAGCAGATGACAGGGGCAACGATTCCTGGAAAGTGGACAGTTTCATCCATAGGATACGAAAACGCAAACGCCGTGCCAAAAAGAAAATCAGCGGCTGGGATTGGCAGTAACTCGTTGATATTTTATAGGATAACGAACAGATAGGAGGAGAGTGGTCCAGAATATGTCAGCCGCACCGTGTCCAGCTTTCCGGACAGCCGGCCAGTAAATTGACGGCCTCCTTTCATACAGATTTTCGCGCGACAGGAAAAACGCTCCCGGATCGTTCCAGCGGGATAATCGAAACAGATTCTGCGACAAAAAGAGATTCCCGCCAGATCACTCCAGCGGGAACCCCTTCATGGAACGGTGTCGCATGTACCAGCTAACCACCTATTCCAAATTCGCCGAGAGGAACGTCAGCACCGCGGAAACCTGCTCCCGCAGATGCGTGATGTGGTCCCCATCTACCTCCTCATAGGTATAGGTGAGTCCGGCGTCCCCCAGGGCGGCTATCAGCAGATCCACGTTCGGGACCTCTTCCATGACGATCGTCGGTCCCACACCCTGATTCACGAAAATCGCCGTGTTCGCCAGGTTCGCACCGTCGCGAGCGATCTGGTGGACCAGATCCTGCTCCACCCATTTCTCCCACACCTCCTCGACCACTGTCTTACCCGGATATTCGATCGGCAGGTCTACGTAAAACGGCGGCTTGTCCGGATTCGGAGAAAAGGCCGATGCCATTGCATAAAAGACATTGGTGCTGAAATTGGTCGAAAAGATGACGCCGGCCACCGGGAAAAGATCTAGCGTCTCTTGCGTCATATCCACCAGAATCGGCTCCCCAAGGATCTCCGGATTCTCCACGAGGAAGCCATCTATGGGCGTGGGTGAAACCCCGAAGTCGTTGGGAAACCCGGGGCTCATGGCCGCCACACCACCGAACACCTCATGGTATTCCATGGCCAGCGACAGTGAGCCGTATCCTCCCATCGAATGCCCCGAAATACCCCGACTGTCCCTGCTATCTATCGTCCTGTACTTCCCATCGATGTACGCGACCACTTCTTCGGCAATGTAGTCACGAAAGTTGCCGATGACTGGCGAATTGGCGTACCAACTCCCTCCGTACGCAGTCCCTCCCTCTGGCATCACGATGATCATCTCCTCCATCTGGCCAGAGCTGATCAACTCGTCGGCGATAGTCCGTATATCCAATCCCAGATCGAGACCCACCCCCTGCATGAACGCATTCATACTCCAGGGGAAGGTCTCGTGTCCCCCAAGATATCCGTGGAGCAAATACACCGTGGGATACCGCTTTTCCGGCATCATGCCGTAACTCGGCGGAAGATATATCGCCATCTTCCGCGTCGCCGGATCTCCCAACAGATTCCCCTCGAGTGCTGCGCTGGTAATCCCATCGTATGTCAGAACGCCCTGTGGAAACATCCTCGCCGGAGGCATCTGCCCCCGACTTCCCCCGGCCATTCCGGCGGAAATAGTGAGTTTGCTCGATGGCGAGGAGATTGCTTCTTCCGGAGTGGAAGAGACCGGATCGTCGCTGCAGCCGATGAACGCCAACATGGCCACGATACCGAACAATAAACCAGTGTAACGCATGGTAACCCTCCTTGTGGAAAAAGGGTGCAAAGGGATTCCCGCCAGATTGCTCCAGCGTGAATCCCTTCGCATAACCGTGTCGCAGTTGCGACTACTGAACCGCGCCGATATTGACCAGAGTGATCATTTCGTCGTAATAGAAATTGATCTCCGTCACCAGACCATCGGCATCGTGATGGGCAACCCAACCCAGGCGATTTCCGCTAAAGTTTCCCGAAGCCGGTATGCCGAAATAAGGCCCATCGTGGGTGCCGCCCACTGTGGTCTCCGTCAGAACCCACCCTTCCCCCAGATCCACTACCCTTACGACCTCCAGTTTGAGATCGGAAAACCCCAGGATGAACAGTTCGTTCAACGCCACCATTGCGCTGCGATCCAGTGGCACCATCCCGATCGTGTTGTATTTTACTACCGCGTCGGTGTGATAGGTTTTAATCCAATTCCCCAGATCGTGGCTATTGAAGCGAGCGATCGACTCGATCTCCGCTTCCACCGGCGACAGCCCCAGTGGCTCCGGATCCGGCAGCGCGATAGACGGCACCAACGGCGGCAGTTCCCCCGCCGGCATGACGCCGAACTGCGTGAACAGCGTCACGTTGTCCATGAAAATGGTTTCTTTCTTAACCTTCTTTCCTTCGTACTCATAGATAGAGAGATGCGGCAGTGAGTAGGGATTACCCGTCGGCGGAATCCCGGCCCACTCCACCGTGTGAGTTCCCCAAATCAGGGTCTCATTTACGACCATATTACCGGAAATAAACTGCCGCTCCATATCTATATGGATATCTGGCTCGACATCCGGAGAAGCCGGTGTGAACAAAGTGCCGTAAAACCCCTCGGCCCCCGCCTTTCCTTCCAGAGGAGCCGCCAAAGGCGCGTAGTCGGTTATGACATCGTCGGTCCTGAGCGCCACGGTCTGAGCCAGATCGTGATTATTGAAAGCATCGGTCCCGAGCTGATTGAGTCTCCGCAGAGCCATTTCGCCGGGATACCCCCCCGCCTTGTTCGACGAGATGGTGAGTTTGGCCGACGGTGAAGCGATCCCCTCTTCCGGAGCGGAAGAGACCGGATCGTCGCCGCAGCCGATGAACGCCAACATGACCACTATGCCGAGCAATAAGCTGACGTAGCGCATGATGTAACCCTCCTTGGGGAAAAGTGTGAGAAAAGGCCGCGCGCGGAAAAACCGCACTGCGCCCGATGCAATCTTCGGCAGTGCGGCTATCTTGTGCGGATCGGCCTTTTCACATCCCGGACTGTTTCCCCAACCCAGGTCGGTCTGACGAGGACCCGTTCACTTTGCGTCCCGTGCTTTCGCGCGGTTTGCCTTTGTCGGCTGCACGAAAACAGGAAGTGCAAAAATTATGCCTAAAAATAAATTCAATGAAATAAAGAATATAACTTGTTGATATCGCAGGACTAGCGAAAAGTAAAATCGATGCCTAACCCACTTTTCCCCTGTCCAGCTTTCCGGACAAAACCCCTCCAAATATCCTTTTTTCGCCGAATTTCTCGGTTTTTCGTCCAGCTTTTCGGACAGCCGTTGCAAGGAACTCAGCACCTTTCCCCTAAAAGGCGCTCCCTTTTTACATTGTAAAAGATGCAAAGATCTGTTAAACTCTATTTATTAAGTTCAACCTTACAGAACTGGTCCTCCTCAAATCGAATAGTTAAACCCAATGACCATTGTGACTACTTCCGGCAAAGGCCAGGTTGTCATTCCCAAGGAGATTCGCGACCATCTGGGCTTGCAGCCGGGGCAAAAGGTCGCGGTTGAACTGGTGCGCGACCATGTGGAGATACGGCCTTTGCCAACGGATCCGATCGAAGCCCTGCACGGCATGTTCAAGAGGTATTCCGGATCGATGGCAGAAGAATTAGTAAAAGAACGCAAGAAGGACGCCAGGCGCGATGAAGACCGTTCTCTTTGATTCCTATGCGGTCCTGGTGTATCTACAGGATGAACCTGGTGCCGAGCGCATTAAAAAATTGCTGGAAGAAGCCAGGCAAGGAGAACGGCAACTGGTCATGCAGAAGATTAACCTGGGCGAAGTTTTCTACCAGGTCTGGCGCCGGGCGGGGGCTGCAAAAGCAGAGGAGTTCCGGATGACGTTCTGTGAGTTGCCAGTGGGAATTATCGATCCTGCGGACGATCTGATTTGGGCGGCCTGCCGGATCAAGGCGGAGCATCCCATCGCCCTGGGCGACTGTTTCGCCGCGGCCACCGCCAGGCGCGAGCAGGCGATCCTGCTTACCGGGGATCCTGAGTTCAAAAAATTGGGAGACCTGGTGCAAGTCGAATGGCTGTGAAATAACCGGCTTCCCTGCGGAGCGTTTATTTGAGCAACAGCAACTTCCTCGTCTTCTCCTGCTGACCGCCGCTGGTCCTCAGCCGATACAAATAGACCCCGGAAGCCAGTTCCCTCCCCCTATCGTCTCGCCCATCCCAACGCACGGAGTAGATCCCAGCCTCACGCCTTCCCCGCACCAGCGTCGCCACCTGCTGTCCGGCCAGATTGAAAACAGCCAGTTCGACATCATCACCTTCCGGCAGCGCAAAGCGGATCACCGTGTCGCTGTTGAACGGATTGGGATAGTTCTGGTCGAGGGCGCAGACTTGTGGAAACGATGATGCGTGGGTTCCGACCACCGCCGTCGCCGATGGAGGCGGCGGCGCAGCGACCAAGCGAATATCATCCAGGTAGATAGAGCCTTCCAAATTGCCGGTGAAGCGGATGGAGGTAATCGGGTCCTTTTCATTCAATGGCACTTCTACCAGCTGCCATTCCTGCCTTTCGCTATCTACCAGCCCCCCCATAATCAGATCGGTTCTCACGCCTCTATTCACCACTACTCCCAGGTCATCAAAAAACTTCCCCCTGGCTCCGCCTGGATGAAAGGCAAAGCGGATCGCGGTATACCCCACTGGATCGACCGGCGCGTTGGGGCTGCACTCTATGACCCAGCCTTTCTGTATGCTCTCGGATACCACCTGAAAAGCTCCGGCCGACTCCCCTTGATACACCACATCGGACTGTCCCAAATCTATGATCGTTTCTCCACCAACCCCTTCGATCTTCCAATTAGAAGCCAGGTCCTCGTCCAGAATGCGCAGATCTCGGTCTGGAAAAACAGCCATAATCTCAGAGCGCTCCGTCCAGTAGGGACCCAGCACCGTCTGCTGATGGATCGTTACGGACAGCGAGTAGATTCCATTGACTCCACTAGTAGACAGAGGAATGCGCAATGCGTAGACGCCGTCACCCCGCTCCTCCAGGAGCACGTCTTCCGGCCCCCCAATTGGAGTCAAGTCGGCTGTAACTCTCGTAATAACTGCATCTGGTTCGAACAGAGCGGGGCGCACGGCCAGTTCCAGATCGACATTCGCATTCAGCACCATCGTATCGGGTGGAGCAATCTCCCACAGCGTCGGTTCTACGGTGTGTAAGGTCCCCGACCCCTCGACGATGCGGATCTTCCGGTCGACCGGAATGTCGGTCAGTATCTCCACCAATCCCGACGGCCAGCGGATCTCCAGCTCGTTCACCTGCGTCCTGTCACCCAACCCGAAGTGCGCCACCCGCTCGTACTGCACGTATCCCTGGCCACCCAGGATCTCCCGCATCTGCCGCAAATCCCCGGCCGTGGCGATCACCCGCGCGCCGATCCCGTCGCGGTTGCTGACGCTGCCGGCCAGTTCCACCCTCAGCCAGTGGTTGTCGTTGCCCCTGTTGCGAAATACACTCCCGAGAAAAACATCCAGAAAACCATCCAGATCGTAGTCGAACCAGTCCGGATAGCCCCAACCGCTCAGACCAAATTGTGCAGAAGCATCGAAAAAATTACCGAATCCATCGTTCAAATACAGCAGTTGCACGTTTTCGTTCCGCTGCCACGATATCAGATCCAGATCCCCGTCGTTGTCGATATCCTCCAATCCCGCCCCCAGTAGATCGGTGCCCAGTTCGGTCAGCCCCACGGCATCTGTGACGTCCAGGAACTGTCCCTCTCCTATATTCAACAGGAGCACGGGCCTCTCTCCCCCATAATACGCAATTGGACTGCCGCCGGTGGCCTGGAAAATATCCAGATCGCCGTCGTTGTCAATATCACCCACGGCCGTTCCGAACGCATCTCCCTTCCCCTGAGCAATCTCGTCGTCGGTCACGTCTCGGAATCCTCCCTGGCCGTCATTGAGAAACAGGCGGTTGTTTTCCTGGACCGCCCCCACGTAGAGATCGGGCCAGCCGTCTCCGTCGAAATCGGCGGACACCATCCCCCCGTTGCTTCCGCCCCCACAGGTCGATGTCTCGATGGTCTGCATCGGCACCTCCAGCCCCGCCTGCGCGGTCACATCGGTAAAACTGCCGTCGCCGTTGTTGCGATACAGCAGATTCCTTACATCCGGATCTGCGCCATCGCCGCAACTCAGATTCCCCGTATAGAGATCGATGTATCCATCCTTGTCGTAGTCCAACCAGATGGCATTATCTGTAGGATACACATCGGTTAGACCGGCTTCCAGCGTTACGTCCCGGAACACTCCCCGGTCGTTGCGCAGGAGCGCGTTTCGCCCCGCCAAATCCGCTCTGAATCCTCCAACCGGCAGAAACAGATCCAGATCCCCATCCTTGTCGTAATCTCCCCAGATACTGCCGCCTCCTTTTTTTATATCCGCTATCTCTGCCTGGATGGCATTGCTCCGATCCGTGAACCCCGTTCCCTCCTCATTGTGCCACAGAACGACGCGTTCCCCCCTGTCGTCCCCTCCTGTTAGAATCATTTCCGGCCAGCCATCGTTGTCGTAATCTCCGAAACCTATCCCCCTCCCCCCATCGCCGATCCATTTGATCTCTTTCGTAAAAAGGGATTGGGCTCCGACCGGCCCGGTTAGTAACAGGGAGATCAAAAGAGCCAGGCCGCGCAGAAAAGAGCGTGGGTGAAATGCCGTGATAGTCATTGTGGGCTCCTTGTGGAAGTCGCGGTATCAGGAGAGAGATGATACCCAGGGCGCGTTTCTGCCCAGATCGATTCACACCGATCACACCGAAATTATACGCAAAGGCTGTGCCAAAAAGCACAAAGAATTTTTCTCTGGAAAATAACATGTTGATATTAAATAGCTTATAACTGAATAGCACCCCACACCCACTCTTTCCCCTTATTCCACTCTTTCCAGCTTTCCGGACAAAAACCCTGCAAAGATCCCTTTTTCGCCGGATTTCCCGGTTTTCCGTCCGGCTTTCCGGATAGCCACCCATATCTCAATTCCAGCACCGTTCCCCTGCCCCCTTTATTATCCCGCGATCAAAGATTATCTTAAAAACCCCAACCAAACCATTTCTCCCAGATACCAACCGGAGCCCGGGAGATTGCGAAAGTATCTATCAGGAGGAGTATGCCACGCACCAAGCTGACCCCGGCGATGGAGCAGTACATGCGCTTCAAGCGCCAGTATCACGACGCCATCCTGTTCTTTCGCATGGGCGACTTCTACGAGATGTTCTTCGACGATGCCAAGGAGGCGGCGCAGCTCCTCGGCCTCACCCTCACCTCTCG
>Ga0233430_1004411_pt1 | contig 13093 bp, 9 predicted proteins | sample SI_118_April2016_2_FD_179883 | JGI IMG/M metagenome (GOLD analysis project Ga0233430, IMG submission 179883) | Seawater microbial communities from Saanich Inlet, British Columbia, Canada - SI_118_April2016_150_MG | ecosystem: Environmental > Aquatic > Marine > Inlet | place: Canada: British... | reverse complement strand
CGACAAAACCGAACTTTTTACATAGAATTTTTTAAAAGCCAGAAAAACACATAAAAGAACGATTGCGACAGAAACCAGAAGCGAGGCCCAGCTTACTTGGGTTGGGAAATCATATTCAAAGGTCAGGTTGACCGGAAACAGGAATAGTTTCAGCGGGTACTTGAGAAGGTCTAGCTGTACCAGTCCAAGAGTGAAATTTATTTTATGGAAGAACCCTTCAATGGTTTTGAATACATGAGGCGAAAATAAAAAAGCGCCCCCGGCCAGAGCCGGATAACAAAGGTAAAACCCGAGTCGCGAACGAAACGGCGGCCATTTTTGTCCCTGCATAAAACATAAGTCATAAAGGATAATTATTGCAGGCAGGGTGATGGCGGACTCCTTGCTCAGGACAGCTATGAAAAAAATTATCAGGGAAAGGGGATAGAAAACGAAACGGAGAGCTCCCGCACCTTTCAAGCTTGCAAGAATAAACAGCAATAAAGATAAAAAGTAAAACAGTCCGGCCAGACCACCGGGTCGGCCTGAAATATAGGTTACGGTTTCGGTTTGAATGGGGTGGAGCCCAAACAAGAGGGCCGCGATCAACGCTATTTTTAGTGCCGCGTCTTCGCCCCAGGATGTCCCCTTCCAGATGGTCAGCCGGGCGATGAAAAAAACCAGGAAGGTGGTACATATGTGGATCAGGATATTAAAGAGGTGATAGCCGAAAGGGTTGTCCTGCCCCCATTGGTAGTTCAACGCAAAGCTCAGGCCATTGATATGGCGGTAGCCGATGCCAGACAAATTGGTGTAATGATCCACATTGGTTATTTGTGGTGTTCCATAAATATGTCTTTCGTCATCGCTTTGGAGGGGAGTGTTCAATCCGTTGGCGTAAATGAGAAAGATGATTCCGGCGAGGGCAATAAAAATATTGAGAGTGCTCAGCCGGGTAAAGAAAAGTTTCACTGGTCAGTACGGTTATAGGTGGACATGGTCGACAAGGCAGGTGAAAACTTGTGGTTATTTGGGGGCTTGATTTGTAAGTCAAATCGGGTCAAACTCATAAGGCGTGATTTTTTCAAGGTGATTGACACGCTAGATTCATTTTAACACACCCGACCGCTTGAATCTTCCTTTCAAAACTCTGGATCGTTCTGTTTTTCCTGCTCTGATTTTTTGGAGCGCGCTTTCTGTAATCCTGCATGCCTTTTATATCAATACGCCCTTTGTGAATTTGGAATATGTATTCGCCCAGGCAACGCAGAGCCTTCTTGATCCCCAGAGCAAGCAGGGGATGGCCGATTATTTTTCCATGCAAGCCAACCCGCTGGGGTATGTCGGGTTCTCCACGCTTTTTCATTTTCTCACAGGGGAGCCCGAGGGTTTCTGGAGTTATCGACTGGCATCGCTTTCAGGTTTAGTGGCGATTTTATCCGCAGGGGCAATATTTACTTCCTCCTTGAAACCCGGTCATACCAAAGAATTTCATTTATGGTGTGCTCTGGTGACTTTTTCTCCGTTGATCTGGTTGTTTTCAGGTCGGGCCACTGCCGATATCCTGCCGGTGGGTTTGTTGTTACTGAGTTTTGCACTGGTCTTTAAAAGTGAGGTGAAAACCGTTTATGGCTGGCTGGCATCGGTAATTTTTTTATTGGCGATAGGGGTTAAATACCATGCCCTGTTGATGGCCCCAGGGTTCATTTATATTTTCTGGTTTCAGAACCAGATCAATGGGGCATGGGCCAAAAAATGCGGACAATTTTTTCTATTGCCTCTGCTCGGATTTGTCACGTATCTGTGGGTCATTTACAGCCAGTATGGTTTTTTTCTGGTTCCTGACGCATTTTCCCAACCCTTTAAACCCGAACTCGCCAATTTTCTAAAAACCTTCTCCTCATATGCCAGTTACCTGGGCATATTGTTGGGCCCACTTGCCCTCGTCAGTATTCAAAGTGTGCGGAAAAACGGGTTAGGGGAAAAGTGGTGGGTCCTGTTGGTAGTGGGATCAGGGCTTGGCGTGTGGCCGGGAATAACTCCACTTGGGTTTCAGGCTGGAGAAATGAACTACGGACCGTTGGATGGACTGTTGAATGGCGCGCTGGTTCTTTTTGTGAAGGCGTTGGGCGGGGTATTCTTTTGTTTTGTCATTTATGATTGCTTTGTTGAGGCGAGCAAGAATAAAAATGCGGTTGCGGGATTTCTCTTGACGGTATGCCTTCCCTATCTACTGATCTGTTCTGCCACACGTCCGGCCCAGCGGTATCTGATTTTCCTGATACCTGTCATTTTCTATTTTCTGGCTTTTTATAAGTTACAGGCTCGCATTCTTTACCGGTCGGTTCTTGGCTGGAGCACCGTGGCGGTTTTTGTTTGTGCCAATATTTTTGCAGTGAACTACCAGGTTGCGCAAGCCAGGGCCTCCGATAACATGGCCCAATGGCTGATCGCAAACCAGTTGATTGAGCAAACGCATCCGGGGAGCATCCATTCCAACAGCGGGCAGTATTTTACCGCTTTTGCAGGGAGCCCCAAAACCCACCGTGTTTTGCAACGTTCCGGGGAGGTGGAGACCTCGTTGCATTCTGAAAAAGTGGTGGTTTTTGGCAGGACTTTGAAGACCTATTACCTGGAATAATAGCCCATTTCTCCAAAAAACTTATGCAATGTGGAAGAATTCAGTACATATTGGGGGTGGATCGTTAAAGCTCATGATTTGAGATGTCGTTAAGACTGTGTTGAGCCTGTTCTTTTATTTCCAACAGGGATAAGTGATGCCGATAAAACGTCCTAAACATTTGCTGATAATTGGGGGTGGTGTGTTTCAGGTACCTGCCATCAAGACTGCCAAGTCCATGGGCTTGAAGGTTGTGGTGACAGACTATAACCGGGAGGCGGAAGGCATGCTTCTGGCCGACTACCCGATTGAGGTCAGCACACGCAATATCAATCTTACCGTCAATATGGCCAAACAGTTCCACGGGTCCTGTCCTCTTGATGGAGTGCTGACTGTGGGGACAGACGCGTCCCAGACGGTTGCGGCTGTGGCCGATGCTTTGAATCTGCCGGGAATTCCCTTTGAAGTTGCCGAACGTGCGACGGATAAAATCAAGATGCGCCAGGTATTGAAGGCAAACGGGGTGCCGATTCCGGATTTTCGACCCATATGGACTCTGGAGGAATGCCAGCAGGCCGTCCAGAGTATGCCCCTGCCTCTGGTCATCAAGCCCTGCGATAATATGGGGGCTCGTGGGGTGCGCAAAATAGAACGTCTCGATGACCTGATTCCTGCTTTTCGTGAGGCAAAAGAAGCTTCAATTAGTGGAAAACTGATCCTTGAAGAGTTTATGGAAGGGCCTGAATTGAGCCTGGATGCGTTGGTGTTTGAAGATAGTGTCCATATTACCGGAGTGGCGGATCGAATCATCGAACGGGCTCCCTACTTCGTTGAGGTCGGACATACGCTTCCTTCCGCTTTGCCAGAGAAACAACAGGCAGGAGCTATTGAAGTTTTTAAGCAAGCCATTTCTGCATTGGGAATCGATATCGGGGCCGCCAAGGGCGATATCAAAATAACTCCTGAAGGTCCAAAGATTGTCGAGATTGCCGCCCGTTTGAGTGGAGGCTGGATGTCGGCCTACACGTATCCGTTGTCTACGGGAGTCAATCTTTATAAAGCGGCGATTCAGATTGCTCTGGGTGAAACGCCTACCGACCTGAATGTGAAAACCTCGCTGGTATCTGCAGAACGGTCCCTGTTTCCACGGCCTGGAAAAATCCTTTCCATTCGAGGGGTGGAAGAAGCCCGAAAAATTAAAGGGGTCAAAGAAATTATCCTTATGAAAGAAGCCGGAGACATGGCGGAAGAACCCCGAAGCAATATGGGCAAGGTGGGTTACGTCATTACTGTTGCAAAAACCCGTGAGGAGGCCATTCGCATCAACGACCTCGCCCGGGAAACCCTGAAAATAGAAATTGGCGCTACCAATGATCTGACCTGGGACATCATTCGCAATAATGCCCGGAGAAAATTTTATGTCGCCTGCAAAGCCTGTACAGTTTGTGACGGAGTGGAATGTGCTGGCAAAGTTCCGGGAATTGGCGGAATCGGTACGGGTAGTGCGTTCACTGAAAACCTGACGGCGTTGGCTCGTTATCAGGTCAACCTGAGAACCATACATGGAGTGAAAACCCCCGAAACCTCAGTAGAGCTGTTCGGACACAAACTGGCTTTTCCGGTTCTGGTCGCACCCATCACCGGTATGGAAACCAATTTGGCAGAAGGCATGGACGAAAGAGAATACGCCGATGCCATCCTCGATGGTTGCCTCGAATGTGGCACCCTGGGAATGGTAGGCGATGGGGCGAGTCCCAAAAAGTATTTGATCGGGTTAGAAGCTATTAAAAAACGCGGAGGACTGGGAATTCCCATCTTCAAGCCGCGGGAATACAATCTCGATATCATCAAGCGGTTCAAAGCCGCCGAAGATGCAGGCGCCATTGCTGTTGGAATTGATATTGACGCTGCTTCGTTTAAAACCATGAGCCTGAAAGGCCAGGCAGTGGGACCCAAAACGATTGCGGAGTTGCAGGAACTGAAATCGCATTTAAAAGTTCCCTTTATATTGAAAGGAATCATGAATGTGGAGTCGGCGCTGGCGGCGATAGAAGCCGGAGCCGATGCCATCGTGGTTTCCAATCACGGCGGAAGGGTGATGGACCATATGCCGGGGACGGCTGAAGTTCTTCCCGAAATTGCCAATGCCGTGGGAGGCCGGATCAAAGTCCTCGTCGATGGCGGTATTCGTGAAGGCATCGACATCCTCAAAATGCTGGCGCTGGGAGCCGATGCGGTCATGATCGGGCGGCCCGTCTGTATCGCCGCGTTTGGGGCAGGGCAGGAAGGCGTTTCCTTTTATTTAAGAGAAAAATTGAATGAATTGAAAAAAGCCATGATCCTGACAGGTTGCGGTTCCATCGGTCATATCGATCCTTCTGTCATATTCCGCAAAAAGGGGGAACGCTAGGTGAAATCCAAAAAAACGGTTTTGCAGATGGTGCCAGTCAAACCGGATCAAGATATGCACTCCACTCTCCTGAACCTGAAAAACCAGTTCGGGGCTTGCGGACTCAAGCTGTCCACTGAAGACGCTGGCATGAGCATCGAGCAGATCGCTTACTGGGCAGAAGGCAAACCCCTGCCTGCCGTGGTTAAGATTGGCGGACCCAACGCCAGGAACGATATCAAACAACTTTTGCCTCTGAATATTGATGGATTGATCGCCCCGATGGTGGAGTCGCCTTATGGTCTGGAAAATTTCATCTCTGCGGTGCGAGACTTCACCACCCCCATGCGGTTTGAGCGATTAAAAAAACAGATCAATATCGAAACCGAGACCGCAGTCCGGCAACTGGACTCCATCCTCTCGGCTCCAGAAGCGGAATATCTCGACGAGATCACCATCGGTTGCAGTGACCTGTCTGAATCGATGAAGAAACCCAAGTGGGATGAAAGCTTCGTGGCTCAGGTTGTAGAGGTGGTAAAAAAAATTAAAAGTAAAAATATTCCTGTCTCGGTGGGAGGCGGCATCACCCCCGAGACCATTGATGGCTATCTGGAAACCGTCCAACCGGATAAATTCAACACACGGGTCATCAACTTCAAAGTGGAGCCGGGCCGGGACTATGCGGAAGCGGTTCGCTTGGCGTTGCGTTTTGAGATCCTCATGCTCGAACACGATGCCTCCCATCAATTCATCTCCCGCGATGAAGAAAAGTTCCGCATCAAAGAACTGAAAAAGAGATTAAACCACTAGGCGTGGGGCCAGCGTGCCGTAGCTCTGTCTGGCTAGCAAAAAGTTGTCTCGGCTTAAAGAGTGATTACTATATTCCCTCCCACGGGAGTGGGCTAGGCACCGGGCAACGCCCGGTGGTAATGCGGCGGTGACGCTTACGCGACCGCCAAAAGCGTGAGCCTTTGTTCAGTGGTCTTCGCTACGTCATCGCGAGCGACTGAAAGGAGCGTGGCGATCCAGAGTTTCGCTGGATTGCTTCACGGAGCCTGTGCTGAGCGTAACCGAAGTATTCGCAATGACGACTTATGCAAAACCCTCCCTTAAATAGAAGCAATCCCTTCCCGTTTTTCCCTGCAATAATTCATTCAGGATATTATTGACAAAAGACTGAAATGTCTTACAATACATCCCTCGATTTACCCTGAAACTGTGTAAATATGTGGGCTTGGTCGGATTTCGGTATGTCTGGCAGGGTCCCGTTAAATTATTGATTCTTTAGACTCTCACACCCAAAACCCTTTTTAATTTTTATTTTGGAAGGCAGGAGAAGACGATGCAGATAACTGGCATGCTTTGGGGACGTAAATTATTGGACCTCGTGGAATTTCCCCACTCAGAAGTGCGAGGCCCTGAACTCAGTGTCGATGAGATCAAAGACATGATCAAACGGCACGGTCAGATTTTTATCAAGCCGTTGTTCAAAGGCGGAGTTGGTAAAAAAGGCAAGGCCGGTTTGATGGGCCGGGTAGACAATATCACCGATGCCCTGAAAGAAAAAGAACGCCTCTATTTTGCCGAACATGTCGATGGATTCAATAAAGTGAAGTCCGACGGCGTGACCTATGAAGGGGGAGTGCCTGCCGACTTCGAAGTCTATTTTTCTATTTCCGAAAGCACGGAGCACCGTTGTCCGATAATGACCATCACCCACCACGGTGGAGTTGATATCGAAGAGTTGGGCGAAGATAAACTTAAAGTGGTTCCGTTTGATGCCTTGACCGGACTGAAAGCGTTTCATGTCTCCAATGCGTTGATGGAACTGGGTGCGCCCACAGCATTGATCAGTCCGCTGGTGCAGAATCTGCCCAAACTCTGGGACCTTTATAATAACTATGGCATGTTGATGCTGGAGCTCAACCCCATTCGCATGCAATCAGGCAAAGGCGGACGCCTGGCACCGGTGGCCTGCGATTTTAAATGCGCGTTTGATCAGGACGATCCGGCCTGGAAACGTTTGAATCTTCCATCGCATCTGTTCGCTTCCGACTACTCTGAGTTTGAACAGGAGATCAACCAGCTCCGCACCTATCAGGGACAGAGTGACGTGTTTGTTATGAATGATAAGGGAACCATCACTGCGCCGACATTCGGCGGCGGTGCCAACGCCATGGTCACGGAACTTCTCGGTGAAGAGGCGACCATCTCTTCCGACTTTGGCGGTAACCCTCCGTATGAGAAAATGAACGATATTTCCAGAATCAGTTTCAAATACTGGTTGCCGCAATCCAATGTGCTGTTCATCATTGGCGGCAAGGCCAATAACACGGATATCTATGAAACGTTCCGGGCCATGGGTGACGGACTGCGGGAGTTCTTCCAGACTCACGGTCCGATCCCTCTGTTTGTCGTAGTAGGCCGGGGCGGACCCAATGTTATTCGCGGGATGAACTATTTGCAGGAAATTCTGGATTCTTTGGGAGTCCCCTACCGTTTCTTCGGGCACGATAGTGCCATGTCCGAGGTCATCAACTACGCTCTGGCTGTTAATGAGTGGATGAAAAACGGTGGCAAAGACGAAATTAAAGCCAAATTAAAAATTTAACTTATATCGTATAACTATTTTCCTCATTAGGAGGTTTGAATGCATAAGAAAGGCGTGGGAGATTTCCCCTTTTACTGTGGCATCAATTCCTTGTCTGAACTGGCAACCAAGGATGACAGGGTAGTGGTCCTGAATATTCTGGGCAAGGAAAGCTCAGGCGTGACACCCATCAGCAACGATTATTCTGGTGGCAATATTGTGTTCGGCACCGGACCGGGTAAATCCGGTAAATCCCTGGTAACTAAATCAGGGAAAATCCCTGTTTACAATTCCATTAGGGAAGGACTTGATGCCGGTCATAAGTTCAACACTGTGGTGATCTACCTGCCGCCCTCTGGTGTGAAGGATGGGATCGCCGAAGCGGTGAAGGAAAATCCGGATTTAACAAAAGCCATCATCCTGACCGAAAAAGTATCGGTCAAAGACTCCCGTGTTATGCGTGCCATTTGTCAGGCCAACGGCGTTGATCTGTTTGGCGGCAACTGCCTGGGGCTTGCGGATGCCTGGAACCACGTCCGCCTCGGCGGTGCGTTGGGGGGCAACGCTCCGGAAGAATCCCTGGTCAAGGGAACGGTGGCCCTGTTCTCCAATTCCGGTAACTTCACCACCACCATAGCGGTGTACTTAACAACGGCGGGGTGGGGCACCACGACATCTGTTTCCAGTGGCAAGGACGTTTATATCCAATATGGGGCGAAAGAGTTCCTGTATGCCTTTGACAATGATGATCGCTCAAAAGTTGCGGTGATGTATAGCGAGCCGGGCGGATATTATGAGTACGGTCTCAAATCCGACAAACCCATTGTCGCCTGTGTCGTGGGTCGCTGGAAAGCCAGACTGAGCAAGGCCTGTGGTCATGCCGGGTCACTGGCGGGTTCCGGAGACGATGCCCTGGCCAAAGAGCAATGGTTCATGGACTATTTTGGCGTGGACGGTATCTACACTCCGCAAAAACCGATCTTCTCCAAAAAGGGTGCGTTGGTGACCAATATCGCCCACATCCCGGAAGCGGTGAGCAAGGTGATGGAGCTGAACGGACAGAAACCTGACTTTGAACCAAAAGGAAGCCTGGCCCTGAAAAGCTGGTTCGGCAACAATCAGGGCCTGTCGTTACCGCCTGAGTTGGATATCCCGGTTGTTGAAGCGGCGAATCCCTACAACGAACAAATTGAAGCTCTGAATAAAATGGTTGGTGCCCAGCATCGGCGGGAGACCCTCAAGGATGCCAGTGGCGCTTCCATGATGGACCCGAAAACCCAGGTTTCGAAAATTCATAGCACTTCGATTCTTGATGCTTCTCTAAAAACCTTTGAAGCTAACCTGGTGTTTGCGTTGACCCGGATTTATCCCTGTGAATATGGCGAAAAGATTGCCAACCTCGTGCTGAACATGTATGTCAATCAGCACGGTCAGCCGACCCTGGCCGCAGCAGAAGCGGCAAGGGAAAATGGCAACTCCCCGAACACGGTGGTGTCATCGGCAGTTGCTATTTGCGGTAGGAAAATGGTTCAGAAAGCCATGGACGCTTCTAATGCGCTTCTGGAATTGTTCCAGTTTAGCAAGATGAACGATCCGCGCGAGAAGTTCGACTACGCCGAGCAGTTGAAAACGGCCGACAAGTATAAAGATGCGCTTCTTGCAGACGGCGAAGATCATTGCGCAGAAAAACTGGCCACATGCCTCAATAGCGCCGGTCATTCTGTTTTCGTCCAGTTTGTGCAGGATTATGCCAAAGCCAATGGCGGCAAACTTTCCACCGATGCGCTGTTCGCCGCTGTATGGACCACTTTGGGATGGGAAGCTCTGCGAACCAAAAAGATTTCCAAAGACACATTGGGGCGCCTGCCCTGGTATTCGCGTATATACAGCACCATCGTTGGCGTTTCCGCTCCGGCTGAACGGTTCACCGAAGACAGCATCGCTGGAGTGAAGCTGGAAGAGTTGATTCCCAACTACAGTTTCACTAAAACGGCGTTTGTTACGCTTTTGGGCCGGCAACCATCGGAGTCGGAGTTCTATGAGTTCCAGGTGTTGCTCGGACTCATCATCACCAACGGACCAGGTACTATTTCGGCCCAGGGTTGTAAAGGAGCGGTCAGCGCGGATGGACCGGAACAACCGCAACGGGTTCAGTTGAACAAGGCCTTTATCGGATTTCTCACTCATACCGGATTCGCCCATGGCGGAAACGGTTATGAAGCCGCAGCCTTCCTCATCGAAAACTTTAAGGACAAAGGTCTTAAAAATGCTGCAGATACCGGGCATGGGCTGGACCTCGATGCGATGGCTATGGAAGTGGCGAACAACTACTCCGACTATAAAAAGAAACAGAAAGCCATCGGCAACCTCGATTATGCCAAATTGCCTTGTGTCAACCACCCGATATTCAAGGGGAAAGATGTTAACTACGATCCTCGGGAAGTCTTTGTACAAGGTCTTTTTAAGGATAAGGGTATCAATAACGTTTTCCTAGATTTCTACCACAGTCTGGTGGAGGCTCTTTTTAAGACCAAGGTCAGTAAAAATGTCTACTGTGTAAACATTGATGCGGTCATTGCCGTGATCCTGCTTAAAGTTGTCTGGGCCGATTTCAATGACGGCAAGATGAAGGAAGAGGATATCGAGTCTGCCAGTTTTGCGACCTTCCTGTTCGGCAGGATGATCGGTTGCGCTGCGGAAATTGATGACCACACTTCGCGTGGAAAAAACATGGACACCCGTACCCCTGCTAGCAAGTGCAGTTACGTGGGGTAGTTCCTTTTATTTGTCCATGAAAAACCGCGGTTAGTGGACGGTTGGAAAAAAATAGGTTGTAAAAAATCAAGAAGCCTTTACCCTTAAATGGGTGAAGGTTTTTTGATTTTTACGGTGGTTCGGTGATCAGATTATTTGGATTGTAGAAGGGGCAAGGATATGGGGGAGCAGAGAAATTTTCCGCGTTCATTAGTGGACTTGGCCGTTAAAATCCAGATCGGAGACCAGTGGGAGGTTTGCAAGGTCATTGATCTTTCGGTGGAAGGGATTTCGCTGGAGGTGGAGCAACCGCTTAAGGTGGGCGAACTGGCTACAATTGAATTGGAGCATAGTGAGTGGATGAAGAAAAACCAGGTGCAGGCCGAAGTGGTCCGTTGTGATAGCAATCCTGCAGAAACAACCCCATGCCATGTGGTGGCAAGGCTGATCGAGCCGAACGATGAATACCTGATGGGTGCTCTGGCTTTGGTTCACGGTTCCGGCCCAAAGCAGGATCGGCGGGATGAAAAGAGGGATGATGGAAGATAGTACCCTGTTGCAGGACGTCGGTGGCAAGCCGGTGCTGGAAAAAGTCCATAAACTTTTTTACGACAAACTTTACGAGCATCCCTGGTTGAAGAAGTTTTTTCTGCACATTGATCAGAAGCTCATTGAAAATCAGCAGACCGACTTCATGGTTGCCAATATGGGCGGCGGTAAAATCTATTCCGGCGGCATGCCCAAAAATGTGCATCGGCATATGTATATTACTGAGGAACTGTTTGATCTGAGAACCAAAATTTTAAGGGAATCCATTCTGGCATGCGGTGTGGCGGCGGCTTTGGCCGAACGCTGGATTCGCATAGACAGTGCGTTCAAACATTCCCTCGTTAAATCCGGTGTAGACCAATGCGAGAAACGCTTCTTCACTGACGAAATCCTCAATTTCCCCAAACCCTCCTAGGCGGAGGGCCAGCATGCAATAACTTTGTTTGGCTGGCAAAAGCCATCTCGGCTCAACGAGTCGTTACTACCTGCTTCCCCTGATAAGGGGGTTTGGTTTTCCTATTTTTAAGCAGGCCGAGTTCAAGTTATAATCCGCAGATAAAGCTATTGCAAACTCCCCATGGAGGGTCTCCTGGGCGGAGTGCCAGCTTTGTATTAATTGCAGGTCGAGACAAATACTTTAAACAGTAAAACGATATTACTTGTTACGACAGAGGTACTCTGTGCAGGCACAGGCAGGGGTGTTGGATCCCCCGAGACAACATACATTGATTCAGGTTTATAGCTTTGAAGACCTGCCGCTGATCACCATGAATGTGGCGAGAATTGGAGCCCAGACACCTGGCATGGCTTCGGAAATTGCCGGAAACGAGAAGCATTACGCTGTGGTTGGGTTCGGTCCCATGACATGGACATGGCTTACACCCGATAAACCGGTTCCCGGCGGGTTCAGAGCTTTTGATGAAACCGAAATAGCAGGGCAAGACGTTGCCGAAACTGAAGGAGATATCCTGCTTTATTTTTCTTCCGACCATGCTGACCTGAACCGGGTAATGGGCAATCAGGTGCGCGAGCTGTTTGGCAACGATGGTGAACTCATTGAAGAAGTTGTGGCGGAAAGTTTTGTCCGGGCGAACGATACGAAAAGTATCGCGGAAAATATTTTGATCGCTGGCACCACAAATCGCGATACCGAGCAAAGCAGTTTTGTTTTCACCCAGCGGTTTCAGGGTGAAAAGGAAATCCTTTCAACACAATATCAGACCTGTTTCTCCTGCAAAGGCGACCGTTACACGATGACCTTCAGCAACAACCCGGATGAACTGGAAGCATATGGAGAAACCGTCCCCCCTGTTTCACGCGGACTGTTTTTCATCCCCTCCCTTGACCTGTTGACCAGCCTTAGAATGGGCGGTATCCGTATGGGTTCCCTCGCCATCAACGCCAAATGGAAAGGCCACTAGCCGTGGCAGGCAAATTAACGGTCGCTACGCTCCCGAGCCGCAAAATAAAAAATAATTTTCTATGCGGTTCGCGAAGACGTGTGGAGGCGGTAGCTTTATTCCTGGTGCGCCACTAAACATTTCGGGTCATTTGTGTGTTCATGGCTTCGAGCCGGTTCACTAGAACTTTGATCAGGTTGTCTTTTAACTTGGTTGGAATATCTGGCTTGAGGGTGTCTATGTTCTGGGTGACGATCTTCAGCGCGATGACATCCCCATCAGCGATGACGCTGGTAGTTCGCTTCCGTTTGGCAACGTAGGCAATTTCTCCGAACAACGCTCCGGCCTTGAGCTTGGTGATGGTCACTGGTTTGGGAGTATCTTTGACAATAGCGACCACCCCTTTTAGCAGTATGAAAAAAGAATAATCTGTGTCCCCTTCCTTGATGATTACATCGGAAGGGAAGTATTTATATATCTGGTTTTCCAATGTACTGAGAAAACGTTTTTCTTCTTGGGTAAACCCGTCAAAGAAAGAAAGCTGGTCAATCAATTCAAAGGCTTGTTCTTCATCCATATGGGTGCCTGTGGGTGATATGCCGGGCTAATGGCTCCAGCGAAGTTTCGGGTTGCGTGCGGCCTGGGCTTCATCGGGCCGTGTTACTTTGGCGAGATTCGGGGAAGAGTGGAAACTCTCAGCATCTTCCTGGCCTTTTTTGGCGATGGACTGCATGGCGGCAATAAAACCATCGAGGGTTTCTTTCGATTCCGTTTCGGTGGGTTCGATCATCAACGCCCCTTTAACAATCAGC
>Ga0233430_1004405_pt1 | contig 13096 bp, 12 predicted proteins | sample SI_118_April2016_2_FD_179883 | JGI IMG/M metagenome (GOLD analysis project Ga0233430, IMG submission 179883) | Seawater microbial communities from Saanich Inlet, British Columbia, Canada - SI_118_April2016_150_MG | ecosystem: Environmental > Aquatic > Marine > Inlet | place: Canada: British... | reverse complement strand
AAACTGTATTATAGATATGCACACCCGGTTCCTCCTTTTCAGCCATTTCCACCATGAGACGAACAAGGTCTTTTACATAAATAGCTGCTTTTTTAGTATCTTTTCTTCCGGGATAAAAAAACCTGCCGGATTTCATTGCACGGTAAAGCCTCGTGAAATTACCGCCTTCATTTTGACCAAAAACAACACCCGGACGGACAATAATGAGTTTTCTTTCATCCGATTTTTCTGCCTGCCAACGTTTGTGAATCTCTTCTGCTACTAATTTAGATATACCATAAGGAGTGTTTGGCATCGGCAGAACGGTTTCTGTTTTCTCAACTTCAGTAGCTGCATAAGGAGCTATAGAACTGGTGAATACAATTGTCTTAACCTTGTTTAGTCGAGCAAACGCACATACATTTTCTGCACCATTAATATTCGTTTCAAAATATTCATGGTATTTGTGTCCCGGTGTTTTATGGATGGCTGCAAGGTTAAACACAACTGAAATATTATTTTCAACTCTATCAATTGATTCACGAATATCGTAAAGTTTTGATGTTTTACCTTTCTGTATCAAATCAAAGTTGATCGAATCGGTACCTAACATTTTTATTAGATGAGAACCTATAAACCCAGATGCTCCAAAAATTATATTCATATTACCTAACGCCTTTTTGAAACACCAGTTTTTTGAAAATCATTTATACACTGCTCAACATATTCTTTAAACTTTTTTTGAAAAACTTGTTTACTAAATATCAATGAATGTTGTTTAATTATTTTTGGATCAAATTGATCTGCAATATTTTCAAATTGATTAATTACCTTATTTAGAGACTTTGTATTTTGAGAATTGAAAAATAGCCCTGTAACATTATCTTTTACAGTTTCAGTTGCTCCTCCCTTGTTAAATGCGATTACTGGACGACCACATGCCATCGCTTCCACTGGTATAATACCAAAATCTTCAATCCCCGGGAAAATAAGTGCTCTACAAGAAGATAAGTATTTATGTTTAGTTTTTTCATCTACTTTCCCAAGAAAAGATATATTATCATAAGCAATTTCCTTTAAAAAAGGTAATTCTTCACCAGCCCCCATGACAATCAACTTTTTACCATTTTCATTAAATGCACGAACAGGTAATTCAGGTTTTTTATACTTGACATGCTGACCAAATAATAAATAATAATCACTAATTGAATTATTTGAAGAAAATCTTTCCGTATCAACAGGCGGATGTATAACAGTTGATTCTCTGTTCCATACTCTTTTAATTCTTTTTTTTACAAAATTGGAGTTGGCTATAATATAATCCAATTTTTGTGCAGTGGAAAAATCCCATCTTTGTAGATAGTTTATAATTGGTTGCAATATTTTTCTCTTAAAACCGGTGCCAAAATATTCATCTTGCATGTCCCATATATAACGCATAGGTGAATGTGTATAACAAATATGGGGAATCTTGTTTGATACCTTTATTCCCTTTGCTGGGCCTGATTCACTGGAAATAACAAATTCCCCCGAATTAATATGTATATTTTTTAATGCCGTGGGATATAAAGGTAAATAATATTGATAAAACTTACCGGCATTTGGCAAACTATTAATAAATGTGGTTTTTACTTTTTTCTTTGAAATTTTTTCAGAAACATTTTGTTGTGAGTAAATATTTGTAATTATTTCAGAATTTGGATAAATATCTATTAAAGATTCTATAACCTTTTCACCACCGCGCATACTATTTAACCAATAATGTACTATTGTTGTATTAATCATTCCCTACAAAAAAGTTGGTTTCAATATTTTCATTGATTGGAAACTTAATAAATTCATCATTGTATTCGCGGTCTTTTTCAAAGAGCATAAATAATCCCCATGCCATGGAAGGAAACATCGACGCCATAGGTTTGGCGATAACTGGTGAAATGGGTAAAAATTACTGCCACCCCATTTTACCAATTTATAGCCACCCGGCCAACAGGTATTAACAAAACAAACCATATCTGGTTTGGTAAAACCACGAATATGGGCAGAGGCTGACTTTATGGAAGTGGGTTGCCGCCCTATTGAAAGCAAAAATCTATTATGAAGCGACGCAAGATTTGGCACACCTATAATCAATTTGCCCCCTCCCTTCTTTAATACTCTTGTTATTTCATGAAAAATCCAAAATAACTCTATGGTATGTTCAAGAATTTGGTTTGCTATAATGATATCAAAACTTCCATCATCAAATGGGAATGAATGGTTTAGTTGTAAAAGTCTACTATCTTCACACCAAACTAATTCTAAAGGACCCTTGCTAACTTTATCATTTTTATTTTTTGGAAATACTCCAGTTAAATATTGATTACCAAGATTTAAAACTGACGTGAGCTTTTTACTACCATTTAATCTACAATTTGTTAATTCGTTATACATATTTATAATATCTCATTTATAATTTTAATTGTTTTATCTGCTGTTGAATTCCAATTGAATTTTTTTACTCTTAATAATCCTTTTTTTACATAACTTGGTTTTAACTCTTCATTATTAATCATCAAAAGAATTTTACTACTAATATCGTTAATATCATTGGGATTGAAATATAAAGCCCCATCTCCACAGACTTCAGGAATAGATGCTGCATTGGAAGCAACTACAGGAGTACCAGCGGCCATCGCTTCAAGGGGAGGTAGACCAAACCCCTCATAAATAGACGGAAAAACAAATACATCTGCCTCACCCACAATTTGTTTCAATAAATCATTACTGACCATGCCTGTAAATTTAATTCTATCTAAATGTTTTTTTGCCTTATCTAATAATTTACTATCCGGTGTTATAAATCCTTCTTTTTTCCCTACTATAAATAAATCATGCGGAATTTTTTCTTTTATTTTTATAAAGGCATCAATTAAATTCCTAAGGTTTTTATGAGGTTTAACGTTCCCCACGAATAACAGGTAAGGGTTTTTATTTTTTTTAGAAGAATATTTTACCTGCCAAGATTTATCCACTCCTAATAAGGTTACGAATTGTGGAGTATTGGGTTTACCAACAAGACGATTGAATTCATATTTACTAAATTCTGAAATAAAAATGATAGCACTTGCCATTATTTTCACCCTATTGAACATAAATGATGCATACAGCCTTTTAGAAATTTGATAGTTAATACCTTTTAATGCTAAATGACCTACATCCATAATGGAAACCAATAGTTTACCCTTATAAAATATTGGGATATTATAATGAGGTGACCAATACAAATTAGTATTTTTAGGAATTAATTTTGTTAACCACAATTGTTCTTGAATGGAATAAATAGGACTATTAAATCGAATTAGGTTTATATTTGGTGCTAATAAATATTCAAATGATTTAAGTTCATTTATATTACCTAATATATTAAAATTATAATTGCTTAGCACTTTAATTATTTTTGGTAATATTTGTTTAATATAAGTTCCAATCCCGCTAGAATTAATCATACGTGCATCGAATGTGATGTATTTGGTAGTAATCATTATTTATTAGCGATTCGAATATGATATTCTTTTTCTACCATTTGGTTAATTATATCCTCAAAGGAGATTGATGAGCTCCATCCCAATAATTTTTTTGCTTTTGTAGAATCTCCTAAGAGTATTGTTTTTTCTTTGGGTCTTTTTAGTGCATCTTTAACCATAATAAAATCTTTATAGTTGTATCCGAAATAACTGAAAGCAATTCTACAAATATCCTCAACAGAATGTAGCTCACCTGATGAAATAACGAATGATTCGGGGGAAGCAAATTGTACAATGGACCACATTGCTTCTACATAATCTTTAGCATAACCCCAATCTCTTTTTGCACTAATATCACCCAAGGATAATTTTTCATGACTTCCTAATTTTAAATCAACAACAAAATTCGTTATTTTTTTTGTGACATATATATTTGCTCTCCGAGGAGATTCATGGTTATATAAAATTCCGCAACAAACATACATATTATAATTATTTTTGAATAATTTTGCAATTTCATATCCTGAAACCTTTGAAATTCCGTAGATGGTTCGTGGATTAAATGGCGTAGATTCGTCTTGTGGAGTACTACCGCAATTTCCAAACATCTCACTGGACCCTGCAAAATAAAATCTACATTTATTATTAACTTCTGTTAACACAGATAATAAATTCAAAGTACCTTTAATATTGGTATCTAAGGTAATGGTCGAATCTTCTATCGCATGACCTACAAAACTTTGGGCAGCTAAATGATAGCATTCATCAAACTGATTTTTCTTAAATATATTAATTAGACTCAAATAATTTTCAAGGGCCCCATAATGGATATGTAAATCGTTAATAATATTTTGGATTCTCCATAATCGACTTTTAGGATCCTCAATTGCCTCTCTTCGAACTAGACCATGGACTTCATATCCTTTTTGTAATAGTAATTCTGCGAGATAAGAACCATCTTGACCAGTTATACCTGTTATAAATGCTTTTTTCAAAATTATTATTTAATCCATAGCAAATGTTAATAATTCGTGTGTTTTTTGTTTCCACGAATTTTGAATAGATATGCTGTAGGCAATTTCCCCTAACTTTAATTTATTATTTAAAGCTTTATAAATATTTTTGGAAAATTCTGAGGCATTATTAGATAGCAATAAAAACTCATGCCCCCTAGTTTTTAATTCCTCCGTGAATGTAGATACTACTGGTAGTTTAAAAATCCCATATTCATAAAGTTTCATTGGGCTTCGCCCTTCATTTGCTCCACCTTTTTTTAATGGTAAAATTCCTATATCAGAATTTTTATAATAAATGGGAAGGTCTTCATATTTTTTTGGTCCCAACATAAAAATATTATCAGGAATTTTTCTAGAATTAAATTTATTATAAGGACCAATTAAATAAAAGTTTACTTCTAAACATAAATTAGCGACTTCAATTAGCAATTGCCAATCAAATCGATCTTTATCAAATGCGCCAACATAGATTACCTTTTTTTTATTAACTTCAAATTCATTTGGGTATTCTAAATTCTTATTCTCAATTAAGTTTAAATCTACTCCATTTTCAATAAGAAATGATTCTCTTTTCCATCTATTTCGGACCATTATTTTTGAAGGGCTAGACGTAACTATAATTTTATTAACAAAACTATTAATATAATTTTCAACTAATGGTAAGGAATTAGGTGAATTAGAAAATTTACTGTAATTATCTGTTATTCTATATATCCAATTTTCTGAATTAATAAATTGTTTCATAAAAGCCAAATAAGGGTAATCTAATAAAACGAGGTCAGCATTTTGAAAGTTATACTTCTCTAGTATTGATTTAATTGTAGGAAAAGTTATCTTTGATAAATGTAATACATTAATTCTTGAATCTAAAAAGGGTAGTTTTAAATACGGAAAAAAGGTAAACGGAATATAATCTATACATTTGCCATTAATAATAGTATTCTTTCCATAAATCAGAGATAGTGAGTCTTTTATTGACTTTCTATTAATTGGACCATTGAAATATTTAAATAGATGAAAAATTGATACGGGGGTAGAAACATATAAAACAGAATGTCCTAATAATAATAATTCCCGACATATATGATAGCTACCAACTTTCATATAATTAATTCTACTTGTGTGGCATAGTAAGACAATTTTCAAAACAAAATTAATTTCTATCTAGCTTAGCTCTTATCCATAAAGATCTAAAAGGACCAAAATACTTTGTATTTAAACTTTTCCATGTTGGTTTACCAATCATCTTTTTTACATAGTGTTTTCCAATGCTAATTAAAGCATTTTGCGGAATGTCATATAAATATTTATTAATAGAAATAATTGAAAAACTAAGTTTTTCTAAATAAGTTTTAATATGATTTTCACCAGTGAAAATAAGATGGTCAGGAAGCGATAATTTTTCAGGATAATCATTGAATGAAATATCGCCAGCATTACCAGTGACAATTAATATTTCACCTTCCTTAGAAAGTATATTTTTAATTTTTAATAATTCTGAGTTGGGATCAGAAAAATGTGAAAATACATTAATTAAAGAAATATAATCGTAATTAATCGATAATTCACTTATATCAGCAAAAAGATTTATATTATTATTTTGTGCATCCTTAATTTTATTACAATTAGGCTCAATCCCATCTATTATACCTAATTTAATATAATTATTTTTTAAAGCATGAATAAATTCACCATTACCAGCCCCTACATCTAACCAATTACCACTTATTTTTAAATCGTTCTCATTATAAACATCTTTTAATCTTTGCATTAAACCAGAAACTCTTTTCGGTGAAAATTTAGTATTCACATCTAAGGAGTCATTATCATATTTGTGCATACCATATTTAATAGCATTTTGTTTATTATCGTTAATAGGACGAGGATTTACATAAATCAATCCACATTCAACACATTTATTAGCCCTAAACTTATTTTCTTTACCCCATTCAATTGCATTTTCTTTTTCACAACAAGGACATTTAATATATTCAAGTATATTACTTTTATTCAAAACTTTATTAATCCTTTTATAATAGTTTTAGAGGCATTTAGCATAAAATAAAATAAGGGCCATTTAGCATTATTTTTTGCGAACATATAAAGGTCAATTAATCTGCTAGACGATTTTATATCAAAAAGAGAACGCAATAGCGTTCTTATATTAGTATTTTTTTCAACAATAATTCTATCCAAATTTGTTTTAATTATCATTTTGGTATTTACAATTAATTTTATACCATTTTTTTTTGCCCTCAAAGTAAAATCGTAATCCGCTAAATAATGCGGTAGTTTTATATCATCAAATAAACCAATTTTATTAAATATGTATACTGGTATCACTGTTCCTCTCCCTGGTAAATAATCAGTATTTAAAAACTGGTTGTCTTCTGATTTGAACTTTTCTCCTATCTGAAAGTTAGGTTTATCTTTCCCCGTCCATTCATTAAAAAGTGAGCCTGCAAAAAAAACATTATTTGTGCCGTTTATAAGTATTAGTGAACCTAATATTGTATTAGGATTATTATTAATGTCATTTACAATTGTTTTTATATAATCAATATCAAAAAATGTATCATCATTTAATGTTAATACTAAATCTGACTCATTAGCCTGTTTTAATACATAGTTTATACCTGTATTCATTGATTTCGACCACCAAAAATTTCCATCACCAATTAATATAATTACATTAGGGTAATCCTTTCTTATCATTTCAGCTGTTCCATCCGTAGATCCATCATCAATCACAATTATTTTAACGGGGTTATAACTTTGTTTTTGAAGTTTTTCCAAACACTGACTTGTAATTACTCGCCTGTTATGTACTGCAATTACTACAAAAACTGTCGGCTTAAATATTAAAGAATCAACCAATTGAAGATATTAACTTTTGTCGTTTTATTTTTCCTGATTCAATATTTAAATGACCATTCAAAAGAACAGGAAGGATTCCTATTAAAAACCAGATCAACCTGCCGCTTTCACCACTTAATAGGGCTATATTAAACATAGAACAAGCTAATTGTGCAGAAAAAGCAGCCCCAATTCCCCCTGCAATACATTTACGATAATCGTTAGCGCGGCTTACTGTATTCAATTTGCCATAAATTTTATAAATCATATAAAAGAAAAAGAAAAAGCCTATAAAGCCCAATTCAAGAGCAATGGTTAAAAAATCATTGTGGGTTGAATATGAAAATTCGTTGCTCATACGGGTAAATGTACCTGTACCAGTTCCATATCCAAAAATAGGCCGCTGCATTATTTGCGCTAAAGCTATCCCCCAGTTACCTCCTTCACCAGCACGCGTGACAAAGGTGCCAGCATTGAGAATATCAAATAATTCAAAAACACGATACAAGCCAATACCAATTCCTGCTTTTTGTAGGATAGGCAAAACAAGCATTCGAACACCTATATAAACCCCAATAAAAGCTGAAGAAAAAATAAAAACCTTAAATGGTTTTGTGGCATTGGAAATAATAAAATACATAGATATTAAACCTATACCAAACATGGCAATAGGAGTTCTTTCGGGAGCTTCAAAAAAGAGTAGAGAAGTAAGAATCCAAAATATATAGGTAAGTAATCTTTGTCGTTGGTTCATGATCGGTAACTGGGGCAGTAAAAATAATAAAATTATCATTATACTATAATAGAAATGTCCATTTGTTAATGCGAAACTAAATGGCCGTACCTGATCTCCAAAAAGGGTTCTCTGTATAGCGGTGATGGATCCAACACGCAATTTATAATCTGCAAGATCAAAAGGAAGAAAACCAAAAAACGCTTGATATACACCGTACGAAACATAGAATAGAGCGATTACTATTAATCCATTTAATAATTTTCGATATGGATACCCCATTGAGAGCATCAAATTTGCCATTAAAAAAGAATATAAAATAAAAATGATATTCTTTATTGCCAGAAGCCCTTGTCCAAAATTGGTTCCTGGATTTAGTATCTGTAAAAAATACATTAATGAAAAAAACATTATATACTTGAATATATTACTACTCCTAAAATTTCTAGAAATTGTTCTATTATAAATATAGTAATAATATGTTAATGTTATCGGAAAAAGCATTGCACATACTGTACTAAATAAATCAAATACAATAAAACTTCCCAAGGAATCATAATAGGCAATAATTCTAGAAAAAAAGGGTTTAAAAAAATAAAGAATAAATACATACCAAAATGGTAAAAATTGAAAGGACTTTTTATTACTTATCAATAATGTAGTTAAGTATAGAATAATAACCATCGTCGTAAAAAATAATGAAAACATTAATATAATATTTTATATAGAGATATTAAAATTATTTAAATTTGTACTGCTATTAAAGAAAGACTTAGAATCTATTCCTAATATAGCTAGTTGCTCCAATACTTCCTTAACATTCATAGAAAATTCTTTTTTCAAATTACACTTTCATAATAACTATTATTTGCGAATTCCGTTTTTATTTTTCTTATTATTATTGAATAATTATATAACTTTTAAAAACTTTTCAATTTTATCAAATTTCTTAAAAATTTCACTTAAATTATTAAAAGACTAATCCCACCATTTAATATTCAATAACTTATCAATTTGTTCATCCGTAAAACGCTTTCTAATGGGCTTTGCAGGCCTATTATAACATGTTGCTAAAGCAATTATTCTCATGCAATTATTTTAATTTAAGTTTAACTAAATCATCGATAAAGTTAATTTTCCCATCAGATTGGTCAATTAAATATTTACGCATTTGTTCTCCAGTTTTTTCATTTTTGTATTCAAAAAGTTTTAACAAGGAATAACAATTAAGAAAGCCATTTTTTGCAAACTTTGCCAATGCTACAGTTGACACACCCAATATAACAGTAAAGATAGCCGGGTTAATAAACTCACCAGGAATATATTCTGGTATAATATAATCCACTATTTTTTCTAGACTGCTTGTATTACTAATCCGTGGATGTGGTTTAAGGTATATTAAAAATCCGTTATTCTTAAGATCAATTACAATATCTGTTATTTTTCTTTTATAATTAATAATATCTGACTCATTGCATTCAAAAAGTAAAAGATTGTTCTCTGTATTACTTTCTATTGAATAGGAATATTTAGAATACAGCTCATTATTTAATAAAGGTCTATCAATTATAGTTATATTTTTTTTCTCAATATTAAACTTGAGTGCCTCTCTTCGGCCTTCAATGAAAAACCATTTAATATCAGCTTTACTTATATATTTTAACATCACAAGATTTAGCTTAATTAAAATCCACGACCTTTTTATCATAAAGGAATTATTCAACGATAGATAATTATAAACATCTATATACAACAATTTATTTTTTTCTATCAATCTTTCTAAAAAACTGTATACCACCCAATCATAGAGACATGAAAAGAAATAAATATCTGCAGCTTTAACCCCAAAAAAATACCTATTATACAAACTTTTTAATCTTATTCTTTCACGAACTACCTTAATGGGGTTTTTGATTGAAACCCCGTAAGTATAGGGTATAAATACCAACTGCTTAAGAATAAGATTTAATGATGAAAGAAATTGATACATTCCTTGCACATTTATACAAAATATTGATATGTCTGCTTTATTTACATTCTTTTCATAAAGATGTAATGTATATTGTATATCTGCAGGGGCTCCGCAAAAGATAATAATTTCTTTCTTTTTATGTTTTTTCAAAAAATATCTTTATATCTAATTACTGGCATGACCATGGAATTTCTAAATAAGAAAGACAAAAAATGATATGATCTTTTTTTAGAATATTTAAGTTTGAATCGGTTTTTTTAATAAGGCATCCTTATATTTATACCAAAAGAACAGACAAACCAAAATAATAAGAGAACATTTAAGTAAAAGTCCAATAATTATACTAAAATTAAAGTAGAAGAAGAATACAGATATAAATATGAATAATGTAAAAATGGGCAATAAAGTGCTCCAATTGATAGGGATATAGTAATATCTTTTAGAAAAAGAATATATTAATATAAACATAAGCATAAATGATATTACTGTCGAATATGCTGCCCCAACAATCCCATAACGTGGTACCCATAGAATATTCAGCAATACATTAAGTACCGCTGCGGCTAGCCCTATTAAAGTGGGCTGAATTGTTGTCTTTTCCTGGTAATAAGCTCTATTATATAACCCTCCTATTTGAGAAAATATAATACCAACCATTATTATAGGCACTAAAGAATATGCAGAGCTATACTCATGGCTAAGAATCATTATGAATTCTTTGGAAAACATTGTAATGATCATTGCAAACATAATGATACACAAAATTATGTAATTATTATATACTGACAGGATTTGCTTTGAATTTTTATTTTTGTCATTGGCTATTTTAAAAAATATTGGATTATACGCTTGATTTATTGCTGTAGTTGATATCATTAATATACCTGCTATCTTATATGCAAGTGAATAAATGCCCACATCAGTTATAGATAAAAAGCGTTCAATAAACACTCTGTCAGATAAGTTTAAAATCCATCCAGACAATAAACCCACAACCATTGGATAGCTATATTTGATATTTTCAATAAATATATTTTTATCCCATTTCGGAATAATTATTTTTGAAATTACATATATATAAACTGGAGATAAAAAAAATGCTGATAATAATCCTCCAAGTAACATCCCTTCAGCACCTCTACCAGCATATACAACAAAAAATATAATTAATATTGTTTTTAAAAAAAATTCACCCAGAGAGAATTTAATAAATTTTCCTGCTTTTTCTTCTACTTGGAAATACACCTTAGGTATAATACCCAGAACAGTTAAATAAACAGTTGTAATTGCATAAGCAAAATAAGGATAAAACGAGATAGATTCAAAAATTAAAGCTACGGTTGATCTCATAATCAAAAGTATAAATAAAGTTATTGTAGAAATTGATAGTAAAGAAATCGTAATAGTTCCAAGAAAAGCTTTTCTCTTATCAATTGTATTATATTCAAAATAGAATCTATATATAGACCTATCTATTGCCAATGTCATTAAAACCGTTAAAATTCCTGCCATTACATGCATTGACTGTACAATACCATATTCAGCAGGAATTAAGTAACGAGTATAAAGGGGTAAAAGTAGAAAAGTGGCTGCTTGTGGTATAATATTACCTATCGAATAAATAGTAATATTTTTTAGCATTTATATTTTCTCTTTAAAAAAATCATTAACCCTAATTCTACGTTTTCCATCTAATATTATATGGATTGGAAATTCTTTTTTTGCAAGTTTCAACTTAATTTTTAATTTTAAAAAATCACTCAATAGAAAAATTAATTTTTTATAAATAAATTTAAATTTTACTATTATACTCTTAAATGAAAATTGATTAAAGTACGCATTAATTACTATTAATCCATAACCAGGGTGGGTAAGGTTATCAATACTTTGGATAAATTTTTCAACTGAGAATAGAACAAATATGACAGAAGATAAAGAGGAATTATAAAAACAGAATAACTGATTGAATTATTAAAAAAAAAGAGAACAATATCATTATTCATCAAAACCAACAATAATGATAAAGACATTATTGAAGCCATTTGGAAAAAAAACTGACGATAAAAAAGTTTTCGGCGTTTTGTATTATCCGTAGTAGATGGTAAAAATCTTTGTGCCTTGAAACTTGCCCCAAATGATGATATACCGAAAACTATACCTAACATTGTTGTAAAAAGAACGAACCCTCCATAAACTGCGACACCAACTGTTTTGATTATTAAAGGCATAAGCAATACTCTTTTTAGATTTACTAGTATATTACCGATGGTAAGAACTGAGTTCTCTTTTATGAAGTATCTAATAAGTGAGTGGGACAATTATTTTTTTGGTATCCAAACCAGTCTTAATTTTTTGAAAAATAAATTTTATTCTGGATAAATTAGATTGAGTCATTAAAACCTACTATAAACCAATTTCAATTAATGCTTTATCAACTAAATCATGGCTAAATGTTGTTAAGTGGTGTCCATCATTTGGATTTACAATTTGTTCTGATTTATAATTTCTGTAGGGATTGATGAATTTTATATCACTGGATATACATACACTTTTAATTAAATCGTTATATAAATTGATGTCATTTTTAATATTAAATGTTTTATTTATTAAAAACTCCCCTGATGGTGCAATAGATATAAAATATATATCAGTTTTTTCTGACTTAAGGGACATTATTTCATTGAGATAATAAATAAATTTATCTGGACGTACTCTATGGATGTTAAATAACTTTGTTAATAAATAATGATATTTAGATATCAATGGCCTAAGTATTCTGCTGAATAATTTTATTTTAGATATCACGATGCTAAGCGTATCGGGAAGTGCTCGGCGAGAGGCATCAACTATACCAAAATGAAAAATTATAATATCAGGATTATACAAATTCATAATTTTATCTCTATATTCGTATATTTTTATTAGGGTCATGACTAGAATGCATAAGATAAAAGGCTGTAAGTTCTTATATGACAATGAGAAACAAGTATGTTAGGCGTTCCCATATTTCCGAGAAGAAATTTAGACAATTGGTTAA
>Ga0233430_1004393_pt1 | contig 13127 bp, 10 predicted proteins | sample SI_118_April2016_2_FD_179883 | JGI IMG/M metagenome (GOLD analysis project Ga0233430, IMG submission 179883) | Seawater microbial communities from Saanich Inlet, British Columbia, Canada - SI_118_April2016_150_MG | ecosystem: Environmental > Aquatic > Marine > Inlet | place: Canada: British... | reverse complement strand
GAGGCGACACAATCCGGCTCATCAGGTGTCTCGATTACCGACTCCAGTGACAGCAATGGCCGCACATTAACGGGCTCCAGCTTCGCCGATACGCTTAGCGGCAATGGCGGAAATGATATTCTGGTTGGTGGCCAGGGGGCCGATACCCTCAATGGCGGGGACGGTGATGATATCTTCCGTCTTGATGCGGACAACGACCTCACGACCGGCGAAACAATAAACGGTGGCAGCGGTTCAGATACCATCAAGGCAGGTAGTACGAGCCTGTCAATTGTGGACCTGAGAGGATCAACTCTTTCCGGAATTGAGTTTCTTGACCTTGGCAGTTCTATTGGTTCGAGTTTGCGTCAGACCATAGACATCGAAAATTCAACTTCATTTGATTCAACAATCATCCAGAATTTTGAGACCGGAACCAGTTCAACAACAGATATATTCGATTGGAATTCCACCCTGGTTGCCGGCAATGGCAGCACCACAATCAGCACCAGCGCGGACGTTTCGCTTCAGGAACTCGCCACGATCGGTACAGACATCAATCTTATCTCAAGCGTCAATACCACTGGTGCCATCGAGTTTAACTTCACGACGGCCAAGCTGGGCATCGATTTTTCAACGGCGGGTGCATCGACAATTGCCAGCACCGTTGAAACGACTATGAATACCTCCGGTTCCCTTGTCTCGGGTGGTGTGTTGTCAGCCGGTGCGCCCAACACGGATATGCTGTTGGTGTTTTATGAAAGTGGCACGTCGGGGGGCTCGACCAGTGATGCTGTGATCATGCGTTACCAGGAGGGCGCTTCTGCTGAAGCCAGTTTCTCCGGTGAACTCAGCGTTGTTGCTATCCTCGAAGGTGTGACGGACATCACGGATACGAATCTCGCCTGAGCAACTGCGGTTCCGGTATAAACGGAACCGCTCATGATTCGTTTGTTGCCTCATACCGAAGTGTTTGCGGCAACGCTGCATTTTCGTGAAATCCGGAAACACATAAGGTGGCGACAATTTGCCCCGACCGTTTCTACAAATGCGGCCGGGGCAATTGTGATATCAGACAACGCCAAAAGCCATCATGGCATCGGCGACTTTCCGGAATCCCGCAATATTGGCGCCACGCACATAGTTGCAATAACCACCATCCTGCAAACCGGCTTCGTAACAGCGTCCGTGAATGCCATCCATAATATCGCGCAACAATGTACGCAGTTCATCCTGGCCCCAGGCGCGGCGTCCTGAATTCTGGCTCATCTCCAGACCGGACATGGCGACACCACCTGCATTTGCGGCCTTGGAAGGACCAAACAGAATTTTGCTTTCAAGGAATGCCTCAATACCGGCAATCTCAGTTGGCATGTTTGCCCCTTCGGACACTGCTGATACACCGTTGGCCAAAAGCGTTTTGGCATCTTCCACCGAGACCTCGTTTTGGGTGGCACAAGGCATGGCCGCATCACAGGTTACACCCCAGGGGCGTTTGCCCTCATGGAATTCAGCGCCCGTAAACTCGTCCGCATATTCACTGATCCGTCCCCGGCGGACTCCTTTTAACTCTTTGATCCAGGCCAGTTTTTCTTCATCTATGCCATTCGGATCATAGATAAATCCACCAGAGTCAGACAGGGTCAGAACCTTGCCGCCGCGATGATTGATTTTTTCGGCTGCGAAAGTTGCGACATTTCCCGATCCCGAAATGGCGACGCTTTTGCCGTCGATTTGTTCACCCTTTGTGTGCAGCATATCTTCCAGAAAATAAACCGCACCATAGCCTGTCGCCTCCGGTCGCATTTCGCTGCCACCATATTCCAGACCCTTGCCAGTCAGTACGCCGGTGAACTGGTTTGTGATCCGTTTGAACTGACCAAACATATAGCCGATTTCACGCGCACCAACGCCGATGTCTCCGGCGGGCACATCTACATCCGCGCCGACATGGCGATAAAGCTCGGTCATGAAGGACTGACAAAACCGCATGACTTCGTTGTCTGATTTGCCTTTGGGATTAAAGTCCGCACCGCCCTTGCCACCACCCATGGGCAGACCGGTCAGGGAATTCTTGAAGGTTTGTTCGAACGCAAGAAACTTCAGAATGGACTGGGTAACGGACGGGTGAAAACGCAAGCCGCCTTTATAGGGTCCAATGGCATTGTTGTTCTGAACGCGATAGCCACGGTTCACCCGGACATTGCCGTCGTCGTCGGCCCAGCATACCCGGAAGGAAACCAGGCGATCCGGTTCCGCCATGCGCTCAAGGATTTGCGCATCCATATATTTTGGATTGTCCTGGATATAAGGAATGACATCTGCAGCGACTTCCCGCACGGCCTGATGAAATTCGACTTCACCTGGATTTCGCTTGATGACGCCGTCCATAAAGGATTGAACATCAGTTGATCGTTGAGCACACATACACATTTCCCCCTGTTAATATGATGAAACACTCTAAAAACCGGAAATTGCTTTTGAAAGCCCTGTCGGTCTGGTGCCGAAAATTGTACGATCAGGCTTCCTCACAAGTTATTTGAACCTATTAAAGCCGGAATCAATGAATACGCCAAAACTTTTTGATGACGCCGTCATGCGGGAAATCCGCGATCAGTTCCACCACGTCGATTATTGCCCGGTTATCAAGGAACCACGGGTGTTTTTTGAAAACGGCGGTGGCTCTCTGAAACTCAAGGCTGCAATTGCTGCCAGTGCTGAAGTCGAAGCCCTGCCAGATCAGGAAGGACGGCAAAATCCGGCCTCGAAGTATCTTTCCAGTGTGCTGGACGCCGGGCGTGAAGACCTGCATTTCGTTTTTGGCTCGGCCAACCTGCCACAACGGGGACAGGTGATTTCCGGCGAAACCGGTACCAGGCTGCTTTATCGCATTATTCGCTCTATTGCCCTGGCAGCACCGGAAGGCCCTATCCTCAGCTGCGATCTTGAACATCCGGCCAGCCTGCATGCTGCCAAACAGTGGGCGCAAAATACCGGTCGGGAATGGCTGGATGTGCCGTTTGATACAGATACCGGCACGGCAGGACCTGAGCATTATGCCTCAAAGGTTACCCCCGACACCCGCATTGCCACCGTCATCCACACCAGCATGTTGACCGGATTTGTGGTCGATCTGGAAGGCATCGTCAAAGCCATCCGCGATGTATCACCGGATTGTTATATTATTGTCGATGGTATCCAGCACGCACCACACGGGGCCATGCATGTCGATCAATATGGCGTCGATGCCTATGTCTATTCGCCGTACAAGGCTTACTCCCGTCTGTCGCTGGGCTTCGGCTGGGTAAACGACCGGGTCAGTGCTGTGCCACACGAACACATGATTGGCCATAACCCGGAAGGCTGGGAACTGGGTAGCCGTGATCCCGCCTTCTATGCCGCCCAAAGCAAGGTCACAGATTATTTCTGTTGGCTGGGCGCGCATTTCACAGATTCAGACGCCCGTCAGGACCAGTTCGACGCCGGTACTTCTGCCATGGAAGCCCATGAAGCCGCGTTGTTGCAGTTATTGATTTTTGGTGATGACAAGTCACCGGGGCTGACATCGTTTGACAAGATCACCCTGGTCGGCCCTGCACAGCTGGAAGGCCGGGAAGGTATCGTTTCGTTTAATCTCGCCGGGGTAACTTCACCGGATCTGGTGCAGGAATTTGCCAAACGCGGCATTCGTGTTCACGCCAGAATCTCGGACGCCTATTCAGGTCACATCCTGCAGGCCTTGGGCATTGAAGATTGCCTGCGGGTGTCCATGTGCCACTATAACTCGCCGGATGAAGTCAGGATGTTCCTGAAACATCTGGCCGAGATTGCGGGATAGGCGTAAACGCAACCAGCTTTATCTGCTTGCCGTTCCTGCTGCCAGATCGACGGTAACGCCGTAATTCTTCTTCGCGCCTTCGACAGATACGGCACCTTTTTTCACATCTGCCAGGACAGCCTGCGGATCGCGTGCGCTTGCATCACCGTAACCGCCGCCACCAGCTTCATAGACGGTGAAGGTCTGGCCAGGTTTTATCACCAGCTTGCCCTTGGGTGGAACCGGTTTGCCGTCGACTTCAAATCGACGCGCAGCACCTTCTGATCCGCCCTGGCTGCCCTGTGCCGGGAAATTGGTGCGCATGCCAAACATGAACAGGGTTTTGTCGTGATCCGTCGTGTTGGTCATTTGTGCGACCTGACCCAGACCACCGCGGTAAGCACCGGGCCCACCTGAATCCGTAAGCAGTCGCCGGAAATCGATTGTCATACCGGTTTCATCTTCCCAGACTTCACTGGCAACCACGGCATTGTTGGTGGGCGATGGTGTGGTGTTGTGTCCATCCAGGCCATCCATGGCACCCAGACCCCCTGCCAGAAAATACTGGATGCTGGCGGCTTCGCCACTTGTCACATCACCCTGAACAATAAACAAGGATGCCATGCCTGCATCGGCTTGTACCCGGTCCGGAATGGCGTCTGCCAGGGCACCCATAATCAGGGGCACAATAAACCAGCCGACGGAATGCCTGCCGCCTGTGGGTGACGGACGTTGCGCGTTCAGGATACTGCCTTCTGGTGCTGTCACCGTAATCGGCAGTGTCGCGCCTTCATTATTGGGGATGCGCGGCGTCGTCAGGCATTTGATGGTGTAGGCCGTAAAGGCACGGGTATAACAAAGCGGCACATTGACTGCAAAACTGACACTGTCGCCCGAGCCTGTGAAGTCCACATCGATGTGATCTCCCTTGACGGTCAGGGTGCATTTCAGTTCCGTATCATCACCGACGGTTTCGACCTGAACGGTGTTTTTGTAGACACCATCCGGGATGCTTTCGATGCGGGCACGGATGGCTTTTTCCGATTGGCGGATGACACCTTCGGAAAGGTCAGCGAGATCAGGCAGATCATATTCTGCCATCAGTTCCAGGATCAAACGTTCACCCACGGTGCAACCGGACACATTGGCCAGCAGGTCACCAAAGACCATGTCGGCGCCGCGCACATTGCCCTCGATCAATTCATGCAAGGTCTCATCTGGTTTGCCGTCGCGATATAATTTGCAGATCGGCAGGATCAGGCCTTCCTGATAAATTTCTGTATTGTGGGCTGACAGACCAACGCCACCAATGTCCGGCAGATGACTAATCGTCATGACAAAGCCGACCAACAGGTCGCCGGAAAAAACCGGACGGGCGACGCAGATATCGGGCGTGTGGCCGGTACCCAGCCACGGATCATTGGTCACCACGATATCGCCAGGATTCCATTGATCAACCGGATAGCGTTTCAGCATCTGTTGCATGGTGAAAGGCGCAGTGCCGATAAAGGCCGGCATACTCAGGGTCGCCTGCCCGATGGAGCGGCCGTTGGCATCAAAGATGATACAGGCAGCATCCCAGGCCTCACGCACACCCACCGAAAAAGCCGTGCGCACTATGGAGATCAGGACTTCGTCCGTGATGGCCGTCAGACGATCCCACATAATGCCTAAATCAACGGAGTCAATTTGTTTGCTCATGAGGCTGCTCCCCTATCGGTATCGGCAACCGGTTGGTTGCCCCGACCATCTATTGCAACCATCAGGTTGCCGTGTTCATCGACAGTTACAACATCACCGTCACCGACGACATATGTTGATTCGCGCTCTTCCACCAACGCCGGTCCGGTGAAGCTGTCACCCACTGCCAGGGCGTAACGATCGTACACCGGGCAATCGGCGAATTCATTTATGTCCGGATTGAATGCCGGGCGGTGACCCTTGATGGCGTCGCCGCCGGGGTTGGCCGCATCCAGGACATAGTCGCCAACACCCGGAGGTGTCGGGCCAATGACTTCGGCTTTCCAGTTAATGATCTCGATGGCGTTCGTCGGGAAGCTTTTGGAAAAGATAATTTCGTAGGCCCTGGCAAACAGGTCGGGCAGTTGTGCGACGATATTGTCCAGATCGCCTGGCAGATTAACTTCGATCTCGTACCCCTGGCCCTGGTATCGCATATCCAGGCGGTGGATGACCGACATTTCATCCCGCTTTAATCCGGCTTCTTTCAGGTGGGCGGCAGCCTCATCAATCAGACTTTCAAAACGGGTTGCCACTTCGGCATCAGCCAGTTCAGCCAGGGCCTTGCGCTCTGATCGCATGATCTCAAAGGACAGGGGACTGGCCAGCAGACCGACCGCCGACATCACCCCGGCACCGACCGGGAAAATTACCGTGGGGACACGAAGTTTGCGTGCGACCCGACAGGCGTGGGCTGGACCCGATCCACCAAAGGCAGCCATGGCACAGGCGCGGTAATCAAATCCGCGTTCCGAGGCATGATTGCGAAAGGCGCGGGCGATGTCTTCGTTGACCGATTCGTGAATACCCCAGGCAGCACGCGTGGCGCTGACCTCCAGGGGACCGGCAATAACCTTGTCGATGGCCGCCATGGCCCCGGCCTGATCCAGCTCCATTTCACCACCCAGGAAGAACGACGCATCCAGGTAACCCAGCGACAGATTTGCATCCGTCAGGGTTGGTTGCTCACCGCCCTGGTTGTAACAAACCGGGCCTGGGACGGCACTGGCACTCAAGGGGCCGACGCGGATGGTACCGCGCTCATCAACAGCGGCAATTGAGCCACCGCCAGAACCAATTTCAATCAGATCAATGACCGGAATTTTGGCAGGCAAGCCGCTGCCCAGTTTGAATTCATGGACACGGGCAACTTCCAGCTCATAGCGTTTCAGCGGCTCGCCCCCACGGACCAGGGCGCCCTTGGCTGTGGTGCCACCCATGTCATAGGACAATAAATCCAGGCGGTTCAACTGGCGGCCCAGCATGGCCGATTGCAGGACACCGGCAGCAGGTCCTGATTCCAGCATTCGAACCGGATATTTACGTGCGGTATCCAGGGTTACGGTGCCGCCGGAAGAAGACATGATGTAGAACGACGCGTTAAATCCCAGTTCAGCCAGTCCGCTTTCCAGCCGGTTCAAATATGTATCGAACATGGGTCCGGTAAAGGCATTCATGACCGTTGTCGTCCAGCGTTCATATTCCCGCAGAAACGGGAAGATATCGGTTGACGTGGATACATAAAGCTCGGGGAATTTATCGGTGACGATACGGGCCGCTTCCAGTTCGTGCGCCGGATTGGTCGGGCTGTTCAGGAAGCAGATTGCCAGGGCCTCAAGACCATGATCATCAATCATCGCCTGGACGGCAGCAACCAGTTCATCAGGGTCCAGGGCTTGTGCGATGCTGCCGTCTGCCCGGACACGCTCGTTGATTTCACGCCGCAAATGGGGTGGCGCCAGCGGCTCCGGGTAGGTGATTGTCAGGTCGTACATGTCGTAGCGACGTTCACGCGCGATATCAAATACGTCGGAAAAACCTGCCGTGCACAAAACGCCTGTAACCGCACCGCGCCGTTCAATCAGGGAATTTGTGACCAGGGTCGTGCCGTGGGCAATAGCAGAAACATCTGCTGGATTTACACCGGCCTTTTCAACCAGGGTTTTCATACCGGAGAGCACAGATTGTGATGGGTCCGAAGGCGTCGTCAGCTGCTTGTGAATGACCAGACGATGGTCTTCTTCGGAGAGAAGAGCAAAGTCGGTAAAGGTCCCGCCAATATCTACGCCAACACGGTAACTCATTGAGCTAGTCTTTCCTGGTGTCTCTCAAATCCTTGAAGCGGGCCCAGGGCATATAAATCCTGGGACCATGCTGAATTAAAAAATGCCCACGCACTGTTTCTATATCACAAATGTCGACGGGCAGGGGCGCGTCATCGCCTGCCAGCAGCCCGGCCAGATGAGGCCCCAGCGCTGTGGCGACAGCAATGCCGCGACCATTGCAGCCGATGGCCGCATATAGTCCTGGTTCCGGCTGGTGCAGGCGCGGCAGGAAATCGCTGGTCAGGGCCGCTGTGCCCTCCCAGATAAATTCCTCTTCCGGCACCTGATCCAGATGCAGCAATTTCGCAACGCGTTTGCGAATGTAAGGCGACAGCCTGTCTTTTTCGCCAAAGGGCCAGACGCCAACGGCGGCACTGATCAATCTGTTTTGCGCATCGAGGCGGAAGGAAAAAGGATGGCCACGGGTATCCGTTGCAGCATGGCGTCCGGGTAAAATACGTTTGACGGTTTCAGCGTCCAGCGGCTTTGTCGCCAGCTGCGTTACCGTTAAGGGCAGGAAGGAACGTTTTAACTTAGGCCACAGACCATCGACATAGGCGTTGGTTGCCAACAACACCTTTTGTGCGGTCAATGTGCCTTGCGGTGTCAGAATGCGCCAGCCCCGACTGGTCCGGCGCATGTTCAGGGCAGGTGTGTTTTCATGCACCACAGCCCCGGCCTTCTGGGCTGCTGTGATCAGGCCAAGGGTGAATTTTGCCGGATTGATCTGACCACCGGATAAATCCAGCAAGGCACCCGGAAAACTGTCTGTGCCGGTTACCTTTTCCGTTGCCGCCTGATCCAGCAATTCAACTTTTTTACCGTGGCGTTGCCATTGTTCGAACCGACGCTGCAGGCCAGGCAAAGCGGCCTTTGCATGAGCGGGCTGCAGGAAACCGGTTTGTTCGGCATCACAATCAATGTCGTGGCGCCTGGCCAGGTCAAAGACCAGGTCGCCAGCGCCTGCGATAAATCCGTTCAGACGGCCACCTTTGTCTTCGCCAAGGCGAGAGATCACATCGTCGGGGTCACCGCGGGCAAACATCGGTGCCACAACACCGGCATTGCGACCGGAAGCACCCCAGGCAAGGCAATGTTTTTCCAGCAATGTGACCGATATACCGCGCTCGGCCAGGTGCAACGCCGTCGACGCACCCATAAAGCCGCCGCCAATGATGGCAACGTCGGTTACATGTTCGTCACGAAGGGACGGGCGCGGGGCAATATCGGCAACAGTCGACAGCCACAGCACCTCGGTGGGGCGTGCAGGTTTCAAGATTTTTCCGGATCAGTCGCTTTGACGCAGGGCTGTAACTTCGATCTCAACCTTCATGGCCGGATCGGCAAAGCCGGTGATCAGGGTCGTGTTGGTCGGGGTGAAATGTCCGAATTTTGCTTTCAGGATCATAGAGATCGGCATGACATATTCGCGATCCGATGCAAAGACACGCACGCGGACGATATCTTCTATGCGGGAGTTTGCTTCCTGAAGGGCATCTTCGATCACCTGCAGGCACTGATTTGTCTGCGCTTCGACACTTTCTTCAATGGCACCGGATTTTGGTTCGTGGCCAGAGGTGCCGGACACAAAAATCCAGTTGCCATCGACAACTGCGCGGCAGTAACCGGCCATATCCTCGAATTTTGAACCTGAAAAAATGTGACTGCGGGCCATGATAAAATCCTTTTACTAAACCTGAAATGAGCATATTTGCCGCAACCCATGGACAGGGCTGGACGGCACAGGGCACAATCCGGGTTGGCTTGAAATTGTAAGCTGTATAAACAGCACCCGTGTTTTTCACATTTTTTGCCGCCCACGCCAATGCTTTTCCGGATTATTTATTGAGAGGCCTGATTATGACAGATGATGACAGTTTTGACTTATATGACCTCAAAGTTGAATGGGTCCCTGGAGACAAGCCTTGCTGGTGCTATGCCAAAGAAGGTGATCACTTTACCTTGAGCGGCGAACATATGGAAATGGCACCGGGCACAAAGTGGTCCATGTACACCATGGCAGCCATATTGCCGGTGTTGCCGGCCAAACAGCGCGAAACCCATGCCAATGACTGGATGACAACAGATGCCCTGGTTGCCTGTCCTGATCCAAGCTGTGGCTCGCAATTCCGGGTGACGCGCACGGGTAAACGCACGTTCAGGCATTCGGAAACAACCGCAGTAGAATTAGTAAAAGAGGAAAAATAACCCATGACGACAATTGAGCAGTTCGAGATCAAACCGGGTTATTCCGTCTCGCGTATTCTGAAAGGCGGCTGGCATCTGGCCGGTGGCCACGGTGATATTGACCGTAAGCAGGCAATTGAGGATATGGCAGCTTTTGTCGAAGCCGGGGTCACCACATTTGATTGTGCTGATATCTATACCGGCGTCGAAGAATTAATCGGCGATTTCCGAACCGCTTATCCCGAGCTTGCTGCAAAAATCAGGATACATACCAAGTTTGTCCCGGACCATGATCAGCTTGGCAATGTCGATTTCAAATATGTTGAAACGATTATCAACCGCTCGCTGGAGCGCTTGCGCATGGATCAGGTCGATCTGGTGCAATATTGCTGGTGGGACCTGAGCATTCCGGGTTATGTCGATGCGGCACGGTCACTGACCAAACTGAAAGAGCAAGGCAAGATCGCTGAACTGGCTGTGACAAACCTGGGTGTGGTCAACATGCAGGAACTGGCAGACGCTGGATATCCTATATTTACCAATCAGTTACAGTATTCTTTGATTGATGCCCGGGCAGAAAACGGCACCATTGAATTCAGTCAGAAAAACAACATTCACCTCCTGTGTTTTGGCTCACTGGCAGGTGGCTTCCTGTCGGACGAATGGCTGGGCAAGCCGGAGCCAACAGAGGCTTTCACCAATCGCTCCCTGACCAAATACAAACTGATCATCGATGATTTTGGTGGCTGGGATTTGTTCCAGGACCTGCTTAAGGTCCTGCGTACAGTGGCTGATCGCCATGATGCCACTATTGGCCAGGTCGCTGTGCGCTGGGTGCATTCCCGGCCCATGGTTGCGGCTGCAATTGTGGGTGCGACATCAACACGGCATCTCGACGAGAATGTGCGGATTTTTGACCTGACCCTGACGGACCAGGATTATGCAGATATCGAAGCTGTACGCAGCAAACGCCAGGGGCCAGAAGGTGATTGTTATGATCTTGAACGTGACAAGACCGGACGTCATGGCAGCATCATGAAATATAATCTCAACGACGACCGCGACTGATGCAACGGACCGAGCTGCGACCCGGCAGATCCATCTCCCGCATCGTCAAGGGCGGCTGGCATCTGGCAGGTGGTCACGGCGATATTGATCACGACCAGGCCGTGCGCGACATGGCGACATTTGTCGAGGCCGGGATCACCACCTTCGATGTCGCCGATATTTATACAGGCGTTGAAGACCTGATCGGTGCCTTCCGCAGAGACTATCCGTCACTTGCAGACAGCATCAATATCAATTCAAAGTTCGTGCCCGACTTTGATTCCATCGGGCAGGTGGACGAAGCCTATGTCGAGACGATGATCCAAAAATCGCTCAAACGTCTGGGCAAGGAACAGCTGGATATGGCGCAGTTCCACTGGTGGGACACGGATGTGCCCGGCTATGTCGATTTCGCCATGAATATGAAAAAGATGCAGGACAAGGGCCTGATCGGTCTGCTGGGCGTCACCAATTTCAATACCGCAGCTTTACGCAAACTGGTTGACGCTGGTTATCCGCTGGTCACCAATCATATCCAGTATTCCGTGCTCGACCGTCGCCCGGAACAACAGATGATCGACTTTTGTGCCGATCAGGATGCCCATCTATTTTGCTACGGGGCCCTGGCCGGTGGCTTTTTGACCGATGACTGGCTGGGCCAGCCGGAACCGACCGGAATGTTCAGTAATCGCTCCCTGACCAAATACAAACTGATCATCGATGACTTTGGCGGCTGGGATTTATTCCAGCAACTGCTTGGTGCCTTACGCGCCGTCGCCGACCGCCACGAGGCAAGCATCGGCCAGATCGCCGTCGCCTGGAACCTCAGTCGTCCGCAAGTGGGCTGCGCCGTTGTTGGTGCCACTTCGACCCGCCACCTGGATGAAAACCTGCACATTCTCGACATCCAGTTATCGGACCAGGATTTTGCCGATATCGACGCTGTCAGCGACAGGGCCACAGGCCCGGCCGGCGATGTCTACGACCTGGAACGCGACAAGCAAGGCCGCCACGGCAGCATCATGCATTACAACCTGAACGACGGACGGGTCTAGAGAACCTGTAACCCTTCTGAACGGGTCTCAGCCTTCTGCTTGCGCTTTGCGGGTCTCTTCGATCAGTTTCCGGAAGGCGCCGTCGGGGTCGCGCTCCAGTTCACCCGGACCTCCTTGCGGTGCCTTCTTTTGGGCAAGAACCTGATCGATGTCCGCCCGGTCCTGATCGCTCAGTTGCAGATTAAAGACCATAAGGTTACGGGCAATGTTGCGAGGGTTGCTGGCTCCCAGCAGCAAAGCCGAAACACCTGGTTGATCCAATAACCAGCGCAGAGCAATGACACCTGGCGTTACCGCATGCCTTTCCGCGATACCGGTCAACGCGGCAACCAGCTCCTGAAGCAGTGCCCAGCCACCAAACAGTTCAACCATCAGCCGGTATTCACGGTGATGTTCGGTATCTGGCTCCAGGGCGGGATCGGGTTTGGGACCGGTCAGAAATCCACCACACAGAGGGCCATAGGCCAGCAGGGAAACATTGTGCTTGAGGCACAGGTCGCTCATGGCAACCAGGGCACGATGGTCGACCAGTGATATCTGAACCTGATTACTGACAACGGGCAGGCCTGCATCAAGGATCGTTTGCAAGGCGGACAGATCAAAATTACTCAGGCCCACATGGCCAATTTTCCCCACCTGTTGTAATTCACAAAGCCAGCCATAGACGTCCAGCCAGCCCCCGGTTTCAAGCTGCCACCACTGTAGCTGCAATAAATCTATTTGCTCGGAGCGCAGGCGTAGCAAGGCGTCATCCACGACTTTGGCGACGGCCATACTGGTTGGCGGGCCAGAGGTAACATCGGGGGAATAGCGCGTGTGGACCCGAACGGGTGCTTCGTTGTTTCGGCGGCGCAAGGCCTGGAATGCGCCCAGCAGATTTTCGCCGTCCGGATAGGTGTCAGATGTTTCAAAGGCGATGAGGCCAGCGTCCGCCTGGCTGCCCAGCAAGGCTTTGACGTCTTCAGGATTTTGCCCCTGTATTTGCCAGCCACCATTGATGATCCGGGGGACGACGTAACCAGGGGCGAGTTCTACATTTTCGATTTCGGTCATGTTTTCATACTAGCCCAAAAAAAAGGGGCCGGTCAGTTAGGGCGATTCCGCTTTAGCGGAATCGCCTGGCCGACCGGCCCCGATTAATTGATGTGCCTTGATCTTATTTGATCATGGCTTTCACTTTGGCAACATCGTCAAGGG
>Ga0233430_1004391_pt1 | contig 13135 bp, 9 predicted proteins | sample SI_118_April2016_2_FD_179883 | JGI IMG/M metagenome (GOLD analysis project Ga0233430, IMG submission 179883) | Seawater microbial communities from Saanich Inlet, British Columbia, Canada - SI_118_April2016_150_MG | ecosystem: Environmental > Aquatic > Marine > Inlet | place: Canada: British... | reverse complement strand
CCGGGAAACTTTGGGTATTTTTATCATAGTTGAATAAGCGATACCCATAATACTTGCCACTGAGGTCTTTAGATATTTTTAATGAGAAATTACCCTTCCCATCACGGATCATTTCAAATGGATTTCCATCATCATCAAAGTAACTTTCAAATAATACCATTTCGACCCGATATGAACCGGGGGCCCTAAGTGAAAATGTTGTTTCACCATCAAATATATATACACCGTTTGGCAGAATTGATGATGCGGAAAAAAGCACAGAATTTATCATAATTAAAAAACAACAACCTCTATTTTTCATTGTGAATATCCATTATTATAAATTGTAATTACAAGAGCACTACTTTACCAGCGATTGGTCCATTATGATTTCTCGGGTTTCTCCAATAGGTCTTCCAGGCCTTTTGATTCTTCTGCCATGAAGTAACTTGGATACGGTTCAATGTCTACTTTTTGCCGTTGAGAATACAAAGTCATATCCAGGATAATATAGTTTAAAGCAATATTTCTAAGGGCAGGATTGTTTGTCCAAATTGATCGATTTTCAAGAGATTTTTCAGCACTCCCTAATAGGATTACCCGTTTGTCAACAATCAAAACAATTTGTCGATGCCAGATTACCCTGAGATCATCTTCACTGAGGCCATAACTAAATAAAGTGGAAACTGGATTATCTATTTTTGTAAAAGAAAAACATACTGTTTTTATTCCTCTATCCACTGCCTTTTTTAGCTGAGATTCAATTTCGTGATATTCGCGATTCCAAATTGAGCATAGAATTGATTCTTTCGAATTGTCAATGAGTGATCGGGCCTGATCAATCATAGCCTGGTAGCCTTTAATATTCCAGGTATTTTCCTGGATCGAGTTTGTATTATATTCTTCGAAAAGGGTTCTCAGTTCGTGGATATTATGTTCGAATTGGCTAGATAGCTTTATGGCAAGTTGATCTGGTGGAATTGGATTGTAACGAACTGGTTTTCCGCCTTCTGTGCTAACAATACCATTCAACTCAAGACGATGCATTATGTCATAGATAGCACTTCTTGGGACGCCAGATCTCTGACTAATTTCATATCCGGTAGCAGGAAATTGCTTTATTAATGTAATATAGGCTTTGGACTCATTTTGCGTAAATCCAAATGAATTCAACTGTTGTATTAAATTTGATTCCATGGGCTGTGATTAATATTAATAGTAACTCTAAACAGAGTTAATAATAAGGATTTTTCATTATGCAGACAAAATCAAATAATCCATTTTGTAGATTTAACTCCTAATATTATCTAAGAATATCTCCTTCAGATAAGGACCAATTATTCAAAGTTAATTTCAACATTAGATATCGGAATGCAATTACAAAACCGATAATCGCTTAAATCTGTTTATAAGAATGTATAGTTAATACCCAATGAAAAGAATTGGCGAATCTGTCGCTTCGATGAAATATCAAAATCGTAGAATAAACGCAGGTTAAAATTGACATTGAAATGTTCGGATAGTTGAGATGTGAGATCAGTCTCCCATTTTGTGTCAATATTTTTAACCCTCTCAAGATCGGAAAATATTTCTAATTTGGAAACAAGATTCACCGATTCATTGAATATTTTCTTATAATCTCCGACTAGTTCCAAACCCTTCTCATATTTTACTTTTTCTATTTTTGATGTCTCAGGATCATCCGTATAGGTGAGCGGATATTTATCAGCAATTGTTTGCTTTAATGCCAGCCCCAATCTTGATGAAAGGCCAAATAATAAATCATAACTGAAACCCGCACTTTCGGTAAAATAACCTGGATCAAAAAATCCTGAGATAGGTGTTTTTTCATTTTCAGTATATTCGAATCCATCAGAGAACTGTGTTTCCCCGGTAATAGAAATATAAGGATTTGCCCATTTCAATGATTTAAAGGTGAATACAGAAGATATTCTTAGTTCATCAATTGATTTCCGAGCTTCTATATCCCCAATACTTGACATACCATAGGCTAACTTGATACTGTGTTTCAAATTAAATCTGTCATTTTCACGTGTGATATCAGTCAATATTCCAGCCTGCCAGGCAAAAGTATTCTCACCACCCTGCTGCCAATTGTCCATTTGAGTTTGGGTTAGATTTAGATTACCTAAACTGGTAATGTGGATGCCATTGGATGTTTCTCCGGCAATGACTGGGTTGCCGATAATGATGAAAAAAAACATTAGTGAACTAAAGATTCTCACAGAGATACCCTTTCTAAATTTTGTGATAGCATTGTAAACATATTTGTCCTGTAACAGGTTTAAAATTTAGAAGTAGAATTGGTCTTCAAGAAAAATAAATTTTGAATTAAATCCTTCAGAATAAATTGTAGGGACCGATACAATGAGCATTCATATAAATTTATTAGCTATCAGGCTCATGACCGGTATAATAATATTCTGAGAATTTTATTAGAGCAGTTTATTCGTGACAGATAATGTTAGTTCCTTAGAGGTTTGCCTTTCGTGAGCATAAACTGAATTCTCTCCAATGTTTTCTTTTCTCCGCATAAGCTGATAAAAGCTTCCCGTTCAATATCGAGGAGATATTGTTCTGATACAGGTGTGAATGGACCACCTTTTTTTCCACCTGTTAGAACGAAAGCCAGCTTTTTGGCAATAAGAGCATCATGTTCACTGATTTTTCCTGATTTAAGAAATCCTTTTATACTGCTTTCAACAACAAGTCGTCCGCTTACGCCAGGCAATTTGAATGTTTCCTCCTTTGGACTGACAAAATCTTTTGATAAATCGATGGCAGTTTGACGAGCCTCCCACAGGAGATGATTTCTGTTGAGAATAATCCTATCTTCTTTTTGGAGATATCCTAAAGCCATAGCTTCTTTTGCTGATGAAGAGATTTTCGCAAAACCAACCGTTTCAAAAACTTTTTGCACAACGGGAAAAGCCCCGGGCATTGGCGATTTTATTCGTTTACTAATATTTGACAACATGCGTAGATTGCCACCAGAACCGGGTATTAATCCTACACCCACTTCCACTAACCCACAATATAGTTCGGCAGATGCTATAATCCTGTTTGAGGCTCCAATAATTTCAAATCCTCCACCCAATGTCATGCCGAAAGGAGCTGCAACAACAGGAAAAGGCGAGTATTTCAACCCCTGCAATACCTGCTGCATTGATGCAGTCATCTCAATAATACTGTCCCAGTCTTTTCTCATGGATGCATTGAGAATTAGGTTTAGATTGGCTCCGGCTGAAAAATGAGCTGCATCACCGGATATCACTAAACCCTTATATCCATTCGACTGAACCCAATGATTGGCATACTGGAGTGTTTCAATGACGGATCCGTCAATAGGGTTTAGTTCAGGTTTTAGTACAGAATGAAATTCCACACCGGCAATCCCCTCACCAAGATCAACTATTGACGCTGACCAATTTTTCTTTATAACTTGATTAGTTGCTTTTTTGGATCGAAAAGAGATTTCTTTTTTATGAGTTGAAACCAATTGGTATTTTTCTGAATCCTTATCATAATATTGTAAAGCACCATTTGAATATCTATAAAACGATGTATGACCATTTTTCAACATTCTTTCAATCCAGTCAGGTATGCTGCGACCTTCACTTTTCATCCGTTCAATGGAAGCCGCAAGGCCAATTGCATCCCAAATCTCGAATGGGCCAAGATCCCAGCCGAATCCCCATCTCATTGCTCTATCAATATTGACCAAATCATTGCTGATCACCCCATTCTGGTTAGCGCTGTATATGAGGGTTTTTGAGAATACTTCCCAGGTAAACTCGCCAGCGATATCTTTTGACCAGGTTAGGGTTTTGATCTTCTTTTTCAAATTGATATTCTGTCGGGCAAGACGAACACCAGTAAAACGCTTCTTTTCCTGCGGACTGTATTCAAGGGTATTCAAGTCAAGTGAATGGATTTTACCCTTACTGATCTTTTTGTAAAACCCTTGTCCTGATTTCTGTCCAAGCCATCCATTATCCAATATAGTTTTAAGATAATCAGGGATATCAAAAATCTCTCGCTCTGTATCATCAACACATTTATCAAAAGCATTTTTAGCTACAAATGCCAATGTATCCAATCCCACAACATCCGCAGTACGAAAAGTAGCACTTTTTGGATGGCCAATTAAGGATCCGGTTAGACCATCAACATCTTCAATACTGAGATTTCTCTTTTTTGCTTCCCGGAGAGTCACCATCATTCCATAAACACCGATGCGGTTTGCAATAAAATTTGGAGTATCATTTGCATGCACAACACCTTTTCCCAGGGTATCTTCAAGAACGGGAATCAGCATATCTATATACTTATTGTCAGTATTGGTGTTAGGAATAACCTCTACCAGCTTCATGTATCTTGGGGGATTAAAAAAGTGTGTGATGAAAAACCTTTTTTTGAGACTATCTGGTAGTTTCTCAGCTAATTCTTCAGTGGAAATACCAGATGTATTTGAAGTAAGTATGGCATCATCTTTTAAATATGGTATCACCCTTTCATACATTGCCAATTTCCAATCTAATCTCTCTGTTATTGCCTCAAGAATCCAATCACAGTCTGCGATCTTATTTAAATGTTCATCATAATTCATTGGGGTGATAAGTTCAGCGGATTTAGGATTATAAAATGCGTTTGGTTTTATTTTTCTGGTGAATTCAATTCCCTTCTCTGATACTTCTTGAGTCATGTCATACGCATAAACCTTATAACCGGCATTGCTCAGATGGGCTGCAATCTGACCGCCCATGACACCTGTGCCCAGCACGGCAATCTTTTGAATAATTTTCATGTAAATTTTCCTATAAAAATGGTGTTAGTTAAATATAATATTATTTTAATTAGGATAAACGCTCAATTATGGTTGCAATCCCCTGTCCGGTGCCAATACACATAGTTGCCAGTCCAATTTTGGCATCCTTTTGTCTCATGACATTCATTAATGTGACAAGAATTCTGGCACCTGAGCAACCGAGAGGATGACCAAGAGCAATGGCCCCGCCATTCAAATTTATTTTACTCATATCCCAACCGCCTTTCCGAATGACATATAATGACTGGGCAGCAAAGGCTTCATTTAATTCTATAACATCGATATCATCCATAGACAAGCTGGCTTTTGCCAATGCTTTTTCTGTTGCAGGAAGAGGTCCCGCCCCCATTCGCTTCCAGTCTACACCGGCAACTGCCCGTGATAAAATTCTAAATTCAGGCTTTATGCCCAGTGATTCTGCTTTATTACTGCCCATTAGTAATAATGCCGCAGCGCCAATTGAAACAGGACTTGCGGTAGCAGCAGTGATTGAACCATTATCATCAAATGCTGGTGAAAGGGATTTGATTTTTACTAAATCTGGTTGACGCGGTCCCTCATCATGACTAATGACCTCATCATTGAATTCTATTTTATGGAGTTCATTATCAAATCTGCCATTTTTAATGGCAGATAAAGCTTTCTCGTGTGACTGTATAGAGAATTCTTCCTGATCCTCCCGGGATATATCAAGATCATTAGCAAGGTTTTCAGCAGTTTCCCCCATGCCCATATAATATTCCTCTTCGTATAACACTGGATGAAAACTTGGATTGAATCCTCCCATTGGTACACCAAACATATCCTCAACACCACCGGCTAATCCGATTTCGATATCACCAGTGTCAATCGCCTGAGATACCTGATGAACGGCATCCATCGAAGACCCGCAGAACCGATTTACAACTTTTGCTCCAGCTTTTATTGGGAGTTCCGAAAGAATAGAGATTCCACGGGCAACAAGCATTCCCTGAGAACCCTCAGGGAATGCACAACCAATCACTACATCTTCAATCAATTCTTTTGGAACTGATGGATTCCTCGCCATCATTGCTCCAATAATATCTGCTACCAAATCATCAGGTCTTATTCCAAGCATTTTCCCTGATTTTATTCCTATAGGACTTCTAAGCCCATCGACAATTACAGTAAATTCTTTCATTTTTAAAATCCTTATTAATTAATAAGATCATATTCCATTAAGGAATAATTTAATCCAGGTAGTATTTTTTATGTTTGTCAATATCTTTCATGATTGTTTTCATTGTTGATATTCGTGAAAATGTTATTTGCAGTTTTTGTTTTTGGGATGATAAGTCCTGTGTTCTATTAAGATTATCACAACTATCTAAATGAGCAATAATATTGCTGCTATCATTGAACATGATTTCAAGTCTGTTATGGATAACCAAATCCATAACTGGCATCATAGTAGATTTTAAAGTGTTGTTTTCTTTCAAATTTTTATATCTTTTAAAACCTGAATCCATAACTGCCAGAGAAATAAGCATATCAGCAATGGGTTCAAGAATCCATTGTTCATTTTTGAGATCCTGACCATAATAATTTATAGATTCATTCAAAGTGAAGAAGAAAAGTGATCGAGAAAACTCAATTAACTGGGCCAGATAATTTAATCTTTCATTTTTATTATATTGGCGATCAGGAATCCAATTTCTGCTTCGGTTTGAAATCATTTCTCTTATTGGAAGTTCTTCTAAAATTGCTTTTTTTAGGATGGTCCCACCGATAATGAGTCGGTTTATCTCATTTGTGCCTTCGAATATTCTATTAATGCGGTCATCTTTATACATGACTGCCACAGGAAACTCTTCAATAAATCCGTTACCACCAAATATTTGCAAGGTATCATCAATATTGGCACAAGAAGCCTCGGACCCAACAATTTTGCAAATAGATGTTTCAATGCCATGATCTTCAATAACCTTTTGAACAATCTCATAGTATGTATCATCATTTGGATTCATATGAGCTAAACCATCATCAATCGATCCAGCAGTCATATAGGTTACAGCATCTGCCTCCCATGCTCTAACTACAAGATTAACCATTTTTTTCTGGATCATTCCAAATGATCTAATTGGAACATCAAATTGCTTTCTTTCTTCAGCATATTCATAGGCCAGCGATAAAGCACTTTTGGCTCCACCCATTGTAATTCCGCCTAGCTTGTACCTGCCCACATATAGAACATTAAATGCAACTGCTGAGCCATTTCCAACACCACCAAGGACATTTTCAACAGGTACATTGCAATTCTCAAAAAAGTAGGTCACAGTAGATGAACCTTTAATACCAATTTTCTTTTCTTCGGCACCTACGACCCAACCGTCACAATCTTTATCCAGAATAAATGAAGTAAACTTCTTACCATCCACCCAGGCAAAGGTTACACAGGTGTCTGCCCAGCTACCGTTTGTAACGAAAATTTTTGTTCCATTAAGAATATAGTGGGTACCAGCTTCATTGAGTACTGCCTGAGTTGAACCCGCTAGTGCATCGGAGCCAGCTCCAGGTTCTGTTAGGGCAAATGAGGCCATCCATTCCCCAGAGGCTAATTTTGGTAGATACTTTTCCTTTTGGGCCTTTGACCCGTACCAGACGATAGGAAGTGATCCAATTCCCGTGTGATCAGCAAAGGTCACCATGAAAGAAGCGTTCAATCCAACCATTAATCCTTCTGCTATGATAATGCTGGTTACTTTGTCCATGCTCATACCGCCATACGCTTCAGGGAAATCAGCATTAAGAATTCCCAATTCACCCATTTCAAGGAATAAATCACGAGTAAGCTTTTCGTTGAGGATATTTAAGTCTGAGTTTATTGGCAGAATCTGTTTTTCGGCAAATTCCTTTACCGCTTCAAGAAACATTTTATTTTCTTCAGAAAACATATCCCTTGAATAACAATTCCCTACATCTACTGGGGAGACCAGAAATTTTCCACCCCTTCCTTTAAGATTGGAGTGATTAATTTTCTGAATTGGCAATAATTGTGTTTTGTTCATATACTTTGAATCCTCTTTTATTGAGAAACTATATTTTTATTTCTTTTGAAATCCATGGATAATGAAATCCATTACATATTTTAGATACTTTTCACCTTTAAAGGAATTTGACTCAAACAGTGTAAACCAAATTATCCCTTGTATTGCGGTCATGATTGACAGGGCCGAAACTTTTGGATCCAACTGTTTAAATTCGCCTGAGTCTATTCCCCTATTGATAATATTTTCAAAAAGATCGAGAATATCGCCATACAATTTTTTGACTTTTATCCTTACTTCTTCATCCCGGTTTGCCATCGACCAAAATTCTAATTCAGCTAAAAATACGGCAGGATTCTCTCGAAACTTTTGAGAAACTTCATTTGAAAACTTTTGAAATATTTGTGATGATGTTAGACTCTTGTCATCATACTGATGAAAATCGGGGAAGTGAGTATTTTGCCAATGATCAATAAGGGACAGAAAAAGATCTTTTTTGTTTTGATAATGATGGTAAATAGCGCCTTTGCTCAAACCAGTTTGGTTCATGATATCAGTCATACTGGTATCTGTGAAACCCTTTTTGACGAATACCTGCATAGCGGCATCCATGATTTCCTGTGTGCGTATATTTTTTGGTTTGTTTTCTGCCATAATAAAGACCGACCAGTCGGTATAAGTTAAACTCTTTTATTATGATTGTAAAATAAAAATATCGTATAATTGCTTACATTCTGTAAATATTACCTGCTTTTCAAATATGATGTATTTTTAATACCTTCTATCTATGGATATTACTATTTATCCCAAAATATTGGATTCCATTCTGTTTTATAGTTTGTATAAAAAATCAGGAATTTGGCGTAGATGAAGTTTTTCAGGATTTCTCGGATACTTACATTATTGCTAATTGCTTACTTTTTATTACCAATCGCTATCAGGGCACTTTCAGAATATGACATGAATAATATTATACTAGGCGAATCACCTGCTTTTAGTATTAAAAGTGAAGATTATAATAAAAATGGTGACATTTATTATGGCTTATTATATCGGATTATTTCGGTTAAAAAGGTTATAAAAAAAGATGAGGCAATCCAAAACACCATGATTATTGGCCCTATATTAAATTATCATTCAATTTTGGATTTTTTATATTTTTGGACTGGCGAATTTTTCTCCGAAGTACAATCTCTAAAAAGGGTATCAACACGAAAAAAGGGTCCAATTACAATCTGACAACCAATGAATATTTCTTATAGAGGCTTAGAATCCTCAAGAAAATAGTTTGTGATAACCTGATTCAGCACCTCAATCGCAGCTGGAATACATTTCTCATTAACATCAAAATTAATTGTATGCACATCTTTGCAAATTCCATTAGAGCAACCAAGTCTGAAATAGGCACCGGGGACTTTTTCAAGGTAATTACCAAAATCTTCACCTCCCATACTGGATTGCTTAAGGATTTCTACATTTCCACTGCCAAGTGTTTCACCAGCGCTACGAATAACTAACTCGGTTGTTTTATCATCATTGACGATACCAGGTCCTCTTCCCGGGATGGAATAGATTATACTGGCCCCACTTGATTTCTCTACCCTGTCTATAGCTCCTTTTATCAGATCATGTATTGTTTGACGTATTCCGGGATCAAGATACCTGATAGTACCTCTCAAATTTATTTTACCAGGGATAACATTAATTGCATCACCGCCAGCAATTGAACCAAATGCCAGTACAACTGGGGTCCGATGGTCAATATTATTTGACAGGGTTTCATTTAATTCCATGATGAGATGTGCCTGCGCAAGTACAAGATCAGCCGTTTGGTGGGGACGGCTTGTATGACCACCGTCACCTGTAAGTGTAATTTCGATGATTTCTACCGTCGCCGCCATGGCACCATAACGGATACCAATTTTACCTGCATCCATTTTTGGCAATACATGATATCCAATGATATTATCCACATTGTCAATGGCCCCACCCTTGATCATATCCAATGAGCCACCTGGTAGTTGTTCCTCAGCTGGTTGAAATAGAAATCTTATTTTCCCTGATATCTCCGGTTGGTTTTCTATAATCCAGAGCGAGATACCCGTTGCAACCGTCATATGAACATCATGACCGCATCCATGCATCACTCCTTTATTATTTGAGTGATAATCCACCGATTTATCATCATCCATGGCTAGGGCATCGATGTCCGAACGAATACAAATTATGGGTCCATTGCCATGGCCATAATCGCAATAAAATCCGGTACGCATTTCATTGTTGGATACGATTGAATATCCGGCATCAGATAAAATATTCTTTAGATATTTACTCGTTTCGAATTCATTAAACCCTGTTTCGGGGAATTGGTGAAGATGTCTTCTTATATTGATTAGATCATTATATCGGCTTTCAAGCCATTTCTGAATATGCAATTTATAATGAGCCTTCCAACCGGTCAATTGAATCCTGAATAATCATATTTAAATCATTATATCTTTCAAATAGTCGGATTTGTCTTTGATAAGGAATGGAATTTTTATCAACCATGTCACCAAGGGTCTGCAATTCTTGTTCTGAACCTAAACCTGATGCAATTGGAATTAATTTGTCAATACTTTCAAGAACAGCTGACTTTAATGATTGCTGATTTCCGGAGGCATCGACAATATAATCGGCATCAATTCCATATCTTGTTGCCCGCCATTTATTATCTTTTATTATCCATCGATCCATCAGTGGGAGCTGTGTTCCATTGTCATAATGATTCGAAAGTCCAACAACCAATGCCTGGGTATATGCTGCTAGATTTACTATTTCATCGAGAGTGGACACACAGTCATAAGTTCTTATTTCCACAGTCCCGAATCCAGGATGAGGTCTAATATCCCACCATACTTCACGAATAGAATTTATTGATTTTGCTTTAATAAGGGTGCGCATATATTTCTGAAAAGTTGAATAATTGAGTAATTCCGGTGGCAAACCGGTTGTTGGCATAGCTTCAAATAGTTTTGTCCGTGTTGAGGCCAATCCTGTGAGAGCGCCATATTCAAAAGGCGTGTTAGCAGACATACCAATCATATGTGGTATATACCTGGTAAGGCCGTTTGTAATAGCAATAGCCTTTTCACCGGATTCAACGCCAATGTGAACATGAACACCGGTGATAAGCAATCTCCTCGCCGGCCACTGAATCTTTTCAACAAGCTGGAGATATCGATCCTTATCAGTAACTTTCTGATCCATCCAATTTGCTCTTGGATGCATCCCCATACCTAATATCTTCCAATCGTGATTTTTTGCAATCCCAATCACCTTTTTTATTCTGCCACGAAGATCCTCCCTAACTTCAGAAATATTATTACATATGCCAGTATTGACCTCAACAATAGATTCCAGGAGTTCCTCTTTCACATGGATATCTCCATCAAATTCCTCAATAATAGTTTGCGCTCCGGGATGTAGATTTAAAGTATCTTTGTTCAATATGAATAATTCAACTTCAACCCCGATCGTAGGATCAGGCGAACCCTGGAAAAAAATTCTTCCTCTAGACATATTATCCTTTCATAATATTTTCAAATGACAAATTGTATGCCGACTCCAACTCAGGTCTTTCAACACTTATATTATTATTTACGGTTAACAGGTTGTTGTCAGTGACACGTCCAATTGTTTGAGTTGGAATATCTAATTCCTGGCTAATCATGATTAGGTCGATTAAATTATTTTCAGGTATAGTAATGATAATAGCACTCTGGCATTCTCCAAAAAGTAATTCATCAGTTCGCAGGCGTCTTTCACAATCAATCTTAGCGCCAATACCGGGTTCAGCTGCAATTATGGATTCGGCGATATTAACTAATAATCCTCCATCAGAAATATCATGGGCAGAATTAACAATTCCCTTTTTGATTGCTTCAAGGCATACTTCCTGTACGCGCATTTCAAACTCAATATTTAATGGAGCAATGGGACCTTCAATCTTTCCATGAATAGTTTTTAAATATTCAGATCCACCGAGTTTCCCATTCAGCCCACCTAATACAATGATAAAATCATTTGGCGTTTTAAAGTTCATTGTTGTGATATGCTTTGTATCTTCAATCAGGCCAACCATACCAATGACCGGTGAAGGATATACTGCACCAAGACTGCTTTCATTATAAAAACTTACGTTGCCTCCTGTAACGGGTGTATTTAATGTGCGGCATACTTTACCGATACCCGTCACAGCTTCTTTGAATTGCCAGTATATTTCAGGATCATTTGGATTGCCAAAATTTAAACAATTTGTGATTGCAATGGGTTCAGCACCTGTGCAGACAACATTCCTTGCTGCTTCTGCAACGGCTATTTCTCCACCCAATCGTGGGTTTAAATAAACATATTTTCCGTTACAATCTGTACTCACCGCCAGGGCCTTATTTGTCCCTTTAATTCTAATAACTCCTGCATCGCTACCGGGTCCGATCACAGTGTTTGAGCGTACAGTAGAATCATATTGCTGGTAGACCCATTTTTTACTTGATATATTTGGGCTGGCAAGTAGAGTGAGTAGGACTTTATTGTAATCAGCCGGTTCGGCAAGATTATCAACACTGAAAGTATTTGCACCAGATAGATATTGAGGTTCTCTGGCTTCCAATTCATATTCAGGTGCACCACCACCAAGAACAAGGGATTCAGCAGGAATATCAACAACTTTTTTACGTTTTTCAAAAACTTCCAATCGGCCTGAAGAATTTACGACCCCAATTTTGGTACAGTTTAAATCCCATTTATCGAATATAATTTTTAGTTCTTTCTCGAATTTTTTTTCTATCACCACCAACATGCGTTCTTGAGATTCAGATAATAACGTTTCATAAGCATTCATACCTGGTTCACGAAGGGGAACCTTATCAATATTAATTGTTATGCCAACATTGCCTTTCGCCGCCATCTCAGATGACGAACAGGTTATTCCAGCTGCTCCCATATCCTGCATACCGACCAGCCAGTTTTTATTACATAATTCCAATGATGCTTCTAATAATAATTTCTCAAGGAATGGATCGCCTACCTGGACATTGGATTTTCTAGATTCTGATTCATCTGTGAGTTCAACGGAAGCAAAAGTGGCTCCATGAATTCCATCCCGTCCGGTTTTGGCTCCAACTATAAATACGGGATTACCCTCACCCTTGGCAATTGCGCTGGCAGTCTTTCCTTTTTTTACCAGGCCAAGACTAAATGCATTAATAAGTGGATTACCTGAATAGCTATCCTCAATGACCACTTCCCCACCCAACGT
>Ga0233430_1004386_pt1 | contig 13154 bp, 8 predicted proteins | sample SI_118_April2016_2_FD_179883 | JGI IMG/M metagenome (GOLD analysis project Ga0233430, IMG submission 179883) | Seawater microbial communities from Saanich Inlet, British Columbia, Canada - SI_118_April2016_150_MG | ecosystem: Environmental > Aquatic > Marine > Inlet | place: Canada: British... | reverse complement strand
TGCAACGGAGTACTTCGGCCTGCACCTGATTTTTCTTCATCCACTCGCCATGTTCCAGCTCAATAGTGACTAACTCAGCCACTTGAAGCCGTTGCTGAACTTCCAGGGAAATTCCTTCCACTGAAAGATCAAGAACCTTGCAGTCCGACCAACTGCCTCCGGTCTGAATTTTAACGACCAGCTCTACTAACGAACGTGGAAAACCTCTCTTATCCTCTCCCATATCGCTCTCCCCATTTTGATCCGCATTGAATCAAGGCAATAGGAACAATTCACAGCGATTTTTACCACGCCTTCTCTAAAAAATCAAAAAACCTTTACCCATTATGGGTAAAGGTTTTGATTATCCGAACTCTATTTCCCCCTCGCTGAGTCAAGTGGGTAAAACTCATTAAGCAGAGAAAACTCTTTGTTCTTGAGCAAATGCCATGGCAAGCCGCACCCCTTGGAAACCTGAAGTACGAATACCGCCCTGGTGATTAACCCACGTAGCGGACTTTGCTGGCGGGCGTACGAGTATCCATATTTTTACCGCGTGAAGTATGGTCATCAATTTCTGCGGCACAACCAATCATCCTGCCGAACAGGAAGGTCGCAAAACTGGCGGACTCAATATCTTCTTCTTTCATCTTGCCGTCCTGGAAGTCAGACCAGACCACCTTAAGCAAAATAACAGCGATAACCGCATCGATATTTACGCAGTAAACATTTTTACTAACCTTGGTCTTGAACAAAGACTCAACCAGGCTATGGTAAAAATCCAGAAAAACGTTATTGATACCCTTTTCTTTAAAAAGGTCTCTCACAAAAACTTCCCGAGGATCGTAGTTAACATCTTTCCCTTTGAACACCGGGTGATTGACGCAGGGAAGTTTGGCGTAATCAAGATTGCCAATCGCTTTCTGCTGCTTTTTATAATCAGAGTATTTGTTTGCCACTTCCATTGCCATCGCATCGAGATCCAGTCCATGCCCGGTATCCGCGGCATCCTTAAGACCTTTTCCCTTAAAGTTTTCCAGCAGGAAAGCGGCGGCTTCATAACCGTTTCCACCATGGGCGAACCCGGTATGAGTGAGAAAACCGATGAAAGCCTTGTTCACCTGAACCCGTTGAGGCTGTTCGGGTCCATCGGCACTCACCGCTCCTTTGGAACCCTGAGCCGAGATGGTACCGGGTCCGTTAGTGATGATGAGTCCGAGCAATACCTGAAATTCATAGAGCTCGGATTCAGATGGCTGACGACCCAGAAGCGTGACAAACGCCGTCTTGGTAAAACTGTAATTGGGAATCAACTCTTCCAGCTTAACTCCAGCAATGCTGTCTTCCCCATGTCGGGAGGCAGGAGCTGATGCACCAACAATAGTGCTATAGATACGTGAGTACCAGGGCAAACGCGCCAGGGTAACTTTTGAAATCTTTTTAGTTCTTAAGGCTTCCCAACCGAGAGTGGCCCACACGGCTCCAAAGAGCGCATCGGTAGAGAGCTTGCCACCATTGGCTGCTGCAAAGTCCTGCACAAACTGGACAAAGACAGAGTAGCCCGCTTTATTGAGACATTCTGCCAGCTTTTTGGCACAAGCATCCTCTCCATCAGCAAGGAGAGCATCTTTATGCTTATCAGCTTCTTTCAACTGGGCGGCATAATCAAACTTCTCGCGCACATCGTTCATCTTGGTAAACTGAAACATTTCCGTCAGTGCTGCGGAAGCGTCCATGGCTTTTTGCACAATTTTTTTCCCGCAGATGGCAACCGCCGAGGACACCACAGTATTTGGCGAATTCCCATTTTCCCTTGAGGCTTCTGCTGCCGCCAGAGTGGCCTGACCATGCTGATTGACATACATGTTCAACACAATGTTGGCAATCTTTTCGCCATAATCACAGGTATAAACCCGGGTCAATGCATAGACCAGATTCGCTTCAAAGCTTTTAACAGAAGCATCAAGAATCGAAGTGCTATGAATTTTAGAAACCTGGGTTTTCGGATCCATCATGGAAGCACCGCTGGCATCCTTGAGCGTCTCTCGACGATGCTGTGCACCAACCATTTTATCCAGAGCTTCAATCTGTTGGTTGTAAGGCTCGGATGCCTCAACAATCGGGACATCCAGTTCAGAGGGTAACGACAGGCCTTGATTATTACCAAACCAGCTTTTCAAGTCCAAGCTTCCTTTAGGTGCAAAATCCGGCTTTTGTCCGTTAAGCTCCATGACCTTGCTAACGGCTTCCGGTATGTGGGCGATATTTGTCACCAATGCGCCTTTTTTCGAGAAAATCGGCTTTTGCGGGGTGTAAATACCATCCACACCAAAATAGTCCATGAACCATTGCTCTTTCGCCAGGGCATCGTCTCCGGAACCCGCCAGTGACCCGGCATGTCCGCACGCTTTGCTCAGCCTGGCTTTCCAACGCCCTACCACACAGGCAACGATGGGCTTATCTGATTTCAGACCGTGTTCATAATAACCACCCGGCTCACTGTACATAACTGCCACTTTCGAGCGATCATCATTGTCAAAGGCATGCAAAAACTCTTTCGCCCCATATTGGATATAAACATCCTTGCCGCTGGAAACCGAAGTAGTGGTGCCCCACCCTGCAGTGGTCAGATAAACTGCGATGGTAGTGGTGAAATTTCCTGAATTGGAGAACAAGGCTACGGTTCCCTTGACCAGAGACTCTTCCGGAGCGTTGCCACCCAGCGCACCGCCAAGGCGAACATGGTTCCAGGCATCCGCAAGGCCCAGACAGTTGCCGCCAAACAGGTCAACACCATTGGCCTGACAAATTGCACGCATAACGCGGGAATCTTTTACCGACACCTTCTCAGTCAGAATAATTGCTTTTTTTAGATCCGGATTTTCACGCACCGCTTCGGCGATCCCATCCTTCACACCGGAGGGTGGCAAATAGATCACAACGGTATTAAATTTATGACCGGCTTCCATACCCTCTTTAATAGAGTTGTAAACAGGAATCTTCCCGGTCTTGGTAGCAAGAGATTTGCCGGATTTTCCTGGTCCTGTTCCAAATACAATATTGCCGCCGGAATAATCGTTGCTGATAGGGGTTACTCCTGAGCTTTCTTTGCCCAAAATGTTTAAGACAACAACCCTGTCTTCTTTGACCGCCAGTTCAGACAAGGAGTTAATGCCACAGTAAAAGGGGAAATCTCCCACGCCTTGCTTATGCATTCAAACCTCCAAAACGAAAAACAATTTTAATAGATATTTAAAGTTCATTAAGTCCTGGGCCCGGCTGGTTTTACCTTCCGGAAACTCGAGACTTAGATTTTAAGTTTCGCTTTAATTTCATCCTTGCCGCCATTTTTCATCCACTCGTTAACTGCCAGAGTGTAATTGATCACCTCGGACATAGCACTGTCATGCCCGAAGAAACGGTAAGGAATTCCTAAAGAATCAAGAATATCTCGCAGGTAATTCATACCGCGAATAACATTCGGTCCGCCCCGGCCCACCACAACAAACAAGGGAGTCGGCCCATGAGTCTGGAAGAAATCTCGCAGTCCATCACCCATAGCTCGGAACGTTTCATAGATATCTGTGTTATTGGCTTTACCGCCGATGATGAAAAGCACATTGGATTGTGGCAACCAGTATTTGAAGCTGATTCTGGAAATATCGTGCATTTTTTCATACGGGGGATTACCGCCAAAATCGGAAGAGATAGTCGCGTCTTCACCCAGGAGTTCTGTGACCATGGCGTTAGCACCGCCACCAAAAGTTGGCGCAGTAATGGTGCCCTTATCATTCATGACAAATACGTCACTTTGCCCCTGATAGGTTCGCAGTTGATTGATCTCCTGTTCAAACTCAGAGTAGTCGGAGGCGAATAAATGCGAGGGAAGGTGCAAACGCTTCCAAGCCGGGTCATCCTGATCAAACGCGCATTTAAAGTCGCAAGCAATCGGGGCCAGACGTCCGCCTTTGCCGGGTTGCATGCGGATGGGATTAAGCTCCAGCATCATCATGCCGTAGTTGTTATAAAGATCCCAGAGTTTGGGCAGGTTCTGCACCAGCGGACTGATCACCGCAGGAGGTGCGCCAAGTTCCATCAAAGCATTGGAAACATGAAATGCTTTCAGTCCCGTCAAGGCATCAAACGGCACCACTTTCATTTTATCGTCCCCAAGTTCTTCAATATCAATTCCACCATGATGAGTGATGGTCATCACAGGACACCGATGCTCGGTGCTTTCAGAAATAGAAAAATAAACTTCAAAATCAGCAGTTACCGCACCTTCATAAGTCACACCGTCAGATTTTACTTTACTGAACCCATCGACATGCTCAGCAAAATAAAGGCGTTCCTTTTCCTTCAAGGCGTCGGAGATGTTGTCAACCCGACCCAATAAACCGGCCTTCCCCTTTTTACCAACCCCTCCTTTAAATAAAGGCTTGATAAAAACCTGACCGTGCCGCTTGATCATATCTTTGATTTCATCGACACTGAGTTCAGGACCTCGAACTTCTGAGTGAGGGTATTCTACGAGGTCCAACAGTTTACGCCCCCAAAGCATGCCAGTTATCTGCATCGTTTTCTCCTGCCTTCCAAAATAAAAAAGGGTTTTAAGTGTGAGAGTCTAAAGAATCAATAATTTAATGGAATTCTATCGGACTAAATTCCGGCTAAATTCATATATTTACTTAGTTTCAGGGTAATTCGAGGGTTGTATTGTAAGACATTTCAGTATTTTGTCAATAAAACATCTAACTGAAGCCTTAAAATACATCTTTAGGCAGGTAATCGGTACTTGGGACAGTCCCGCGCGTCCCATTTTTATGCGCTTGAAACTATGTACTAAGGATTCTGAGTAAATATCAAAAATATCCTTAGACCGCATTTGGGACGTTATTTCTTGGGTGTGATCCAAGTGACTATCATAGATATACTTGATATATACTTGTGATATACTTCTTTTTGAAAAATTCAGATCGGGCCTCGCTATATAAGGCAGAGACCCGACCTGTCTGTTAGTAGATGGCCTGTCAGTGTTGGTGCACTGATGGGCCTTTCTTTTTAGTTCTGCATCAGCTTATTAAGCAGATAAGCAGTGTCACTAATCTGTCTAATCTCTGACTCAACCTCGGATGGTGGGTGGCAGTTGCTCTCCGCCAACTCTGTCAACCTCACAGCGATCCTTTTGAGGTTATCCGCAGATTCTTTTAATACTTGTTGCTTTGGTACAGGTAAATGCATAGGCGTTCTCCATGTTGGTTATTATCCATTTTGCAACTAAGTAGTTGTAGCACAACACCCCCAACAGAAATTGAAATTCTTTTTTTAAAAACCTTTAAAGCCTATTTTTTCAAAAGGTTTCACCTGCAAACTTTATTTTCACAAGTCAGATGAGTTGCCTTGTGACCGGTACAAAACAGAAACTGGTCCCCTCTGACTACTTCCCCCAGCCTTATTGATGGAATCTCTTTACCCTTTAACCCTCATCCCTAACATCTCCTTCTCTACCTATAGCTGCTGCTCTTCTTTGCTCAACTTAAAAACATTCTATCGAACTATTTTTAGGGTTTTCATGTCCCATCCGCGTACCTGTCCCAATATCAAAGCTACCTAATAAGGTAATTTTTCCTTCGAGTTAGTATTATGACAAAAGGGAAAGCCCAACCCATAAAGGCCAGACTATCAAGTACTTTAGGAATTTTTACTACTGAGGAACAGTTCCTCATCAAGTTATTGCTTTGATATTTTGTCAATAATATCCTGAACGAAATATTGCAGGCAAAAATGGAAAGGAATTGCTTCCATTTAGAAGGAAAGCTTTGCATAAATCATCATTGCGAACAAAGTGAAGCAATCCAGCGAAACTCTGGATCGCCACGCCGCTTTGCGGCTCGCGATGACGACCCTGTTAGAGAAAAAGAATATCAAGGCCACCGGCGGCTCGCCGGTTTATTTCAATCGCTTTTTCAGCTCTTTGATGCGGAATTTTTCTTCATCGCGGGAGATAAAATTTCGGGAGGAATCGTATTCAAGCATGAGAATTTCAAAACGTAATGCAGATCGAACCGCTTCGAAGTAGTCTCGCCCCGGTTCGACTTTGAAGGTAACAACCCGGGTATTAAACTTATCCGGCTTGACTTGTTCCAGGAATCCACCAATGGTCTCAGGGGTGATTCCTCCGCCTACCGAAACGGGAATTTTTTTTCTTTGGATTTTCTTAACCGCCTTTACCACCTGAAACATGAGGTTTTCTGACCACCGGGGTGCCTTCATGGATTCCGACAGGTCACTACAGCCGATGGTAATCTCGTCAATATAATTCGCTTCTGGTGCAGAAAGAATTTCATCCAGTTGCCTGACAGCAGTTTCAGTTTCAATATTAATCTGTTTTTTCACCCGCTCAAATTGCATGGGGGTGGTGAAATCGCGCACCGCTGAAATAAAGTTTTCCAGACCATAAGGAGATTCCACCATAGGAGCGATCAAGCCATCAATGTTCATAGGGAGGAATTGTTTGATATCGTTCCGGGCATTGGGGCCGCCTATCTTAACCACCGCAGGCAAAATATTTCCTGCGGCCTCTACCCAATAGCCAACTTGCTCCATACTCATGGCAGCATCTTCAGTGGATAATTTAAGCCCACAAGCCCCAAACTCATTTTTTAATTCCAGGAAGGTGGACCGCAACCCTTTATCCGGCTTGACCGGAACCACCTTCAAAACCGATTTTTTGGGTTTCATTTACCGGTCTCCTTTACAGCGGAATATGACAGAAGGATCAATACGACCAATGGAACCACAACCTGTCAGAATCATGGCTTTTTTCAATTCATTCATCTTTTCCCTTAAATAAAAGGAAACGCCTTCTTGACCCGCTCCGAATGCGGCAATACAAACCGGTCGACCGATCATAACTGCATCGGCTCCCAATGCCAGCATTTTCAGGATATCGGTGCCTTCACGAATGCCTCCATCGACCAGCACTTTAACTCGGCCTCCTACTGCATTGGCAATTTCGGGCAGTACTTCCGCCGTTCCCGGCATATGGTCCATCACTCTTCCACCATGATTGGAAACAACAATAGCATCGGCCCCGGCTTCTATTGCCGCCAACGCTGATTCCACATTCATGATGCCTTTTAATATAAATGGGACTTTTACATGCGATTTCAGTTCCTGCAATTCAGAGATGGTTTTGGGTCCCACTGCCTGGCCCTTCAGGGTCATGGTTTTAAACGATGCAGCATCGATATCAATTCCAACGGCGATGGCTCCTGCATCTTCGGCAGCTTTGAAGCGTTTAATGATATCGAGATTGTACTCCCGAGGCTTAAAAATGGGGATTCCCAGTCCGCCCCGCTTTTTAATGGCTTCCAATCCGATCAAATACTTTTTAGGACTCGCCCCATCGCCCACCATTCCCAGCGTGCCGCATTCGAGACAACCATCAAGAATGGCATCGGCATATTCTCTCTCATCCATGCCTCCTGCCAAATTGGTTTCCATACCAGTGATGGGGGCTGCCAGAACGGGAAGAGCCAGTTTATGCCCAAACAGCTCCACCGAAGTTTCGGGAGCTTTTACTTCATGAATGGTTCTCAGATTAATCTGATAGCGAGCGAGTGCAGTCAGGTTTTCGGTAAAAGAGGTGCCGGTCCCAATTCCACCGATTCCCGGTACTTTTCCGGCACATTCTAATCCATCGCAAACTGTACAAGCTTTGCAGGCAATATAAAATTTCTTGCGGGCGTTGTTGCGAATGATGTCCCAGGTCAGATCATTCGCGGCACCCACTTCTATTTTCAGAATATCTCGAGCCAGATCGTTGATGCGAATGGCTTCTTCACGGGTATTTCCAACTGTGATCACATAACCCACCTTGCCCATATTGCTTCGGGGTTCTTCCGCCATGTCCCCAGCTTCTTTCATTAAAATAATTTCTTTGACCCCTTTAATTTTTCGGGCTTCTTCCACCCCACGAATGGATAGAATTTTCCCCGGTGGGGGAAGCAGAGACCGTTCAGCAGATACCAGTGAGGTTTTCGGTGTCAGGTCGGTAGGTTTTTCTCCCAAGGCAATCTGGATCGCCGCTTTATAAAGATTGACTCCCGTAGACAATGGATAGGTGTAGGCCGACATCCATCCTCCGCTCAAGCGGGCGGCAATCTCAACGATCTTCGGGCCATCAGGAGTTATTTTGATGTCACCTTTAGCAGCTCCAAGGTCAATCCCCAATGCAGAAATGGCTTGTTTAAAAACTTCAATGGCTTTTGCCTGTTGTTCCGCTGGTAATGCAGAAGGAAGCGTATGCCCAACTTCAACAAAATAAGGCGCTCGTTCAATGATTCTATCCGCAACCCCAGTAATATGGATGTCACCCTCAAATACCAAAGCATCCAGGCTCAACTCTGGACCGGCCATGAATTCTTCAAGAATCAGTTTTCCACTTATTGAGGCTTCTTTAGCCTCACGAAAAGCTGGGATGAGGTCATCATGACCTTCTATTTTTCGAACTCCGCGTGCGCCCATGTTATCGCAAGGCTTAATGACCAGCGGCAAGGGCATGTGCTTAACGGCCTCCTGACATTCGTCCAGAGTCCAGATAGGTCGAAATTTCGGAACCGGCACACCCTTTTCCTTCAACACCTGGCGCATTTTGATTTTGTCAGTAGCGCGCTCTGCTACCTCAAATGGAATTCCCGGTATGCCCAAGGCATCGGCTACTGCCGCCACCGTCTGAGATGCATCGGTTCCCACTGTCATCACTCCATCTAGCGCACAAGTACTATGGAATTGCTTAGCAGTGTTTACGGTAAGGTTGATATTGCGAGTGCTGACTTCAATCGGATAATCTGCCAAAAGCATGCCTTCTGCTTCTGGGTTATAGTCCGTCACCGCCACTTTCAACCCCATAGACTTGGCAGTCTTGATGGCAGGTACTTGAAAAACTCCACCCCCAATTATCAGCAAATGCTTGGGACGTTTAATAGGCATTCCCCATCCTTTTTTCCAGTTGGAAATATAATTAAACACACGATCTGACATAGTCTTAACGACATCTCAAATCATGACCTTTAACAATCCAACCCCAATATGGACCGAATTCTTGCATAATCCACAAGTTTTTTGAAAAAACCTGCAACTTAGGTCTATTCCAGGTAATAAGTTTTCAAAGTCTTGCCAAAAACCACCACTTTTTCGGAATGTAACGATGTTTCCACATCCCCCGAACGTTCCAAAACACGCTGAGTTTTAGGGCTCCCCAAATAAGGAATAAAGTACTGACCACTGTTGGAATAAAGACTTCCCGAATGGGTTTGCTCAATCAAGTTATTTTTGATCAGCCATTGAGCCATATTATCGGAGGCTCTAGCTTGCGCAACCTGATAGTTCACCGCAAAAATATTGGTCAAAACAAAAACTGCCACCGTTCCCCAACCGAGCACAGTGCGGTAATGTTTATGATTTTCTGTTTTATAAAAAACCAGGTAAAAGAAAATTATTGGAATCAAGAAAATCAGATATCTCTGGGCTGGGCGAGTGGTTGAACAGATCAATAAATAGGGAAGACATACCGTCAAAAGAAATCCTGCAACCGCATTTTTATTTTTGTTCCCGTCAACAAAACAATCAAAAATGAGAAAAACAAAACATATTCCTCCCAATCCCTTCATCAACAGAACCAGTGAGCCATTCATAATGCCATCCAACGGTCCGTAGTTCATCTCCCCGACCTGATAGCCCAAGAGATTTGTTTCCATCCACACTCCAAGCCCCAAACCCACCAGTAAAAAGAGCCACCATTTCTGCGGCCAGTTTTTTCTCACACTGAAAATGCTGACGAGGGCAAACGGCCCCAGTAATATGCCAAGATAACTGGCATACAGGGAAAAGTTTTTCAGCGAATTTCCAAGTCCAGGTACGAAGGGTTGGGAAACTGAATTCGGAATCAGAAAAAAACCGTGCAGGTTGTACATGGCCACCAGATACGTAAAAATCCCAAGCAACGGAAAGAGAAAAAATTTCCCGCATTTTTTTGCCCATTCCCCATTGAACTGACACTGGTTCTGACACCAAAAAATATACATAAAACCTGGTGCCATCAACAAGGCATGGTATTTGACGACTATTGCCAGCAAAAATATTGTCGGTGCCAGCCATCTACAAATGGGCCTTGTCTCACTTGTAAAAACCATGGCAAAGCTCAACAACAACAAACCTACCGGCAATACATCGGCCGTGGCTCGGCCTGAGAACAACCAAATCATTGGAGAAAAGGTAACCAGGGCGCACCATAAATGAAATTCTCGAATAGAGTTCGACTTCAAAGAAGACGTAAATATTGCTCCCGCACCCAAAATCGCCACTAAACCTGAAAGCGATGCCAGTCGATAACTCCAGAAACCTTCTGGTTCTCCCGTGAGAAAATGAAAAACCGTAGAGAACCACACGTACCCCAGTGGATTAGCCTGCATGGAAAAATAAGTAGACAAACCCTGCTTGGCTTCAGAATCCAGAACACTCTGAGTTGCAGTGGCAAATACATACTCCAAATTCACAAAGGGTGTATTGATATATAAGGCATGGAGAATTGCAGAAAGCGCGCTCCAAAAAATTAGAGCGGATAACACTGAACGATTCAAAATTTTAGAAGGAAGGTTCAAACAGTCGGGTGCATTTAGCGGTAAGTTATGATTTTAGTCCGAGTCAACACCTGTAATCTGGCAGGCGCAAAATTCAGATAATTCTGATAAACTGACTAGCGTAACGCTGGACTCAATGAGCAATGACTTAATTTAGCGAGCTACGAGCGATCTCGGCTTAATGAGTTCTTGCCCTGTCTCCCCCGGGCCTGACCCGGAAGCATACCCTATGATTTTGACCCGATTTGACTTACAAATCAAGTCTGCGACACAAATAACAACAAGTTTTCACTTTCTTAGACTTGTCGACAATGCCCATCTATAACAGTAATAGCCTGTGAAACATTCCCTGACCCGGCTGAGCACCTTCAATATTTTTGTTGTCATCGCTGGGATTATATTTCTCATTTATGCCAATGGATTGAACACACCCTTTCAGAGCGATGACGAGAGACATATTTACGGAACACCGCAAATAGCAAGTGTCGATCATTACACCAACCTGTCAAACATTGGTTATCGCCATATCAACGGCTTGAGTTTTGCGCTTAGTTACCAATGGGGTCAGGAGAATCCATTTGGCTACCATCTATTAAATATCCTGATCCATATTTGCGCCACTTTTCTGGTTTTCATCATCACTCGACTGACCATCGCAAAAGGAACGCCTTGGGGTGAAGACGCCGCTCTAAAAATAGCTCTGATTACCACCTTGCTATTTGGGCTCCACCCTATTCAAACAGAAACCGTTACCTATATCTCGGGTCGACCCGGTGGCCTGGCAGGATTTTTCTACTTTTTTTCCTTGTTACTGTTCATTCTCGGAAGCTTGAAAGATTGCAGAGCTCCCAGATCCATCCTCTATCTTTTATCCTTGGCAGGTTTTTTCCTGGCAGTCTTGAGCAAAGAAAGTGCCATCACCCTGCCAGTAATTATTATCATCTATGACTTATGCTTTATAAAAGGCCCAGATTGGTCATCATTTCGTTCACGGCTGGTGTTTTATTTGAGCTATCCCGCTCTTGCTGGAGCCGCGTTTTTCTTTTCTCCGCATGCGTTCAATACCATTGAAGGCTTTTTTCATAAAATCAATTTTCCTATTGGATTGGTACAACTGGATCTTCTCAAATATCCACTGAAATTATTCCTGTTCCCGATCAACCTGAACTTTGAGTACGATTTTCTGACCCAGGTATCCTGGCCCTCCCTATTGGCTTCCATTGCAATCATTCTCTTATGTGTTTTTATGGCTTTTAAAAAGTTCTACATTAAGAGCTCGGTTCTTACGTTCTGCGTCTTATGGTTTCCACTGACCATCGCTCCCACAAACTCTTTCATGTTACGCACCCACTTGTTCAGTGAACGAAATATGTATATTCCTTCATTCGGGCTCTGCCTGTTCCTTGCAGTCATCCTGTTCCTGATCGGATTCAAAAACAGAACACCTAAAGCAATATGGGGAACGGTTCTGATACTATTTATCTGCACTACTTTTTCAGCTCTGATCGTCAAAAGAAACCAGGCTTATGCTTCTCCATCCAGTCTCTGGGCCGACACCTTTAAGAAATCCCCTAACAAATTGAGTGTCGGTAAAGCCCTAAGCATTCATTACCTGATGGAAGAGGATTATGCCAACGCAGTAAAACCGCTAAAAGCCTTATTGAAGATTAACCCGAGGCTCTTTGACGTCCATCAAAACCTCGGTATTGCTTATAAAAGTCTTGGAAACTTTTCAGAAGCCGAAAAACATTTTAAAGAATCCATTCGTATTCAACCTATGGACCCTGCTTCACATTTCAACCTCGCCAGCTTGTATGGAAACCTGGGGAAATTTATTCAGGCAACTGAAGAATACGAACAAGCTGATACGCTATACAAAACCACGGGCAAGTATCACCCTGCCCCATTTTATTCTGACAAAGCCCGCGCCCATAACCAGGCCGGAATCCAACTGGGGCAATCGCAAAAGTTCGAGGAAGCCCTTATCCAGTTTAAGAAATCAGTCCAGCTAGACCCAAAACTCTTGTCTGCGCGATTCAACCTGGCGAAACTATTATTGGAATTCGAGAATGATTCAAAGAAGGCGGCAACTCACCTCAAGTCAGCGCTCGCACTCAACCCAACACCTCAACAAACCCAGGTCCTAAAAGACCTGTTAAACCAAATTGAAAAACCTTCACAAAAGTGAATTGATGCACCTCTTTGTGCCGGGACACGTTTATGCCAGTGACTTTTTGGATGAAAGCTCATAGAAAAAAATAAACGCCTTTAAAAAGAAGTAGATTTTTCAATTCTTTCCACTCCCAAATTCACCCGACTCCTATAAACAGATGACCCGCAGGCTTGACCGAAATAGCCCGCTCGTGTAGGTTGGGTTCTAAATCGGCATACCAAAATAAAAATAGACCGATATTGGGCAGAAACTACGCACCAACATCAAACTATAAGAGATTGGAGAACTTTTGGTCGCACTCGTTCACAGTGGAGCAGTTCTGGGAATTGACGGTTACCCCGTTGAAGTCGAAGTCAATC
>Ga0233430_1004385_pt1 | contig 13154 bp, 12 predicted proteins | sample SI_118_April2016_2_FD_179883 | JGI IMG/M metagenome (GOLD analysis project Ga0233430, IMG submission 179883) | Seawater microbial communities from Saanich Inlet, British Columbia, Canada - SI_118_April2016_150_MG | ecosystem: Environmental > Aquatic > Marine > Inlet | place: Canada: British... | reverse complement strand
AAGGTGCGTTACTGAGTATTGATGATGTTTATTTTGCAATGCCATTTGTTCCAGGTCAAATATCTAGTGAATCTTGGGTTGATGGAGGGATTGAGGTAAAAAAGCCACTTAAAATTAATGAAGCAATTTTTCCAAGTGATATTGTTGTCACTAAAAACATAAATAATGCAGTGTTAAAAAAATCAATACATGAAGTTAAAGCAATGTTAAATCAAGCATCAATAGTGCTTAATAGTGAATTTGGAATTGAATTCTCCCATCATTATGGCGCTGATAAGTTTAGGAAAGTTGGTGCATTAATTATAGATTGCATTAATCGTGAATATTGTAAAAAATTAATTGTAGTTCTTCCAGGACAAAAACATCCATCGCATTACCATAAGCGTAAAGAAGAAACTTTTCAAGTATTGTCTGGCGTATTCGAGAGTGTAATAGATGGGCATCATAAAGTATTGCATCCTGGAGAGACTGCACTTGTTCAACCAGGTGTCTGGCATGAATTTTGGTCAGAAGATGGCTGTATCATTGAGGAAGTTTCGACAACACATTATGATGATGATTCAGTATATAACGATAAAAAAATTAATGATCTTGAAAGGAGCGAGCGCAAAACATTGGTAAAGAATTGGGGCAGGTTTGAGCTAGTTGAAGGTCAATAACTTTACATGGTTAAATGTGTTGTTTTTGACTTTGATGGCACCTTAGTTGAATCTAATGAAATAAAGAGAAGAACTTTTTATGAAGTGACTAAAAATCTTGTTGATGCAGATATTGTGCTCGATAAAATATTCTCTTCTCCTGATTCTGGAGATCGATACGATATTTTTGATACATTAATTATGGAGCTTAAGTTAGATAGAGAGGTTTTTGTTAGTGCATCCAAATTGTCTGATTCCTACACCAAAATATGTGAATATGAAATTTCACGTGCACCAGAAATTAAAGGTGTTGTTAAAACAATCAAAGAATTAAGAAGTTTAGGAGTTAAGGTGTTTATAAGTTCAGCAACACCAGAAAATACATTACAAAAAATTATAGATATGCGAGGTTGGAAAGGAATAATTGATAAAGCTTTTGGCTCTCCAGACAGCAAAGCAGATCATTTGCAAAAAATATCAGCACACTTTAAGTTTCTTCAGTCGGAGATTATTTATGTTGGTGATAGCGAGATAGATAAAAATGCAGCCTCATCAATTGGGTGTAAATTTGTTGGTATAGGAAGGGATTGGAGTCGTTTTAGAAGCAAACCACCCATTTTTCTAGATACACTTGAAAATTTTATTATAGAGTTGAAATTATGAAGCAATTGTGTGAAATTTGCGGAAGTAAATATCGTGAATTTTATAGCGGTGATATTAGAGATGGCGTTTATGGAGGAGTGAAACATTCCGCTATAATTTATGAGTGTAATGAATGCGGAGTGCAAAGGTTGCGAGAAAGTGACTGCATTCCTGATGAATATTATGAAACTGGTGAGTATAGAAAAAAGCTAGAAGAAAGTCTAAATGGGGAAAAGGCAGTTGTTGAGCAAGATAAAATGCAACACTTTACCCTAAAATCTATTTTTCCAACTTCATTGCGAAACAAGTCTGTACTTGACGTTGGTTGTGGTGTTGGCAGCTTGCTTGATATGTTGAAAAGTGTGAGTTTTAGTCAGATAGGCATAGAGCCGTGTGGACCATATTTAGAGTCATTGTCTAAACGAGGATATAAAGTGTATCCAAGCTTGTCTGATGCCGCAAAAGAGAACATTAATAGTATTGACTACGCATTCTCAATTCAGGTTATTGAGCATGTTAAAAATCCAATAAAATTTCTTAAAGAAATAAGAAGTATAATTAAGCCTGGAGGTAGGCTGTTGATTAGTACGCCTAATAGAGATGATATCTTAATGACCTTATTAAGTGATAATTTTTATCCATTTTTCTATAGAACACAACACCGCTGGTATTTTGATGAAAATAGTTTAACTAAATGTGCAGAGCTTGCTGGATTTGAGGTGGAGAGCTTTAATTTTATTCATAGATATGGCATGGCAAATACATTGTACTGGTTGAGAGATAAAATTCCAAACGGAAATATTAGAATAGATGGAATTAATAATATGGCGGATTCGTTATGGAAAACTTATCTTGAAAACAATAAACAGAGTGATACAATATTTATCAAATTAAAGATCCCTGAAAGTGATTAAAGATTTTTAGTTTTTTAAAAACAGATTGTAGTTATAGTTAGTATATAAAAAATGATAATAAACAGATTGCCATACCCTTTAAATTTGGAAGAATTTGATACTCTTAAAGAAGGTATTGATGATAACAACAATATTAAGGTTTTGGTAAATGAAAAACATGATTTTTGTTGTTTAGACCCTCTCCCAAAGTTTGATTATATAGATTATATTCCACGCGTAAAGAAACTAAATTTAGAAAAATATAAAAACAATACTCTATATTTCAAAAATAGACTAAAGAAGTTGCCACAAATTGAAAAATGCAGGACAATTGTCGAGATTGGTGCAAGTGATGGAAGTTTTCTTGAAGTTTTGGACAATAAATTTCCAGGAAAAAAATTATTTGCAATTGAGCCCGATACCTCTACTAAAATAAATAGGGAAAATAGAGGTATTTTATCGTTTGATAGTATTGAGGACTTTATTGAATTAAATAAAAAAGTTGATTTAGTATGTTTATTTCATGTGTTTGAACATATTGTAGACCCTAAGACCATACTACATTTAATTTCTCAAATTCTTAATGATAATGGTTTATTGATTATTGAGGTTCCATCATTAACAGACCCTTTAATAAGTTTATATAAAATACCTGAATTCTTAAGCTTTTATTATCAATCTCAACATCCTTATGTTTATACGGCTACTTCATTAAGTCGGGTTTTGGAGTCAAATGGATTTGATATCATTAGTACAATTCCGTTTCAAAGGTATGGACTAGAAAACCATGTCTCTTGGTTAAAAAATAAACTGCCTGGGGGAGATGGCATTATTCAAAAATTATTAAAAAATATAGATAATAACCATTATTGCAAGGCTTTAGAGGATATGGGAATGACAGATACAGTGATTATGGTTGCAAAAAAATCTCATAATGATTAATAATCTTAATGTGATAGCTATTATTCCAGCTAGAGGTGGGAGTAAAGGCGTGAAATTGAAAAATTTACGTACAGTCTGTGGAGTTCCTTTGGTTGCTACTGTTGGCAGGGTAATTAAATCTTTATCAGAAATTGATCGATCTGTTGTTTCGACTGATCATGAGGAGATAGCACGTGTTGCAGAAGATGCAGGTATTTCTGCCCCATTTCGTCGACCAGAAGAGCTATCAGGTGACCGAGTTGGTGATATTGAAGTATTGACACATGCTCTATTAGAAACAGAATTAATTGATAATGTTACTTATGATATTATTGTCATGCTACAACCAACTTCACCTTTAAGAGAATCAAAACATGTATCCGATGCAATTAATATGTTAGTAGATGAAGGGTGGGATGCAGTATGGACCGTGTCTGAAACCGATTCAAAATCTCATCCATTAAAACAGTTGATTGTGAATAATAATCGTCTTGATTATTATGATTCCAGTGGGAGTCAAATCATTGCTAGACAACAACTCAAGCCAATTTACCATAGAAACGGCATTGCTTATATTATTACAAGAGAATGCCTTTTAGGTAAAAAATCTATTAAAGGAGATAATACTGGTGCATTGATAATTAAAGGTGAGCATGTAAGCATCGATACTGAGTGGGATTTAAGCTTAGTTGAATTTATCTTGTCTAAAAGAAAAGGCGTTTTAAATTAAAGTATAAAGTACTCTAACATATGAAAATTTTTATACATATTGGTCTTTACAAAACAGGAACTACTTATCTTCAAAAGTCATTATTTAAAAATATTTCTGATTCTGAATTAATTTATAATCCAAGTAATATTATGGAATCTTTGTCCTTGGCACTTAAAGATTTGTATCGTTACAATAATTTAGAATCTAGTGTAATAAAACATCATATTGAAAGTATATCTAAAGAAGTTAATGTCTTGAGTACTAAATCTAATAACAAACCTCTTTTTATTTCTAATGAGGGTTTGTCGCAACGTTTTACTGAAAATGATTATTTATTACACTGCAAACTTTTGAAAGAAATTTTCCCTAATGCACAAATTTTTATTTTTCTTAGATATCAGATTGACTATATTGTGTCTTGTTATAAACACTCAATTTTGATGAAAAAATGTAGTTATGCACTTAAATATCCAGCAGTTCTGGCAATAAATGAGTTTTTGGGTTATAAAAATAAAAGTATTGCGAGGAGAATATTCAAGGATATTAGTGATAAAAGTTGTACATATCAAATGAAAGCTGAATCGGTAAGATTTGATATGCTTATAAAAATATATCAAATTTATTTTTCATCTAATAATGTACATGTTTTTTTTTATGAAAATCTAAAATATGATGCACTGAAAGAAATCAATAAAATCCTTGCCTTGTTAGAAGTTAATTCTATTAAAGATTTTCCACGTAATATTTCCAACAGAAGTTTTAGTGCATTTTCAGTTAGTTTATTACTTACTAGGTCTACAATATTTTCTTGGTTTAGATTGGATAGAATAAAAATAAAACCCATTTCATCATCTAGAAGAAAAAAATACATTGAAATAAATAAAAAACAAATTCAATTGTACGAAGATTCTAGCGGTATAAGTAAAATATATAAATATATCACATGGAGATACAATGGTCACTATTTTAGAATATTTTGTTTTAAGAGGTTTTTAAAAGATTTTTTAGATAGGTTGTTGTATATTGATTATAAAATTATAGATTCAAACACGTATAATGAATTAGAAAATATTTTCTACCAAGAAAATTGCACCTTATCTGCTCTGATTCCAAAAGTAAAAATGCCAGATATTTATCTGAGGAAGCCACATGAAAATAAAGATGCTAGTTAATTTTTTCCATACATTTTAATGGTTCGGTGCGTATGTTTGTAAAGTCCCATATACATATACCTTTATAGGTAGAAAAACATGATAGTATTTCTCTGTACCAATAAAAAACCAGCATGTAATTTGTTTGCGTTTTTCTGATGAATAAGTTACTTATTTTTTAAGGACTTGAATACAACTAAATTTTTTTTAACAAAAAATATCAAATATCATGCTTATAATATTTGATTACTGTCAAGTTTAATTCCTATTTAAAGATCAAATTTAGCCGTCACCCTAGAGTGGGTAGGGTCGATACTGGTAGTGTTGTTTATTATGATGGCTGGTATTAGTTATAAGAAGTACTTCAGAGCATCTCATGGAAAGAATGAATTTGTAAGATAGGATTCCTGCATTAATAAAGTTGAACTATTCTAGAGAGATACTAAAACAAGGCTAGTAAAGTTTAAAGGTATGGATAAAAAATGTTTAATTCACACCTAAAAAAGAGTATGAATTCAGGTTTGGTTATAAAGGTAAAGACATGCATCAGGTTTTGTTTAAATTATATAGATATAATATTCTAGGACTGTTTTTACTCTTTAAAAGTAACAGTGCTTTATTGTAACTTTTTTTGCATTAATCCCTTGCTGTAATACTATAAACTTTAACAACTGATAGTTAAAATAATTTATTTATAATGTCTGATATGTCACAAATTAATATATCTGGAAGAATAGTTGGAAAATCTTTTTTGCCATTAGTTATTGTGGAAATAGGTATTAACCATAGGGGTTTGTTGGAAGTAGCATTTAAGATGGTTGACGCTGCATTTAAGTCAGGTGCTGAGGTCATTAAACATCAGACCCATATTGTAGAGGATGAGATGACCAGTGAAGCCAAGAAGGTAATTCCTGGCAATGCAAATGAATCAATTTATGATATTATCGAAAGGTGTGCTTTAAATGAAGAAGATGAGATAAAACTTAAAAATTATGTAGAGTCAAAAGGGATGATTTTTATTTCCACACCTTTTTCACGTCTAGCTGTAGATAGGTTAGAAAGAATGGATGTATGTGCATATAAAATAGGCTCTGGAGAATGTAATAATTATCCTTTGATTGAATATATTGCCTCTTTTGGTAAGCCAATTATTGTAAGTACTGGTATGAACGATATTGTCTCAGTTCGAAAAACTGTTGATATTCTTGAAAAGTATAATATCCAGTATGCGTTATTGCATACTACTAATTTATACCCAACCCCTTCACATCTTGTGCGTTTGGGAGCAATGCAAGAACTGCAAAAAGAGTTTCCAAATGCTGTAATTGGCCTATCAGATCATACCACTTCTAATTTGGCTTGCTTTGGTGCTGTTGCTTTGGGCGCGTCTATTTTGGAGAGGCATTTCACTGATTCTATGGATAGAAAAGGCCCAGATATTGTGAATTCGATGGATCCTGAAGCGCTAAGTGACCTGATTAATGGGAGTATTGAATTAGCTAAAATGCGCGGTGGAAAAAAAGAAGCAGCTAAGGAAGAGAAAGTTACTATGGATTTCGCATTTGCAACTGTTGTAACGATTAAAGTTGTTCGTAAAGGTGAGAAATTTTCAAGAAAGAATATATGGGTAAAAAGACCTGGAATAGGTGAAATTAGTGCAGAAAATTATAATAAAATTTTAGGGAAAACAGCAGTACAAGATATAGAGATGGATTGTCATGTGTCGTGGAGAGATATAAGTGAGTAATTTGTTGGAGCTAATAGGGAGAAAAAATGAAATTTTTTCCAAGGATATAAAAAAATATAATAAAAAATTATTTGAAAAGGTTTCAATATCATCATTTTTAGTTATTGGAGGTGCTGGGTCAATTGGACAATCAGTGGTTAAAGAGATATTTAAAAGACAGCCATTAAAGTTACATGTTGTTGACATTAGTGAAAATAACTTGGTTGAACTGGTTAGAGATATTAGAAGTAGTTTGGGGTATATAGATGGTGACTTTAAAACATATGCTTTAGATATCGGCACATTGGAATATGATGCCTTTATAAAGAGCGATGGTCAGTATGATTATGTTTTGAACCTATCTGCATTGAAACATGTAAGAAGTGAAAAGGATAGATTTACATTAATGAGAATGATTGATGTAAATATATTTAACACTGATAAAACCATCCAACAATCAATTCACAGTAATACTAAAAAATATTTTTGTGTGAGTACTGATAAGGCGACAAACCCAGTAAATATGATGGGCGCAAGTAAACGTATTATGGAGATGTTCCTCATGAGAAGATCTTCAGATATTGAAATTTCTACAGCGAGATTTGCAAATGTTGCATTCTCTGATGGGTCCTTGCTTCATGGCTTTAATCAAAGACTAGAAAAGTTGCAACCTATTGTTGCACCTAATGACATTAAGCGATACTTTATAACACCCAAGGAAAGCGGAGAATTATGTTTAATGTCATGTATTTTTGGTGAAAATAGGGATATATTCTTTCCAAAATTAAGTAAGAATTTACACTTAATGTCATTTGCTGATATTGCTGTAATATATTTAAAAAATAAAGGGTATGAACCGTTTTTATGTAAGGATGAAGACGAGGCAAGGAGAATGGTTAAAACCTTGCCTGATAAGGGAAAGTGGCCTTGTTTGTTCACTGTTAGTGATACTACAGGGGAAAAGGACTTTGAGGAATTTTATACAAATAATGAAGATTTAGATATGGATCGTTTTGTTGGTATGGGTGTCATTAAAAATAAAGTTATTATTGATAGAAATAGTGATTCTTTAAATTCTTTTGAGGATGCAATAAGAGAAGCTAAAGATAATTTATTTTGGACTAAAAAAGACATATTAAGACAGTTTTATAAATTACTACCAGACTTTAAGCACAAAGAGACTAACAAGTATCTTGATAGTAAAATGTGACAAATGATAGATGTTGTGTAAGTTTATTTCAGTATAGGCGATAGAATTAAAACAATATTAAAGTAATTGAACAAAATTATTTTTCAATTTGTTTTTTAATTATTGTAGAGGATTGTTTGTATTGTGGTTTTTATTACTAATATGAGTTTGCTATAGAGAAGTATAAATAAATGTTAATGAAGAAAAAAGTTATAGTTACTGGTGCAACAGGTTTTATTGGTACAGCACTTTGTAAAAGACTGGAACAGGATAAAGAATACTCAATAATAAAAATAACAAGAGCAAAAAATATACAAGGTTATTTAAGGGTAAATAGTTATCAAGACTCTCCAGCTGGAGACATTTTAATTCATTTAGCTGAGGATTCTGATCGAGCAAGAGTTAATAAAGTTGGTGATATTTATCGTCAAAATACTGGAAAGGTTATTGAGGAATTATTAAGAAAAAAATATAACAAGATAATCTACGGATCTTCTTCTATTGTTTATGGCGATAAAGGAACAGAGCCTTATAGTGAAAATAGTTGTACGTATTCAACAGATATTTATTCTAAATCAAAGCTTGAAAATGAACAGCGAGTACTGAATGCTGGTGGAATAGTTGTTCGGTTTTCAAATATTATTGGTCCAGGTATGTTAAATAATAATATTCTCTTGGATGTTTTTAAACAACTGTCGGAAACAAGCCCAATTACAATTCAAAATAGCAAACCAATTCGTGATTTTGTTTATATAGATGATGCGGTAGCGTCAATAGTAGAATTAATGAATTGCACTACTTCAGAAATATTTAATGTTGGCACAAGTAAAGAAACCTCTATTTATCAGTTAACAAAGCAAATTATGAATTTTTCAAAACAAAAAAACAGAGAGATAAGGAGTATAATCACCGACGCAGAATACTCATACAACGTGCTTAATATAGGAAAAATAAGAAATAAAACCAAGTGGTTGCCAAAATTTACACTCGAACAATCAATTAATAATATTATAAACAGTATATGAAAAAAAGAATTATCGCAATTTTTACTGGAAATCGTGCTGAATACGGCCTCCAATTTCCGATATTGAAAGCAATAGATAACCATCCAGAGTTGGAATATCGGTTGATTGTATCTGGTGCACATCTAGATAAAAACTTTGGTAATACATTAGACGAGATTACCAAAGATGGATTTCATATTAGTGCAGAAGTTAAAATAGAAATGGATGCAAGTTCACTAGAGGCTAATGTGCAAGCAATAGGAACAGGTATTTTAAGTATTGGTAAGGTGCTTAATAAAATAAAACCAGATATGATAGTGGTATATGCAGATCGATTTGAAGGATTTTCTGCAGTAATTGCAGCTACTCAACTGAATATCCCTACTGCGCATGTAGAAGGTGGTGATTTAACAGAAGGCGGGGCTTTGGATGACTCAGTGCGCCATGCAATGACAAAACTCGCGCACCTGCATTTTACCACTAATCAACAAGCTAGTAATCGTGTTCTAGGAATGGGGGAAGAGGGGTGGAGAGTACATACAGTAGGATTTCCTGCAATGGATATGATGTCGGAGGGAAACTATGCAACCTCTAAAGAGATTGTAGAAAGGTTTAGTATTGATACAGACAGGGCGATTGTATTATTCACCCAACATTCAGTTACTACAGAATTTAATCTTTCAGCCGAACAAATTACCCCATCTCTAAATGCATTAAAAAAATTAGCAAAAAACGGGGTTCAGATTATAGCTACCTATCCAAATAATGACGCGGGCGGACTTTCAATTATAGAAAAATTAGAAGAATTAATTGAATCCCCTGTCAATGGTATACAAATTCATCGTTCACTGGGCCGCTATTTTTATCATGGTATATTATCTTTGGCACAACAAAAAAGCAATAGGGTGGTTTGTGTAGGTAATTCATCATCGGGAATTAAAGAAACTCCTTTTTTTGGCTGTCCAACAGTTAATATTGGTAGTCGTCAACAAGGTAGGTTACGAGGAAAAAATGTAATAGATTGTGATTATAAAGAGCAATCAATTTTTTCTGCAGTAATTAGATGCATCGAAGATGATGAATTTAGGGATACATGTAGTGGAACAGATAATCCGTATTATTTAGGAAATGCAGGAAAAAAAATAGCTAAAGTATTGGCCAAGATCCCTATTGATAATACTCTTCTGCGTAAGAGAATGATGTTAAAAGGGGAATACGATGACGGTTGTTTTAGATAATATTTTAGTTGTTTAGCATAATAGAGGCGATTTCTATGAAGGCTGTAATGTACCACTATATTCGTTCAACTAATAATAAATACCCGTATTTTAGGTTTTTACATATTGATAATTTTAAAAAGCAATTGGACTGGTTTTCAAATAATGGAGGATTTGTTGATAAAGAAGATTTTATTAGAGTTATGAAAGGCGAAACTATAAAATATAATAAATCTGGTTTTGTACTAACATTTGACGATGGATTGTATGAGCATCATAATATTGTATTGCCAGAGTTAGAAAAAAGAGGATTATGGGGGATTTTTTATATTCCAACACTGCCATATATAGAAAAAAAGATTTTAGACGTTCATAAAATACACTTATTATTGGGAAGTCATGGTGGGAAAAAGATGTTGGATGCCATAAAGAAAGTTATAAGTCCAAACATGCTGATACATAGAGATAAAAACCTTTTTATTGATAACACTTATTCATTGCAAAGTGACTTTAATGATGAGGTAGAGTTTAAGAGAATATTGAATTATCAGTTATTGTATGAGCATAGGGAGCATGTGTTAGATGAGTTACTTAGGCTTTATATTGACTTAGATGTAAATATAAATGATATATACATGTCTGAGAGTATGATTAGTGATTTACATAATTCAGGTATGATTATTGGTGGCCATAGTAATACTCATAGGCTAATGAGCAGATTGAGCGTAAAGGAGCAAGAATTAGAAATATCAACTTCTTTTAATATTATTGATCAAATAGTAGGTGGTTTAAAAATCAAAACATTTTGTTATCCATATGGAGGGTCATATAGTTACAATGAGGAAACACTTAAAGCGCTTAAAAAAAATAATGTTTTATTTTCATTCAGTGTTGACTCAAAAGATATTGCCGAATCAGATATAAATAGCAGACTTCAGGAGTTGCCTCGCTATGATACTATTGAATTTCCTTGTTAGTAAGTATGGTTAATTTGTAAATTAGGTGTAATTGTATGTTGGATTTTAAAAAAATATTACTGTACTCAGACGCAACAATTAGAGAAGCTATTGATGTTTTAAATAAAGAGAAAATGCGAATAGTGGTTATTATTAACCACAATAATAAGATACAAGGAACTATAACGGATGGTGATATTAGACGTGGATTAATAGAACATATATCTATCGACGATCTTGTTTCAGATGTTATGAACAAGAATCCGACTACTGCAAGCCTTAATGACAGCAAAGATAAAATAATAGAAAAAATTAGATTAAAAAACTTATTGGCAGTACCTATTGTTGATAATAATGTTGTAGTAGGTATTGAAACATTGCAGGACCTTACTGAAAGACAACATTATGACAACCCAGTGGTAATTATGGCTGGTGGAATGGGTAAACGATTAAGACCATTAACAGATCACTCTCCAAAACCCCTCCTTAATGTTGGAGATAAGCCAATTCTTGAGACTATATTAAAGCAATTCATTAGCTCCGGATTTAGGAATTTTTACATCTCTACGTGTTATAAATCAAAAATGATACAAGAATATTTTGGTAATGGTGAAAACCTTGGCGTGTCTATAGAGTATATCAATGAAACAATACCGTTGGGTACAGCTGGTTGCTTGGGAATGCTTCCGAATAATATTTCAGAGCTTCCCTTAATCATAATGAACGGAGACTTGTTGACAAAAGTAAATTTTGATAGATTGCTTCAGTTTCATAATGATCAGAAGTGCGTAGCAACCATATGTGTACGCGAGTATGATTTTCAGGTTCCATATGGGGTTGTTGAACATGATGGCCATCTTTTACAGAAAATAATAGAAAAACCAGTTAATCGTTTTTTTGTGAATGCCGGTATTTATGTATTAGATTCAAATCTTATAGCCGAGATACCAAATGATACGAGGCTTGATATGACTAATTTTTTACAGAGTCAAGTGAATGATAGTAATGATATAAGTGTATTTCCACTACATGAGTACTGGCTGGACATAGGCAGATTAGAGGAATACAAGCAGGCCCAAAAAGATATAGGTTTATTTGAATGATTAATAATAAAAATATTTTAGCTATAATACCTGCACGTGGAGGTAGTAAACGTATACCCAATAAAAACATGATAGATTTTAATGGCAATCCTCTTATTTATTGGTCTATTATTGCAGGGCTAAAATCAAAATATGTTGACTCTGTGCTAGTATCAACAGATGATGAAAATATAGCACATTTTTCACAAACATTAGGTGCACGCGTTCCATTTATAAGGCCTAAAAGTATATCAGAAGACTCTTCCTCAACAATAGATGTGGTGAAACATGCTGTAAATCACATGGTGAAAATAGGAGAGTCTTATGATTATATATTGTTACTTCAACCGACATCTCCATTAAGAAGCTCCTTGCATATTGATTCAGCTGTTATATTTATGATGGAGAAAGAAGCTAATGCTGTTATAGGGGTTACAGAAGTTGATCATCCTATTGAATGGTCAAATACATTGCCTGAAAATTTATCAATGGATAGCTTTATATTGGATAAATATGATGGTATAAGGAGTCAAGATCTAAAGAAGAGGTATAGAAAAAATGGCGCAATCTACTTATGTAAGTTGGATCTAGTATTAGAGTGTAATAGCCTTGTGAACATACCAAACGCATATGGATTTATTATGGATCGCTTTAGTTCGGTAGATATAGATACAATGGATGATTTATTTTGTGCATTAATGTATGTCAAATATTACAATAATTTTAAAGATGAATTTATTCAATAAATATTTAGTTTTCTTATATCGCATAATTGTTTAGTCCCACAATCTTATGGCTGGGGTCTTCTCTAAATCTTTCACGGTTTTCATTATAACATTGTTGTATTAATTCCCAAGGGGTTTTAAACTTTAATGACTTGAGTGGCCTTTGATGATTGTGTAATCCTCCCAAAAATTAACACTCAGTAAAAGTAGAATTTTCTTATAATAAAAACATAAGGAGATTCAAATGAAGACAACACGTAAATCAGATTCACAAATCATGCAGATACTTAGCCAAGCA
>Ga0233430_1004384_pt1 | contig 13156 bp, 15 predicted proteins | sample SI_118_April2016_2_FD_179883 | JGI IMG/M metagenome (GOLD analysis project Ga0233430, IMG submission 179883) | Seawater microbial communities from Saanich Inlet, British Columbia, Canada - SI_118_April2016_150_MG | ecosystem: Environmental > Aquatic > Marine > Inlet | place: Canada: British... | reverse complement strand
GGTTATCACTCCACACAGCAGTCTTTGGCGACAACCAAGAAATCGTTGAAATACAAATCCGCACACGAAAAATGAACGAGCAAGCTGAATACGGTATTGCCGCTCATTGGCATTACAAAGAAGATAATCCTCAATTCAACAAAAACATTCAATGGGTCAACGATCTAGCAACTTGGCTCAAAAACATAAAAGATAACGACGAATTTCTAGAAGGAGCCAAGATCGACATCTTCAAAAACCGAATTTTCGTCTTCACTCCAAATGGAGACGTGATTGACCTGCCCGAGGACGCAACCCCAATTGACTTCGCCTACCACATTCATACTGACATTGGTAATAAATGCACCCGAGCCCTAGTCAACAACGAACTAGTAACTCTAGACTACGCCCTAAAAAATGGCGACGTCGTCCAAATCGTTACAGACAAAAACAGAAAAGGCCCAAACCCACAATGGCTCAAATTTGTAAAAACCAGAACAGCTCGTCAACACATAGAAATCTACAAAAACCAAAACTGGAAAAAATTCATCCCAAAATTCACAAAATAACCCACTTGTCATCTCGATCGGAGTTCCCCCCGTTTGTCATTTCAACCGACCTGTCCTTCGTAGCTGTTATCAGCGTAGTAGGAAGTCATTCTTCCCTCCCTTTGTCATCTCGACCTTCCCCCCTTTGTCATCTCGATCGGCCTGTCCTTCGTAGCTTATGTAATTAAAGCGTAGAAGGAAGCGGAGAGATCTGCATTCCAATTATTCACTAATGCGATTAAGCCCTATTTAGCCTTGTTTAGCCCTATTAATTAGCCCTATTCCCTATGCAAAAAAAACTTCTTATCATTTTCATGCTTTGTATTTTTTTATTCCCTTTTATATCTAATGCCACTACCACTGCAACTGACCCTGTCTGTGGTGATGTGAAGGGAACCTGCACAGGCGGAAAAAACTGCTGTTCAAAACCAAGTGGATCTGGCTTTATCTGCCAAACTTCCGCTTGCCCTATCGCTGAAGGAGGCGCATGTTCAGCCATTAAAAAATGCGCAAACGGACTCTCTTGTAGCATCACAAAAAAAGTATGTGTCAAAGAGATACCCGACTTCTTCAACCTCAACGGCAAAATTGGAGTTGATAATGTAAACACACTTATTGCTAGAATAATTAAATACGCCCTAGGCATCGTCGGAACACTAACACTACTATTCTTCATCTACGGCGGTCTCATGTGGATGACCTCAGCCGGCAATGAATCAAAAGTAAAAAAAGGCGCAAAAACCATGGGCTACGCCTTCATCGGCCTCTTCATGATCCTCGCCTCCTACCTACTCGTCGACTTTATCCTTAAAATCCTAGGTGAATAAATATGAAAAAACTATTTTTTTTATTAATACTATCCCTGATTTTCATTCCAACTAATCATACTCAAGCTGCCGAATTATGTACAGGTGCATATGATTGTGAAGCAAATGAATTATGCTGCGCAGTCGGCAATAATACAACATTCTGTAATACAGCTCCATGCCCTTCTGAAGAAGTCTTCTGCTCCGAACATCCAACGGATGAAGCCTGTCAACCAGAAGAACCTGATCCACCATCATCGACAACTTCAAATGAGAGAGCATGTGAACATCAAGGTGAATGTACAACTGGTCAACTATGTTGCGACTATGGAAACGTTTCATTTTGCAATGCTTCACCATGCCCGAGTTTATCAGACAAACCTTGTTTAGATAATGAACATAACACTTGCAACGATACAGAAACATGCTACGAGCATAATTGTATAAAAGAAACAAACGTATGTTATGTAAAAGGTTTTCGAATTACTATTGAAAAAGATACTTTACTCAAATATAAATGTATCGGGAATTTCGATTATCAAAAATGTAAAATAGCAGACGGAACAGAATCAAGCGTACAAAAAATACCAACAGGACATGAACTTTTCACCAAATGTGGAGCATCTGGATGCGACCCAACAGTCAAAGACGGCTGCCAAGTCCCAAACTTCCTCAACATCACCGGAAACGGCTCAGATGGTGTCAACATCCTAATCGCCAGAATCATAAAATACACACTCGGAATCGTTGGAACATTAACTCTCGTCATATTCATCTACGGTGGACTTCTCTGGATGACCTCAGCCGGCGACCAAAACAAAGTCAAAAAAGGCGGAAAAGCAATGGCCTTTGCCTTCATCGGTCTATTCATAACCCTCACCTCCTACCTCCTAGTCGACTTCATCCTAAAACTACTCGGCGAATAACATACCCCCAAAAAACAGGCTTATTTTAGCCTGTTTTTTAATATTCTCAATATTCTCACCTCTACTTTTTGCAATTTTCCCCCCCCGTATAATTTCGACTGAAGTTTTACGAAAGGGAGAAATATGCATCGCGATTCCCAGTACCAAACAATCCGTAGAAAATTCGTTTTATTAGTAGTTATCCGCAGTCAAGTAGCCCATTGACAAATTTACAAATATATACTAACCTATAACATTGGACATTAACAACTAATGAGAGGAGAAAAAACATGAACAAAATCGCTGTAATCGTTGGAACCCTATTTACTGGAATTCTCATGTATACCGGATGGCAAAGCAAATCACAAATCGGTTCACTATTGATTATCCTTCTTGGTACGGTCCTTTTCGTTGGACTTACCTATCTTCTGATCAGCAAAACATTCCATTCAATCAAAGTGGGAGAAGAAGCACTAATCTTCTCTGCTCTGCGAAAAGACGGTGAAATTCAAAAAGTCGCAATAGATAGCCATTTTCTAGGCTACGTAATTGTCAATCCTATCTACGTACTCAGAGAACGAGTAGAACTGACAATTTCAAACACAAACTCAGACAGTATTCACATTCAATGTGATCCAACTGACGTACTTGATCCAGATGACAAAAAGAAGCTACCAACACTAACTCTCGTTTGCGAAGAATTCAGTATTGCCTTTGTTGTTTGTTTTAACACAATAATTGAATACTTCATTTTCAAAGAGACCTTGAACAAAGAAACCGGAAAATATCATAACGTAAAACACAGAAATCTATATCTCAATGGTCAGGGAAGAGTACGATACCACGAAATACCTGATAACAAACAAAAAATTAACATGAAAAAGGTTCATACCTATTTTCAGATCAGACAAGACACAAGCCAATCTGTTATCGAACATCTCGCTGAGCTAATCAAAGACAAAATTCAACCCCTTATCGAGCTACTCACACAAGGCGTAAACTATCATACTGCACAGAACTTCAAGACTGATTGGTTATTCCTTCCACCAGCAAATGATCCAGATCCAGATAAAAGACAACTTCGCAAAGAACTTGTTGTTGATGACTTCGTCCAAATGGTTCAATTCATGTGTGACGATGAAAATCTACCTGTCAAAATCATTAACGCATCAAACACTCGTGGTTTTGTTCCTCTACACGAAGCAGACAAAGCCCTCATCTTTGGCACCCTGCAAAAAGCAGAGCTAGCCAAACAGAAACAAATCGAAATTCAAACAGCAACGCTTGAAGCCGAATACATCAACGCACTTGCGACTGGCCTAGGAGTAGATGGCGAAGACGTGAAAACTAAACTCTGGTTATTCAATGCAGTAAAAAACTTCGAAATCCAAAAAGAATTGGCACAAAAAACCAATCCTGCAAGTACTTTCGTTCTGGGAAACAATCCCGAATCTGGGATTCCTTCAGAGGTGGCACTCGCACAAAAAACCGATACCACCAAGAAATAATTTTTCTAAATCAAAACCGGGAAATCAAATTTTCCCGGTCTTTTTTATATATTTTTTTTATAAATCTATCTACTCTCCATAAAAAGAAAGTGAATTAAGCATTACCTTATCTTTTTGCTCCATTCCATATAACTCAATCTCAATAATTCGATCAGATAGATCAAGAGCAATAATCTGTGCAGTGTGCCCAACTACATCAATATCATGAAACCACTTTCCACTCTTCCCACCAATCTCAATATCACTATATTCACTTCCATTTTCGAGATAATTCACATATTGATTTTGATAAAAATCTTCCAAACTATGACCTTCCTTCCAATTTGATGTACTTGTGATTTTCATTGCAAGCTGACTACCGTCTACCGCACCATCATAAACATACAACTCCTTCCCATCCTCTCCACTATCCCCGTAAGCACGATCCTTTGGAATTCGAAGTTCATAACGATAAGCTGGATTAGTATAAACCACCCATCCACGCACACTCCCCTTCACAGTCGACTGACTTAAATGTAAACTCTCCTCACCTAAATTCCTAACACTCTCACACCCAGTCAACAACAAACCCACAACAAATATCATCGAAATAACCATAATTTTTCTCATAAACATATTTTATTCAATTCCCCCCCCTTTTTAATTTAATACTTTCATTTTTAAGTGATTCGTAGAATTCGTAGCAAATTCGTTATTCGTAGCCCTAATCAATTATCTGATCAATCACCGAATTCAACTCCTCCCTCGAATAAAAATCAATCACAACCTGCCCTTTCCCCGCAATTTCTTTTATATTAACCTTTGTCCCAAGCGCCTTTCGAAGCAAATCCTCCTTATCCTCAATCTCAGCACTCTTCGACACTGATCTTTTACCTCCCGGTTTTTTACCACGAGCCTTACGACTCTCCTTCTCAGCATCACGAACAGTAAAATTATATTGCAATATTTTTTTCAAAAAATCAAGCTGTTCTTTCTCACTATCAAGCCCTGCAATCACCTTAGCATGCCCCTCTGTAATCTTTTCATTCCCAAGAGCTCTCTGAACCTCTCCCGGTAACTCAATAAACCGAACAGTATTAGCAACCACACTCCGACTAACACCAAGCTTTTTCCCAACTTCCTCCTGTGACAGATTAAACTCATCCATCAACTTCTCATATGCAACAGCTCTCTCAATTGGATTAAGATTCTTCCTCTGCAAATTCTCAATAATCGCCAACTCCAACTTCTCCTGCTCTTTCGCCTCTCTTACAATTCCAGGAACAGTATTAAGTCCTATCACTTTCGCACTCCGAAGCCTTCTCTCACCAGCAATAAGTTCATATCCATTATCCGTCTTAGTTACAATAACCGGTTGAATAATTCCGTGCACCTTAATTGACTCAATCAACTCCTCAAGCCCCTCATGATCAAAAACCTGCCTAGGTTGCATCGGATTTGCCTCAATCAAATCAACAGGAATATCAATAATTGTATTCTTATCCGGTTGCGCCAAAAATTCTCTATTTTCATTTCTAATAACTTTTTGTGCCGATTTTTTATTTGGTATCAGAGACCCAAGCCCCCTACCCAACCCTGATTTGACCATATGATTTTTGTTTTTACCTGTCCTTCGAAGCTCTAAGTAATTAAGAGCGTAGTAGGATCTTTTTAAGTTATATTTTTACTTTTATCATGCAACAAAAATAATTTCCAACCTGTCCTACGAAGCTCTGTGAAACTTGAGCATAGGAGGATTTCCAAGCTCCAATTTCCAAGGAAATCCCAAACTACAAACATATATTATTCATAATTTTTATATAAATTATTACATTTGGAAATTTTGCGCTTCATTTGGAAATTGTTTGGAAATTGGTGCTTGGAAATTGGAAATTTGCGCTTCAAATATTTTACTTTCACTATCTCCATCATCTCCCCACCATCTTCCTAACCAACATCCATCTTCCCCCTACTCATTATCCCAAATAATCAAGCAACTCCCTCGCCAACCTCTCATACGCCTTCGCACCCTTCGAAGCTGGATCATAATGAAGAATAGACTTCCCATGACTAGGCGCCTCAGTTAATCTTACATTCCGAGGAATAACACTTCTAAATATTTTATTTGGAAAAAATCTATATAATTCATCTTTTACTTGATCTGACAATTTTATTCTTTTATCAAACATTGTAATAACAGCTCCAAGCACATCAAGCTCAGGTTTTATATTACTCTGTACAAGTTCAATTGTCTCAATGAGCTGACTAAGCCCCTCAAGAGCATAATACTCCGCCTGAATCGGAATGAGCACATAATCCGAAGCAACTAAACCATTAACAGTCAGGAGCCCAAGCGACGGCGGACAATCAATGAGAATATAATCATATTCACCTCGAATCTCAAGCAACGAATCAGCCAATCGAAACTCCCGTCTCTCTAGATCAACAAGCTCAACATTCGCTCCAGCAAGTGACGGTGTAGCAGGTGCTAATCTATATCCAACATGATCAGTTGGATGAATCACCTCACGAAAAAGATGCTTACCAGCAATCGCTTCATAAAGTCCCTTATTTAATTCTTTATAATTTACTCCAAGCCCAGAAGTAGCGTTTGCCTGCGGATCAAGATCAACCAAAAGAACATATTTACCTTGTTCAGCTAAATACGCGCCTAAATTCACAGTTGTAGTCGTTTTCCCAACTCCCCCCTTCTGATTCACCACAGCAATTATTTTTGCCATAAATAAAAATGATTACCCACGATTACGCAATCGCGGAATTAATACTCCTCTTAAATAACATTTTATATTCAAGATATCTACATATATTATATACTATAATACCACTTTTGACAATTTCATTAATATTCCCTATAATATCCCTACATCCCTTTGGGCGGGTGGCGGAATTGGTAGACGCGTTGGACTCAAAATCCAATGGTAGCGATATCGTGAGAGTTCGATTCTCTCCTCGCCCACCAAAAAACATCGAATTTATTTCGATGTTTTTTTATTATTTCAAATTAATTTCTTACATTCCCCCACAAAACACCAAATACACTCTTTAACATCTGCACAATATACTGATCTTCTATTAGAACCGCCAGCGGTGCCTTCGGCTGCCAAATAATTACCTTATTTGCATATAACATAATTCCAGGTACAACTGGTATCTCACTACGGTAAATACGTGTTGTTCTCATTTCCTCTTCATCCTTCGACTTAAGCGTTTCCGCGTCACTACTCGGCGTTATCAAAACATTTATGTGAATCCCCTTCTTTACTCTCTTTTTAATCCACCTATTCTCCGTCTCCCAAGAAATCATATCAATAAAAGCATCCGCCGCCCCAAAAAAACTAATCGTTTCATTCGTTTCATCAAGAACATCAAAAAATAACTTCATCCATTGCTCCTCCCCTTCAAAAACCTTAATCTTCGTATCACTTGCCCCCTGTCTATACAAAGCCAATAAATCAGGCATCGCTCCAACTAACGTTTGATCTAACTGCGTTACAGATTCTCTCTTCTTTCTAAGTCTCTCAAGCACAACAGTTGGCGACTCAACTACAAAAGTCCGCTTATACTTCTTTCTCTCCGAAAACTTCGCCAAACCATGTCTCTCAAGCCCTGCAATCACCTTATAAAGGTTCGGTCTAGACATATTCAGATGCTTCGCCAACTCCGAAATCGTAACCGGCCCAAGCGACAAAGAAGTTATATAAAAGTTTGATTCAATCTCAGTCAACCCAAGCTCTTTTAACGAACTGTATAGATTTTGTTTCACTTCCGTTTTATTAATCATATAAGTAAATCAAGTTTATTAGTGAATAAAGTGTATATAACCATTATACACTATTTATTTTAACTTGTCAAGGACTTGACAAAACCGTATAAATTTGCTATAATACTCAGTTAACAATCAAGGTTCTTTCAAATTCCTAACCAGTTAAAGAGGGTGCCATGCTAAATTCCAATTCTCTTCACGTAACCGCTTTTCACCTGAGCATTGAAATTCCGAAAAACATAATTGAAGAAAAAATCAAAGAAATGTCAGTTGATGAATTCAAGCATTACGCAGAAAAGTTCTACCACGGTGACGAGTATGGATACAATCCATCATGGTTTAAAACTCATGAAGAATGGGAAGAGGTAGAAACAAAACAATACCCGATAATTAGGAAAGAAGATGGTTATAAATTATGCTGGTGTGACAATGAATTAGTATGTTTAATTAGAATTATAAGATTCTAATACGCTCCCCTTTTTTGCGCAAGCCCCTTCGCTTGCGCCTTTCATCAAAGCTGTTGACTCGCTCGACATCTTCGATGAAGCTTCATTAACAATTCAAAGGAGAATACCATGACTTACAAGACTAATTCTGTCGAAATCACCGATTTTGACCATACCACTTCTAGCTTTATTGAAAATTGCGAAGAAAAAGCAAAAAGGCTCAAAGAAAAAGCTGAAAAATTGGCAAAAACATCAAAATTTTTTGATAAAGTTGTCGATAAAAGTCTCACTTTTCAAGATGTCAAAGAATTATTAGAAGAAATGAATAAAGAGCATATTACCGACAGAGATTATTACGGGAAGATCAGACATGGATGGAGAAATCTAAACTTTGATATAATCATGAAAATTCTTGATCCGGACAAAGAAATGGTATATAACAATTGCTCTCCATACGATCATTGCCGTACAGTATATTTCGATAAAAAATATAAAGAATACTTTTTTGTAGAAAGTAGAAGGTATCGTCGTGTGTCCTTCTAAAATTTCCAAATTTTTACGCGCAAGCCACTTCGCTTGCGCCTTTCACCAAAGCTGTTGACTAGCTCGACATCTTCGATGAAGTTTCATTCACAATTCAAAGGAAACAATCATGAAAACTTTTACAATGATCGACAAAGACAGAATCAAAAGCGTTGGCATTTTTGCTACTTTCAAAAAAGAAAACGACAAAATCACCTGGTACGACGAGGAGCATGCTTTCAAATTCATCATCTTTAATGATCTCATTCTAATTGCTCCTATTCTCAACCACTCCGAGATATATGCTCTTTATCAGACCCGGGATATGCCTCTCACCCCGGAACTGAAAACGCAAATCAAGGAGATTGATAGAGCCCAATATGGAGAACGGAACTGGTCAGTTACCGGTGCCGGCACAATCAGTGCCAACGGTCAAATCACTGGCTGGAAGTCCGGGTGCTTCCGAGTTGAAACAAATCCATCTCTCCGAGATGGAATCCAAAAACAGATCTTGGAAATGTTTCAACAAGGAAACTTAACTCCTTATTAGTACTTTACATTATTTACGCGCAAGCCCCTTCGCTTGCGCCTTTCACCAAAGCTGTTGACTCGCTCGACAGTTCCGGTGGAAATTATTCCACAACAACAAAGGAGAAAAAAATGAAAGCTGCAATGATTTCACATTTTAAATTCACAGATACGCCAAACGGGAAAGATAAATCAGGGGACAACGAAGTTTTACTTCTTCAAATGACAGGACATACCCTTGAACAAATTATGCCAGAACAAACACATTGGCAACAGTTAACGCAGGAGCTTCCAACCATCGATTGTGTTATATTCTACGTTGGCGGTTCAAAAATTGAAAATGATATCAAAGCCATTCATGAACTCGGTCTCCCCGCAAATAAAGCCATCTTCGTTTTTTGCAATTGTCAACATGATGAAAAAATGGAAATTCTGTACAAATACGGATTTTCAGATTCACTTATTATCCGCTGCGAATGCGGAGGAAAAAACACCATGAAACAAATCATGATTGATTATCACAGAGAAGGCAAGATCCTTTACAAATGAAAAACAATTTTTACTCATTAAACTTTTAATTGTTTCACAATCCATAGGAGGATACCATGCTCCATAATGCATTCGGAGCCCTGGTCTGTCTATACGGTTGCTGGTTGGTTAGATTCGACTGCTATTTAATAGCAGAGGGTCATGCAAACCAATCCCTCTTGGCGATGTTTCTAAGCACCGTCGAGTATTTGGGGTGGCAACCCTGGACAGCTCTATTACCGTGGCTATATATACCGGTAATGGGGTTCATCATCATGGTTTCACCTCCTCCTCGTCCTCGAACGACACCTAAGAGGAGATTTTAACCATGCAAAACTTTCACTTGCGATGCATTCATCGCAAGTTTTTTATTAAAAGAAAAAAGGAGACTGATTTCAGTCTCCCCTCGATTCTGATCTCCAAATTTTTGGATGCCACGTACCAATACGTCCTTCATCCCTTCTGTTCAAATCCTGCAATCCTTCTTTTTTCTCTACCTTAATTTCTCCTTTTGCAACTCTTTCTTTATACCGTTTCGCAGCATCTGCCAAGGTTGCTATCACATCATCCATCTGCTCTTTTGTCGGCATAGCAATCTCCTTTCTTTTCCATTAATTTAATCGTATCAAACCACAATAATTAATGCAACTTTTTATTCCCTAAAATTAAACCAAACAATTGATTTACATATTCAAAAATGATAACATTAACCCATGAAAACCCTCATTATCATCCCAACTTACAACGAACGCGACAATATCCAAGAACTGATAATTCGCATCCTCGCACTAAATATCAACAATTTAGATATCCTTGTAGTTGACGATAACTCCCCCGACAAAACCAGCAAAGTCATTGGCAAACTAATGAAACAGTTCAACAACATCCATCTAATAAAAAGAAAATCAAAACTCGGCCTCGGCTCCGCCTATATCGAAGGCTTCAAATTCGCAATCAAAAACGGTTACGGATATATATTTGAAATGGACGCCGACTTCTCCCACAACCCAAAAGACATCCCAAAATTACTAAGCAAAGCTCAATCAGGCCACGGACTTGTCATCGGTTCTCGTAGAATCAAAGACGGCAAAATTGTCGGCTGGAACTTTGTCAGACATTTCTATAGTTTCTCCGCAAATTTATTCGCCCGCCTCTTTCTCAAACTAAAAACAAAAGACGCAACAGCCGGCTTTCGCTGTTTCAGCGGACAAACGCTACAAAAAATTCAATTTGAGAGTATCAAAAGCAACGGCTACGCATTCCAAGAAGAAACCGTCTACCTCTGCGAAAAAAACAATATAAAAATTTCAGAAGTCCCCGTAACCTTCATCGACCGCAAAAAAGGCAAATCAAAACTCGGAAAAAAAGAAATCCTCGAATTTTTCAAAACAATCTTCCGACTAAGCAAGTTTGACTACTACACTATCGTCTTTATTTCGTTTATCCTATTTTTAATCACCTGGCGACTCCACAACGCCTTCTACTTCAATCCATATTGGGGCTACGACGGTGGCGGACACCTCGACTACATCTTCAGCATCTCAAAAAACAACAAAATCCCCTCAATCGACGATAACTATATCGCCTGGCACGAACCACTCTACTACTTCCTCGCCAGCTACTACCACAAAATTGTCTCCCTCTTCTCAGGCGGACTAAACCTCAAATGGCTCTCCCTCCTCCAAGTTGTCATCAGTTTATCCACAACCTACCTTTCGTGCATTATCATAAAACTCCTCACAACCTCTCGAGCCACCATTCTCAGTTCTTTTGTCTTAATTAACATCCTCCCAGCCATGATTCAGGCCTCCGTCTTCACCACCAACGAACTCCTCAACTACTTCTTCCACTTCCTCCTACTCTTCATCTTCTTAAAATATTTCTATCAAAACACCCCCCAAACAAAACACTTCATCCTCCTCGGCATCATCTCCGGCCTCGCCCTCCTCACCAAAATCACCGCTATAATACTTATTGTTCTTATTTTTTCTTATGTTCTTATCCGCTTGCCCCGTACTCAACCATGTAATAAGGTTGTAGTTCGGGGTATATCCGCCATAGCTTTGTCATCCCGACCGAAGCAGAGCGGAGCGGAGGGATCTAAAGCGAAGGTGGGTCATTCAAAATCAATCATCTTTGCTTTCTTGCTTTCTTGCTTTCTTGCTTTTTTAATAATCCTCCCCTGGCAAATCTACCGCCACAACCACGTCCTCTCCGACTTCTCCATCAACAACTACCAATACCTCCAAAAACTCCCCCTCAAACTCGACAACCGAATAAACTTCTACACAAACATTGATTTCAATATTTTCAAATTCCCCTACTGGTACTCCGGCGCCACCTCATTCACCTCAATGCTCTACGCCGACACCTTCTACGACTACTACGGCGTCATGCAAAACCAAGATCTACTAAATGCCACCGACAAACAAAACCTCACCCCAATCACTCCCCAGAACTTCGTCACAAAAACAGACGTCTCCATTACCAAAAAACTTGTCTACCTTGCCATTACCCCTTTTATTATAATGCTACTCGGCCTAATCTCCCTCATCTACAACTCCATAAAAAAAAGACGCCTCGCCCTCTTCTCCCTATTAACTCTAATCTTTTACCTTTCCGCTTTAATATACTACAGCTACGTCTACCACTACCCCGAAATGGGCGTAGTCAAATCAATTTTCATCCTCCCAGCCTTCATCTTCCCGATTGTCTACGGTTTTGACTTTGTAAACAAACAAATTGCAAAAAAACGCTACTTCTATGCTATAATATACCTAGGACTAATCCCCTATCTCTATTTTTTAATTAAACTGTTCTGGGTAACCCCTTACAACTACTAAAAACAATTCGTAACATTCATATATTAGTTCATCTGCTTGCCTACGCTTTTTGTCATCCCGACCGAAGCGTAGCGAAGTGGAGGGATCTAAAAAGCGTAGGCAGGCAGGTAATTTGTAATATATAAACTAACATGTTCAACTTCATCCGACGACAAACAGTGATCTACAAAAAATTCATCAAATTTACCATCGTCGGCATGCTTGGTGCTCTTGTTGATTTTGGATCATTAATCCTCTTTGTCGAACTCTTCCTCTGGGGCATAATCATTTCTACAACTCTTGCCTTCATCCTCTCCTCACTCCACAACTTTACCCTAAATAAATTCTGGACTTTCCGAAACAAAGAAGACTGCTTCTTCGAGCAACTCTACAAATACGGACTTGTTACTCTTATCGGTCTAGCAATCACAATCATCACAATGTACATCATGATTCATTTTGAATTCTATTATATTTTCGCAAAAATAGTCGCAATAATCCTAGTCGGCTTCTGGAGCTTCTACGCCAACAAATACTGGACCTTCAAACTAAAACGAAAAAACTTCATCCGAAAATAATTCCAATTACCCGAGATTCCGCAATCTCGGGGTAAAAATTCATCCGCAAATAATCACAACCAAATTTAAAATATAAAATCCAGACAATTGTTGTCTGGACATTTTTTATTTTAAGGGTAATACCTAAATTCAGCCACCAAAAGTTGTTTTTTGGATCAACTTAAACAATTCTTTTTCTCTATCATATATTTGCATATTTCGATGATTAAAATTCCAAACTATT
>Ga0233430_1004376_pt1 | contig 13175 bp, 8 predicted proteins | sample SI_118_April2016_2_FD_179883 | JGI IMG/M metagenome (GOLD analysis project Ga0233430, IMG submission 179883) | Seawater microbial communities from Saanich Inlet, British Columbia, Canada - SI_118_April2016_150_MG | ecosystem: Environmental > Aquatic > Marine > Inlet | place: Canada: British... | reverse complement strand
TTCCTGACCATTAACGATATCTTTAACGAACTGATTGTCAGCGAACCGAAGGTAATCAAAAAACTGAGGGAGAAACTCGTCAGTGACCGCTAAAGAAAAAAAACCACAAGTGATGGTGGCTGGGCTCAGTCAGTGCGGAAAAACGGCCTTTATCTGTGCGTTGATACAGTTAGGGCGCTGGTCCGGCACAAACCTGGCGGCTCTGAAACCTTTTGATATCGGTCTCATCAGGCGCAACGCTTTAGAAGAGATCAGTGATGGAGAGCTGTTTTGTCAGAATATGACGGGTGACCCCATGGAGATTCTGGTTTCCCCTTATGTTGCCAATGAATTCTACCCCATAGAAATGGCCTTCCGCAGAGACGGCATCAGAATCAACTGGGGATTTCTGAAAGAACGGCTCAGTATTCTGAGTGAGCTGTATAGTTCCACTCTGATTGAACTCCCGGGGAGCCTTTATACCCCGATCACAGAGGAGAAGATGGGTTTCGACTGGCTCCGAGAGTCACAAAACCAGGTGGTTTGGTTGATCAATCCCATTGCCGAACAGTTCGAGCAAAATCTGGCCGAGATCAGCCTTCTGAAAAGCCTTAATCTGGAAGTGGATCTGGTGATCAACAACACTGCCCCGGTTCGAAATCAGGATTTGTTACTTTATATGTGGGAGAAAATAGAGCAGCTGGCTGGGCAGGAAATAGTCGGCATGATCCCTCACGTCAGGAATCTGGACAATGATTTTGCCCGTCTGGGTGACAAAACAGCTGCTGCGATACCCGGTTTGATTGACCGGCTCATCGTCCCGCAGTCGGACAAATGAGATCTGCTATTTTTTGATCTTCCGCAGCAGTTTATCGAAATTAAACCCCTTGAGTTTTTGTTTGACTTCCCCCTCCACAATGTAAGAGATCTCCTGGTTGAGACCCTTGCAAAAAAAGACCGGGATTTTCAATTTCGCTTCGTAGGACTTGACCTTGTTCTCCAACTCCAGAATTTGAGAGTTCTGGGTGGTGCCACTGGTCTCAATGACAATGCCGGATCGCTTTTTCTCGATAAAAATTCGCTTGCCCTTCAGCCCGGCAATGGTTTTAATCGATGACCGAAAACGCCTGATGTTGTCGATAATGTTTGAAACATACTCATCATGATTGAAGGCTTCGTCTTTGTAGGTCAGGATGTCATTCTCATTGAGAAAGATCGCATAGCCGTGTCCCCCAGGGATACCGTCCCAACTGAATATCCGGCTATCGCCCAGTTTGGTCTTCTCTTTCTTTTCACCCTCTCCATTGGCTTTTTTTGTTCCGGATGGCCGCCCAGACGACTCGCCACTTTCGGTCAGGGGGACATCGCTGATACCATGTACCATCACAAGTTGGGGGAGCTTATCAATAAAGCCCTGCTCCAGCTGCCCCACAAATTTATGGAGTTTGATGCACTCTTCACAGTGCTGGTTAATAATCGTTACCACCAGTAACGCCCGACCGTTCAGTTGTCGCAACAACTTATTGAAATCCTCGTTCCTGTAAATTCCACCTACCTTTTTGATGCGATTGGTTGCCATTTAACACCTGTCTCTGGACACATTCATTGATCTTTTTCCGGATATCTCTTCTTAATCTCTTTACCGAATCACCGGAATTTGATGAAATCCAAGAAGGATATGGACGCCTGGAGAGGTTTTCAAAAACAAGCGGTTTTCGTTCAGACATTAAATATGTATAATTTTGCAGCCCAACATGTAAATGAATATTATTCACAAAAAATTCAAAAGCGATTCGTTGGATGGTGACTGGGTCATCACTATCGGGAATTTTGACGGATATCACCTGGGACATCAGAAACTGGTGCAGCAGGTATTGAAAGACAGAAAAAAACTCAATATCAAGGGTGGGATTCTGACCTTTGAGCCCCATCCCAAAAAAGTATTGCAGTCGCAGATCCCTTTTCGCCATATCTACGATCTGCCCAGCAAATGCGCTTTTCTGGAACAGAGCGGACTGGATGCCTGTTTTATTATTCCTTTCACAACCAAGTTCGCCAAAATGGGGTCCCATGAATTTCTGGAGAAACTCTTCAACTTTGTCAACCTGAAGAAGATTATCGTGGGATACGACTTCAACTTCGGGAAAGCAAGAGAAGGCTCGGCCAGCCTGATGAAAGAGGAAGCGCTCAAAAACAAGATCGATTTTCTGCGGATGGATGCAGTTAAAATCGAAGGCTTGACAGTCTCCAGCACCATGATCCGCAGGCTGCTCTTCGAAGGTGATTTCGAAAAGGTGAATCAATATCTAGGCCGTCCCTGGACCATTGGCGGCGTTATCAAAGAGGGCAAAAAACTGGGGCACACCCTGGGCTTTCCCACCATCAACCTGGAACCGGACGTTCTGCTACCCCTGAGAAAAGGGGTCTACACCTGCCAAATTCAACTAAAGGAGCGCTCTATTAACGGTGTCTGCAATGTTGGTTACAACCCGACATTTAATGGCACTGCCCTTAAAGTGGAAGCCCATCTCTTCGATTTCAACGAAAATATCTATGGTGAACACGTCAACATCATGCCAATGCAGTTTCTAAGGGATGAAACAAAATTCGATTCCATCGAGGCACTCAAGACACAAATTCGCAAAGATGTAAACATCGCCAAGTCCTATTTCAGGAAAAAAAGTGATTAGAAAGCTGCTCCTGCTGGTCTTTATGATAGGGCTTTCTTTCACCATCCTGGCGGAAGAGCGTGCCTATCATCTGACCGTTGGCGGATTTATTCGCTTAGGCGGGTTTGATCTGACCAAATCCGCCACAGAGTATCTGTCGCCATCGGTTTCCTATAAGGGGGCGAAACTGGAGGACGTGCTGGGCAAATATCTGTTTGTCAACACCACCTATAATCGTTTCGGTCTAGGGGCACGCTGGATGAGTTATTCATTGGAAGGCGAAAATACGGAAATCGAGCGGACACTGGATTTGGAATACCTATTCGTCACAGCCTCGTATGCGTTTCTGGAAGGAGATTTTCTGCACCCTAAATTGGACTCCCGCATAGGTCTGACTCTTGGTACCGGACAAAACCAGTACAACCTGACTACCAAGAGCCATAAAGCACTCGCCAATCAAACCGTAAATGAATCGGTCTCTTCATCTGCGCCGGCACTTCTCTCTGAACTTTTTTTCACCGCTACCACGCGCAGTGATTGGGGTTACAGGTTGGGATATTTTATTATCCACAGTGTCCATTCCAAAAAAATCAACAACAAACCTCTGGACGGATCAACTGAGCCGAAAGGATATCTGGCTATCTCCTGGCGTTATTAATTCTTTCATTTAATCAGCTAGTTCCTGATCCGCCCGTTTTCTCTTGTTCAAGAGCCATTTTTTAAAGTAGTATGGATAAGTTTACCAAAAAATTGTCACAAAAACACATCGAATCCAGCAGAAGGTGTATAAATGGAGTTAATCCTTGAAGATGGCTCAGTCCTGTCCGGAAAGCATTTTGGATATCAAACCTCAGTCGCCGGCGAAGTAGTTTTCAACACCGGAATGGTGGGATATCCCGAAACCATGACCGATCCTTCCTACCAGGGTCAAATCCTGGTTTTTACGTATCCGCTGATCGGGAATTACGGCGTTCCCGATAATTCTGAAATGGATGCGCTGTACGCCCATTTCGAGTCCAGAAAGATCCATGTCCGGGGCATCATCATCACTTCTCTGACGACGGAATACTCGCACTGGAATGGTGTAAAAAGCCTGGAAAACTGGATGATCGAACACAAGATTCCCGGCATTGAAGGGATTGATACCCGGGCGTTAACCAAAACGCTCCGTTCTGCCGGGACCCAGCTGGGGAAAATGGTGATCAAAGGCAGTGATATCCCCTTTTATGATCCGAACAAGGAAAACCTGGTGGCACAGGTCAGCATTAAAGAGCCGCAGTTCTACGAGCGGGGCAAAAAACGAGTTGTGCTGATCGATACTGGGTCCAAGAAGAATATTATCCGTAGTTTTCTGAAGCGGGGCATCTCGGTGCTGCGGGTTCCCTGGGATTATGATTATTCAGACGAGCAGTTCGACGGGATTATGCTCTCGAACGGCCCAGGCGATCCCACGATGGTGCCGGAGACCATCGAGATTTTAGGGAAGCATCTCAAACGAGACAAGCCGATTTTCGGTATCTGTCTGGGACACCAAATTCTCTCTCTCGCTGCAGGCGCGCAAAGTTACAAACTGCAATTCGGGCATCGTTCACAGAATCAGCCTTGTATCCAGGTAGGCACCAAACGGTGTTTTATCACCTCGCAAAACCACGGTTTTGCCATTGATGATCAAACGCTGCCTGAAAACTGGCGCCCCTGGTTTTTTAATGCCAATGATGGCAGCAATGAGGGCATCCGGCACAATACCAAGCCGATTCGCAGCGTGCAGTTCCATCCGGAAGCAATGCCAGGACCCGAGGACACCAACTTTCTCTTCGATGAATTCGTCAAGATGCTCTAAGGGATCAAACCAACCGCTAAAAGAGTATAAATGGAGCAGAATATTAGTAAAGTGATCATCCTAGGCAGCGCAGCCTTGAAAATCGGCGAGGCCGGTGAATTTGACTACTCCGGTAGCCAGGCGATCAAAGCCCTGAAGCAGGAGGGGATCTACACCGTGCTTGTCAATCCCAATATTGCGACCATCCAGACCTCCGATCATTTGGCGGATAAGGTTTACCTGCTGCCGGTCACCCCCGATTTTATCGAAGGGGTGATCAAAAAGGAGAAACCTGATGGTATTCTGCTCTCTTTTGGTGGCCAAACCGCCCTGAATTGTGGGTTGGAGCTGGACAAACAGGGCGTTCTGGAAAAATACAATGTCAAGGTGCTGGGAACACCGATCTCTGTTATTCAGGCAACTGAGGATCGGCAAACCTTTATCGAAAAGCTGAACGAAATCGATGTGCTGGTACCCGAAAGCCGGGCAGCTGAATCGGTTGAGAGTGCGCTGGAAACCGCCAACGAGCTGGGATATCCCGTCATGATTCGCCTGGCTTTTGCATTGGGCGGGCTTGGATCCGGCGTCTGCTGGAACGACGACGAGGTTACGGAGCTGGCCAGCAAAGCCTTTTCCTATACGAAGCAGCTGCTGATAGAGGAGTACCTGAAAGGCTGGAAAGAGGTGGAATATGAAGTTGTGCGGGACTCCTACGACAACTGTATTACCGTCTGCAACATGGAAAATTTCGACCCTCTGGGAATTCATACTGGAGAGTCTATCGTCATCGCCCCAAGTCAGACACTGACCAATAGCGAATATCACCATCTGCGGGAGATTGCCATCAAGACTGTGCGTCATTTGGGAATCATCGGAGAGTGTAACATTCAGTATGCCTTGGATCCGAATTCGGCAGAGTATCGGGTGATTGAGGTCAATGCCAGATTGTCACGCAGTTCTGCTCTGGCATCAAAGGCAACCGGTTATCCACTGGCTTTTATTGCTGCAAAGCTGGGGCTGGGATACAGCCTCACCGAGTTGAAAAACTCCATTACCCTCTCTACCATGGCCTGCTTCGAGCCGGCTTTGGATTATGTGGTGGTTAAAATCCCCCGTTGGGATCTGAAAAAGTTCAAGAAGGTCTCCACCGAAATCGGCAGCAGTATGAAATCAGTAGGCGAAGTCATGTCCATCGGGAAAACCTTTCAAGAGGCCTTGCAGAAAGCACTCCGCATGTTGGATATCGGGGCCTGGGGCGTCGTCTGCAATCCGGATGAAATCGGCTTGAAACCGGATCGGGAAGCCATGCTGCAGGAGTTGACATTCCCCACGGATGAACGCGTCTTCTCAATCCCTTATGCTTTAAAGGATGGCATGAGCGTGGCAGAGATCCATGAACACACCCGCATCGACCCTTGGTTTCTGCACAAAATTGCCAATATTGTGCGTGTGGAGCAGTTGATCTCTGAATACAGCGGTGGAAACTGTCCCCGTCACATTCTGGACGAGGCCAAACGGGTGGGGTTTTCCGACCCCCAACTGGCCACCTTGCTGGATTCAACTGAGCGTATTATTCGCAAGATGCGACTGAACTACGGCCTCAGACCTTATGTCAAACAGATCGACACCCTGGCGGGTGAGTACCCAGCACAAACAAACTATCTCTATTTGACCTATAACGCCTCTGAAGATGATATTAAACTGGGGGATGCAAGCAGTGTGATTGTGCTGGGGTCGGGGACCTATCGCATCGGGAGTTCGGTCGAATTCGACTGGTGCTGTGTCAATGCGGTGAAAACGGTCAAAAACGAAAATTTTCGTTCCATTCTGATCAACTATAACCCTGAAACCGTCTCCACAGACTACGATGAGGTCGATCGACTCTATTTTGACGAGATTCGGCTGGAAACCGTCATGGATATCTATGAAATGGAAAAACCTGAGGGGGTCATCATCTCCATGGGGGGACAGGTATCCAACAATCTGGCGTTGCCGCTGGAACGCCTGGGAGCGAAAATCCTGGGAACCAACGCCACACAGATCGACCGGGCTGAAGACCGCCACAAATTTTCCAGCATGCTGGATTCGTTGGGAATCGATCAACCCGAGTGGAGTGAGCTGACGTCCAAGCAGGAGGCCAAGGCCTTCGCCCACAAAGTGAGTTACCCGGTGCTGGTTCGTCCTTCTTATGTGCTCAGCGGCGCAGCCATGGGAGTCGCCACTTCTGATGAAGAGATTGACATGTTCCTGGACAAGGCTATCAAACTCTCCGAGGACCATCCGGTGGTCATCTCCAAATTCCTCTCTAATTCCAAGGAGATCGAGTTGGATGCGGTCGCTCAGAATGGTGACATCATCAATTTCGCCATTTCAGAACATGTGGAGAATGCCGGGGTCCACTCCGGCGATGCCACACTGGTTTTGCCCCCACAGAGGACCTATCTGGAAACAATCCGGCGTGTCAAGCAGATTGCAAACAAAATCGCTCATAACCTGGCGATCACAGGGCCTTTCAACATTCAGTTCATTGCCAAAGGCAACAGCGTTAAGGTGATCGAATGTAATCTACGGGCCAGCCGTAGTTTTCCTTTTGTTTCGAAAGTGATCAAGCAAAACCTGATCGAAACCGCGACCAAAGCGATTCTAGGCCGCCCTTTACCTAGCAACGGTTCGTCCTTTATGGAACTTGAGTATGTGGGGGTCAAAGCGTCTCACTTCTCTTTTACCCGTCTTTTGGGAGCGGACCCGACACTCGGTGTTGAGATGGCATCCACCGGCGAAGTTGGATGTCTGGGAGACGATTTTCACGAAGCACTGTTAAAAGCCATGAAATCGGTCGGGTTCAAATTCCCATTGCAGACGGTGCTGCTTTCCACCGGCCCCCTTGAAAACAAAGTAAATTTTATCGATTCTGCCAAGTTGTTGCAAAAGATGAATACAACCTTATATGCTACAACCGGGACCTATAATTTCATGAAGGAAAACGGTATTGATGTCCGGCTGGCCTCATGGCCTGACGAGGATGAGGCCTCAAACGTCCTCGATATTCTGACGGAAAACCCGTTCGATCTGGTGATCAACATTCCCAAAAATTTCCAGAAAGAGGAGTTGACGTTCGGTTATCAGATTCGCAGAAAAGCCGTGGATCATGCCATTCCTTTAATAACCAATATTCAGCTGGCAAAGCGATTTGTGGAAGCGGTTTATTGGAAACCGGAATCTGATCTGAAAATCAAAGCATGGCAGGATTATTGATTTCGGATAGGCCCCTCTGGGATCGTACAAAAATAACTTGGCATAATCAGTCCGCAAAAGTCCCATAAAGACTGGACATTTTGCAGACAAAATGCCAAGTAATTTTTGAGCCAACCCTCTGGTGTCACTTAATAAAATCCTGAAGGGGGTTTTCTGAAAACCGATCAGGTATCTTAACTTATTAAATAACATAAACATTAAGCGTAACGTAAACTTATTAGCCCTTAACCCTATTATGAATCTAAAGTCACTGTTTGATCCTATTGATCGTGTTATTGCCCAAGCCAAAAGTTACATTCATGAACAGGAGATCCGTAAACAGAATATTCTGCAAATCGAAAACAAGATTGAAATCATCAGGCCGGAGCTGGAAAAAAGAAAAGTGGAACTAACAGAGCTGCTTGATCAAATCGAACCCGACGATGAATTCAAACGACGGCTGGAAGACAGCCTGACGCAGCTGGATAATTATCTTGACCATATCCACCTGATCGCCGAAAAAGAACTGGTTCTGGAAATCTTGAAAGAGGAACGGCAGGATAACGATGAAGGCAAAAAGGAGCTGCGCGATAAATACATCAAACTCCAGGTAACCCGCCTGGAAGAGCAGCTGCGAAATACCAACAATTTTTTCGAGGTCGCCGATTTCGCCAACGAAATCTGGGCCGATTTTGATCTGTTTGAAGAGTTTGAAAGAGACAATACAGTAGTCCAGTTATTGGTGGACCGCATGAACGAAACCAACGCCAAAAACACTGAGACGCGTATGGGACGGGATTTAAGAAAAACCCTGGAACATATCCGCCTCAATCTGGTCAAATCCTCAGCCTGGTCGGACGAGGAGGTCAAAGAGTATCAGAGTGAAAGAGATTTAAAACTCAAGCAACTGCAGGCAGTGAAAATTCCGGACAACCGGAATTTTACCGTATCTGTTCTGGGTGGCGACGCAGAAGTCATCCGCAAGTTACACGAGGTGTACGCGTTACCCGGTCGGCTGAAATTGGACTGGGTCAACATTGAAAAACCGGAGGCGATTGAGAATATCCTCCGTTCCTCAACCAAACAGGATCTGATCATTATCAATTCCATGTTTCCCAGACATGAAAAATTCATAGAGATCAAAGATACCCTGGCTGAAAACAACATCAAATGTGTAGATGTGATCAGTTTTGGTACCAGCAAACTACTCAGGGTGTTGGAAAATGAATTGATTCAAATCAGTTTCCAAAACCAGTTTGGCGGAAAATAATTTTCTAGCCGACCCATTGGCTTTGGCCGTGTTTGTGCCAGAGCCTAAGAGTCAGCCAGTTCACCGCTTGCCACGCCTGATTCAACACGTGTCAGCCGCACCGATTCAATCTGATTTTTCAAATTTTTGTCAGACTTGACCGCCACACGGACATAATTTTCACTGTATCCGGTCCAGCGACCCTCTTTGTCTCTCCCCTCGAAAAGAACACGCAGGTCCGATCCAAGAAATTCTCCAGCGAAGCGATCCTTTTTCAGATCGCTTAAGTCCCGCAAGACAGTTACCCGCCGCGAAATGATATCCCCATTAATTCTAGGTTTCAATTTTTCCGCCATAGTCCCCTTTCTGACGGCAAAAGGAAAGACATGAAAATAGTGAACCGGCAAATCCGTCAAGACTGAACGGGTCTGCTCGAACTGTTCGTCAGTCTCTCCCGGAAATCCGACAATGATATCGCTACCGATACAGATTCCAGGCACTTCATTAAGCGCCTGCAGCACAAAATCCTTGTATTCACTCAACAGGTAGCGACGACGCATCTGCTTGAGAATATCATCACAGCCGGATTGGAGGGGCAGATGGAGATAGGGCAGCAGTTTGCTGGCAGGGTCTTTCATCAAGGCAAAGATCTCCGGGCCAACAGTGGTGGGTTCGATAGAGCTGATGCGGACCCGCTGTATCCCACTTTCCGCCTCAAAAATCGCCATTAAATCCAGAAAACCGGTCTCATGATAGCGATAGGTGCCAATGTTCACCCCGGTCAAAACCAGCTCTTTAATCCCCTGCTGTGCCAATGCTCGGACCTCTTCCCGGATGTTTCCCGGGATCCGGGGCCGTGATCGTCCTCTGGCACTGGGAATAATACAGAACGAGCAGATAAAATCACAGCCGTCCTGAACCTTTAGATTGGCGCGGGTGGATTCGAGATGCTGACCGATCGTGGAGATGCTAAAAGGCTCTCTGGAAAGATTGGACACTCGGACAATGGGGGCATCCGCATGAGAAGCCTCCGTCACATATTCATACAGCTTCAACTTCTCTTCGTTGCCCAGAACGATATGAACCCCACCAATATCAATGATCTGCTGGCTGGAAATCTGGGAAAAACAGCCGACTACGGCAATCTGCACACCGGGATTCTTCTTCTGGATTGCCCGAATGCTTTTACGGCACTTCACATCACTCTGATTGGTGACGGTGCAGGTGTTAATCACACAGAGATCCGCCTCTTCCGGATCTTTTATAATTTCGTAACCAACACCTTCAAGCCCCTTGGCCATGATAGCAGACTCTGTTTGATTGAGTCTGCAGCCGAGGGTGTAAAACGCTGCCTTTGGCATAACTGTGATTCTAATAGGACGCAGAGAATCTTCTCTCCACAAGTACAAAAGCTGACCAGTAATAGGGATGATTCCATTCGGTCTGCAGTAATTTAAGTTGGGCTGCTTTCAAGGCTTCTCGAGCAGGCACCTTTTGAAAGAGCTGGGTGTAAAATTCAGTCATCAAGCGTCGCGTTCCCTCGTCACTAACTGGCCAGAGAGAGTTGACAACACTTTTAACGCCCGCTTCCTGGAACGCACGACGCAGTCCATAGACCCCTTCACCGGCATGAATTTCACCCACGCCGGTTTCACAGGCTGAGAGAACGACCAGTTCGGTTCCAGCCAGATCCAGTGATAAAACCTCCATGGCGGTCAAAACACCATCGTTGTTGGTGTCGATCTCGCCCAGGAACGGTGCGTTGGAATTAATCCCCGCAAAAGCCAGGCCGGCTCTGAGCATGGGATTATCTCCCGGCGGAGGCGGTATCAGTGTTCCTCCCCGATTCAGTGACAAGAGTCGTTTCTTCAGCCGCTCCTCTCCCTGTAGAAAGAATCCGTGGGTGGCAATGTGAAGCATTTTGGGAGCCTTGCCGATCGTTCTTAATTGCTGCTCCTCCGCCTCTTTTTGCAGGTAGATAATCGAGTTTGCCTGCACCTCTTTTTCCGCACCTTCCAGTTTTTCGAAGGAGTCAGAAACACTTTTGATGGTTTTCCCTTCTAATTCAGCACCATCCAGCGGACCGAACGAGAGTGACCGCAAACCGTGGGAAGCCACCCGCATGCCCCTGCCTGTTGCACTGCGTTTGCCTTTGATAGCGACTTTCTTACTTTTAACCCTTTCATCATCGAGATCATAGTCCGGTCCTGCCAGAATCATGAAATCCCCATCTGCGCTGGGCAGGGCTGCAACTACCAGGTCTCTGCTGGAAGAGAGAATTTTGAGATCATACCCCTGAAGCATGTAGTTCCCGTCGTCATCGATCATGGAATCGAAGGGCAAGAGATGCAGCGCACTATCCGGCACAATATAGACGGATTTTTTACTGCCGATAAAGGGTTGCAGCGGTTTCCAGATCTTGGCAAAAATATCGGCTCCAGTCTCCTGCAGCTCCTCTTCCTCAGCATCTTCATTCTGAATCGCCTCCCGGAAATAGGTCACCGCATTTTTTATCGGTTCGAGATCTCCCAATGGAATTATTTCGATGCGGTTATGCTTGCATTCCCAGAAGATATAACACCTCTCAGGATCCGACTGCGCCACCACCGCCATCATTTTCAAGCCGTTATCTTCATAGGTGAGGAAATCCACCAGAACATCTTTCACATCCAGGTTCTCGAAGACGTTGTCTACGGATACCCTGCTCGATGCCACATGGTAGATCAGGCTGGCTCGACCCAGCTCCGCCTGGATTTCAAAAAGTGCCTCTTCCAGAGCCGCTATTTTAATGCGGAACTCCTCGGGAGATTCCGTTGTGGGTCCGGAAAGGGTCAACGACGCCAGCTCCTTGCGCTTTTGGTTCAAGGTCTCGGCTTTATTGGCCAGTTCCGGGGATTGGGTCATCTGGATGATTTTATTGATCTCCGAGCTGATTTTCAACAGCAAGCCTTTTCTTTCCAGGCTGAGATGCAACGCCAGTTTGGCTGCCTCTTTGTTATCGATTCTTGCCAGCAGGGCTAAAAAGCGATCCTGTTCCGGTTTGTGTAAATCGATATAAGACTGGCGCGTGTTTTCGCCAGCTGCCCAGAGCACTTGATCGAAAAACTCGGTTCTTCTGTCAAACGCCAGCAAACGTGTAGCAAGCGCTTTTTCATATTGCTCCGTTTTTTCCTGTAGCGTGGCCAGAGCCGTCAACGCTTCAAATGTGTATTGATGCTTATTCCCCAGAATCTCCTCGGAAAGGGCAACCGTTTCCAGGAGCATTTTTTCAGCCTCTGAATTTCGATTCTGGCTGATATACAATCCGGAAATATCCACCATACTGCGTACCACGTCGGGATGTTTATCTCCCAGAACCTCTTTTCTAAGCCGTAAGGCCCGCGCAAACATCTCTTCCGCAGCCTCCAGTTTTTCCTGTTTGTGATAAACCCGAGCCAGGTTATTGAGCGCTTTCAGGGTTTTTTGATGCCGCTCTCCCAGTTGCGCCTCCCAATTGGTCAACACCCGTGAAAACAATGGCTCCGCTTTTTTGTAGTCTTGTTGTATCAGATAGAGATACCCAAGATTGTTGACCCCGGCGATGGTATTGGGATGATCCTTGCCATAAACCGCTTCATTCAGGCTGATGGTAGCGAAATAGAGCGGCTCCGATTTCTCAAAGTTCCCCTGACTCTCGTAGAGTGATGCCAGATTGTTCATCAAGGCCAGCGTTGTCGGATGTTTTTGTCCCAGGACCGCTTCCGCGTTCCTCAAGGCCGATTTGTAAAGCGGTTCCGCTTTGTCATACAATCCCTGGTTTTCCATCAGCAGGGCCAGGTTATTCATGATTGAGATGGACTCGGGATGCGTCTCCCCAAGCGCCTCGATTATATCCTGTAACGCAGTTTGATAAGCATCCTCGGCTTTTCCGTACAAGCCCTGAATCTTGTATATGCCAGCGAGATTATTCAAATCGATGATCGTGTTCGGATGTTTCTCTCCCAGAGTCTGACGATCATATTCCCAGACCTTTTGAAATTGTTTTTCAGCTTCAGCATACTGACCTTTGTTCTGATACAACTGGGCCAGATTTCCCATCATTTCATATAGATCTGGATCCTCTTCACCTGCGGTCTCTTTGATCAACGCCATCGCTTTGATAAACAGCTCCTCGGACTTTTCGTATTGAGCCATACGACGGTATAGTTCCGCCAGATTCCCAAGGGTGAAAATGGTCTCCCGGTCT
>Ga0233430_1004367_pt1 | contig 13185 bp, 10 predicted proteins | sample SI_118_April2016_2_FD_179883 | JGI IMG/M metagenome (GOLD analysis project Ga0233430, IMG submission 179883) | Seawater microbial communities from Saanich Inlet, British Columbia, Canada - SI_118_April2016_150_MG | ecosystem: Environmental > Aquatic > Marine > Inlet | place: Canada: British... | reverse complement strand
CAGGGTGCGGCTCTGCACCGCGGATGGACAGCTGAAACCGGATATCGCCGTGGCCGTCGATGGTGAGGTGGTCGTCGATGGACTGCGCGCCGCGGTTGGCCCACACAGTGAGGTACATTTCCTTCCCGCTCTCAGCGGCGGCTGACCCTGCAGCCTGCCCTTCCCTACGAATAGAGAAAAATCCCACCACTTCCTTTTTTTGCGCGACCCGATAGTTGGAACGGTCGGGTCTTTTTTTGTCTCAAATCTCAAACACCCAAACTGCAAAAGTTGCAGCTTGGGCACTTTTTGACACACCAGACCCCTTTCCGACCTTTTCTCCAACTATTCAGACCTCTTTTTCTTTTTTTCTAAAGTCATGTTTTTTCAAGTAGTTAATCTTTTCATCTGTTTTCATGGCACAAACCTTGCATATTAGTAAAACAACGGATTTCAATGGCGATCTGGCAGAACCAGCGGATTAGACGATAAGCTGCTGTTCCACCTGGACATAACCGCAATTCTGCACGACGCTTCAATCCCCGTTTCGAACAATTGAACATCTGACAGAGGATGCAAATCCTGCACTGGCCACCCGGATTGCGGTGGCTTCGGCTCTTCCAGGGCGTCCCGTCAGGTGCAAAAAATGCATTCGAGCCCCATTTGAAATTTGCCCTACAAGGAGACAGAAGCTGATGAGCAACGCGTTAACGGATATCGCTGAAAACGTTTTTGGCAAGGACGAGTTCACCCTGATCGACCAGCTCAGTCAGAGCGCCGGGGAACTGATGGATGTCAGCCAGGAGAGCATCCGCCGCATCGATGCGCTGCTGCGCGGCCTGGATCCCCAGGAATTCGACGTGATGATGATGGTATTCGGCCTGGATGGGGAAGCCCCCCTTTCGATCGATGCCGCCAGCGCCCGAACCGGCCTGCCGGCCGACCTGGTGCGCCAGATCAAAATGCAGGCCCTCGCCAAACTCCGCGAGCCCGCCCGCTACCTGTCGCTGGTAAACGAAAACTGAAATACAGCGTCTACTTACACCAACGAAAAATAGCCGGGCTCATTGAAGAGCCCGGCTATTTTTTTTGCACATGCTGAAACCTCGCACCAGCCCCAATCCCCAGATTTTCGAATGATGGCAAACTAAACTACCTCTCCCGAGAAGACCCCGGTAACATCTGGACTTCTATTCCACTATCCGCAACCCCTCACTCCCTCTGCACCACCACCTTCATACTCCCCACCTCCTCGCCGCGCCGCGCGTACATGCGAAAACTATCCTCGGCGTACGAGCCAAAAACCCCGAGTCCCCCGTCGACGTGAAAGACCGGCCCCTTGTCGCCGTCGCTGCCCGACTGGCCGTTGAAAGAGGTGACATAATAGTCCGAATAGTTCTGATCCGCCGCCTGCAGGCGAAGTCGATATTCCCCTTCGAAGCGCACCCCGAGCCACCAGAAATCGCTTCGCAGGGTGTCGGCCGGCATCCAGAAGTCGACTACCCTTCCAAAAAACAGCTCATCCATCTTCTCCCGCCACTTCTTTCCCTCACTCCAGTTCTCCTTCAAATCGATCTTGTCCCAGTCCTCCTGATCCCGGTCCCGCAACCAGCGAAGATCCTCTCCATCCCCTCCCGTCAGAGAGACGTTCTCTGCGAAGAAGTTCCGCAATTGGTCGATCTCCCGGTCCAGCGACTCCAGCGAATCTCCACTCACCGCTCTCTCCAACTGCTCGCGTCGGGCGATCAGCGTATCCAGATCCGCGGTCAGCGGCAGGGCCCATTCCCCCAGACTGTGCACTTCCACCGCCTCGACGATGATGATGTAGGCGGCCGCATTCTCACTCTTGTTCCAGAAGAACTCTCCGGGATGGATCAGTTCACCGTATAGATTGGCGAACTGCTGCAGATAGACGATGGTGTCGGCGCTCACATGCGTGACCTCCGCCCGCTGCGGCACCAGGGTCGAAGCGCGCAACTGTCGCTCTCCCTGCGTCACCGTCAGCTGGTAGGTCTTTCCCGAAACGACCGGCATGGCATCCGCCCCTATCCGGTAAACCCCCCGCTCTCCCGGATCTTCCGAGAGCACAAACCTCTCCCCATCGACTGCAATCTCGACTCGGACATCGGATACCAGTTCTTCCAGGCCATCGTAGTACAACTCGGGCGGCAACGTCTGTTTGAGCTTGAGCTCGGTATCCTGCCCCGGCACCAGATACGCCTGGACGATCAGCACCTGGTCCGCATCCTCCACCTCGCTTGGACTGCTGCCGCATCCCGTTGCCAGGGCCAACAGTCCGCATATCAGATAGATAAAATTTCTTTTCATGGTATCTGTCCGCATTCAGCTCAAAAGTTGAAGTCAATGCCAAAACTGGGTAGCATCGGCAGCATCTGAATATCGCGCCGCTTGCCGGGCTTGCGCTTTTCCGGCTTCCCTTCCATATCCCAGAAGTAGTTGAAGATGTTCTTGTGGTTGGTGACGTTGACGATCTGCAGATAGAGCTTCATGCCCCACGTCTTGAACTCGAACTGTCGCTGGATGGACATATCCAACCGCTGGTAGGAGGGCAGGCGCACGGCGTTCAGCTCTCCCTTATTGTTGAAAGTCCAGCTGAATCCGGACGGCAGTTCAATCTCTCCGCGTCCCAGCACCTGGGTATAGGGCTGCCCCGAGGCGTACGCCGCACGCGAGTTGAGCGTCCATTTCTTCCCCAAACGCCAGGAATGGATCAAATTGACCGAAAACCGGCGGTCGAACTTGGACCTGAACGCTCGTTCGTCGCCCTCCTCGTCTTCGTTCAAACCATCGATGGTCCGTTCGCTCACCCCGGTGGAAAACGACAGCCAGCCGGTGTGGCGCCCCGCCCGTTTCCTCAGCATCAGATCGAACCCGTACGCCTCTCCATCCCCCCGGCGCATCAGGTCCCCGATCTCGATCGACTCGTTTTCGTCGTAGTTCAGCTCGTAGAGCCCATGGTAATCCTTGTAGTACACCTCGGCATCCAAACTCAATCCGAACAGCTTCGTCTCGCCGCCGACGATGTAGTGGATCGCCTTGCTCGGATCGGCGGTGGAATCGGCCAGCGCCCACACATTCGACAGCAAGGAAATTCCCTGAAACTCGCGCGCCAACCGAAAGATGTACTGGTGATACTGGCCCACCGCCCCCTTGATGAAACTATCGTCCCCCACCTGATAGCGGGCGGATAGCCGCGGCGACCAACCGGTGTATCCACCGTTCTCGAAGTAGTTTAAGCGCAGCCCAGGCTGCAGAGTCAGCAGATGGGTGGCTCTCCAGGTGTCCTGTGCGTACAGGGCGTGGTGAAATCCCTCCACGTCGATATCGACCCACTCCTGATTCGACTCGCCGAAGATGTACTCCATCGACATCCGCTTGCTCCACAGGCCGACTTCGACCGCGTGGTCTTCGCTGGGGAAATAGTTGAAGTCCCCCTTGAAGGAGAGGTCGGTGAGCCGATTGCTCTCCTTGAGCCGCACATCCTCGGTATCGAAGATCGTCTGCGATCGAAAGCGACTGCCGGTGAACGACAGATTGCCGAACAGCGCGCTGTCGAAGACGTGGGTCCACTTGGAGCTGATCGTGCGGTTGCCCCAACTCAGATCGAAGTCGAACTCGTCGAAGCGATAGAGCAGTTCGTCCCGCCCCTTGTACGCGGCGATGGTCAGCTGATCTTCGTGGGAAAGGATCTGATGAGTCTTCCCCTGGAGATCGTAGAAATTGTAGCGAAAGCGCTTGATGTCGAGCTTATCCTCGGCAATGGCCAGCAGCGGGTCCAAATGGGTTCGTCGCGCCGACAGCAGGTAGGAACCCTTGGCGATCGGCCCCTGCACCGTCAACCGCGAACTGATCAGACTGACGCCCCCGGCCGCCTCGAACTCCTCCTTGTTCCCCTCGTCGGTGATGACGTTGAGCACCGACGAGAGCCGCCCCCCGTATTTCGCCGGATATCCGCCGCGCAGCAGCTCGGTGCTCTTGGCCGCGTCGGCCGGAAAGGTGCTGAACAGCCCGAACAGATGCGAGGCGTTGTACACGTCGGAGCCGTCCAGCAGAATCAGATTCTGGTCAGGCGTCCCTCCGCGCACGTACAGGCCTACCGAAAAATCGGACAGCGAGGCCACCCCCGGCAGCGTCTGGATAGTGCGGATCGGGTCCGCTTCGATCGCCGCCGGCGCCGCCTTCAACTCCTTGATCTGCAGCGTGGTTCGCCCCGGACTGATATCGAAACTCTCCACCTCTTCCCGCTCCGCCTGGATAACCGTCCCCTCCAACTCGATCACCTGCTCTTCCAGCCGGATATCCTCGACGATATCCCTATCCCCGACCGCGACTTCTTTGCTGAAGGTCTGATAGCCGATCAACGAAGCGGTGAGCGCATGCTTCCCGGGCTCAACGTTGGGAATGGCGTAATACCCACTCTCATTGCTGGTCGTTCCCCTGCTCTCCCCCTTCAGGTAGACGTTGACGAAGGGCAGGCTTTCCCCATTGCTGGCATCGCGCACAAAGCCGCTGATATCCCCCGCCCACACCTGGACGACCAGCGACAGCGACAGGATACAAATTGAGATACCGCGTCTCACGTTGAGTTCTCCCCCTCTTCTCGTAAGAAATCCCGCGTGCGACGGTCGTCGGGAATCGACGCCGGCCGCAGTAGTCTCAGGTGGAACACGCGAAACCGTCGGAAGTGTCACTTCCGACGGCTCCATTTCCAAAGTCAGCCCAATCGATAGATGCTCCGGCCAATCAAACTCACCGCTCTCCCGTCGATCCGAACCCCCCGCTCCCCCGCTCGGAATCTTCCAAAAGCTCCACCTCCACCAGATCCCCTCGAGTCACCGGAGCGAAGAGCAGCTGGGCGATCCGGTCCCCCGGCTCGATCCGCTGTTCCTCCTGGGACAGGTTGATGAGGATGACGCCCACATCTCCTCGATAGTCGGCGTCAATAGTCCCTGGAGCATTGAGCACGGTCAGACCGCGCTTGAGCGCCAGGCCGCTGCGGGGACGCACCTGCCCCTCGTACCCGGACGGAATCTCCAGGCGCAATCCGGTCGAAATCAGGGTGCGCCCACCCGGGGCCAGCACGATCGGCTCTTCGAGGTGCGCCCGCAAATCCATACCGGCGCTATCCACCGTTTCGTATGCGGGCAGAGTATTGTCCGTGTCGCGCAGGACTCGGACCGTTATCGATGCGGACAAAACAGTCTCCTGTCTGAAGTTCAGCTCTGGTATTCGGCACGCCAGCGCTCCTGCAGAGCGCGGACGTACACCCGACCGAGGACGTAGCAGACCGAGGCGAAGAAACTGAGCACACCGGTGACGAAGACGATCAGAAAACGCTGTGGCTTCGCCTTGATCTCGGCCGGCGTGGCCGGATCCAGCACCTGGACCGTCGATGTCGAATTAGAGGACTCGATGAGCGATTCCGCCTCCTGCTGGAGCAACATCTGCATCAGCGCCTTCTGCACCAGCACGTCCTTTTCGAGCAGGGCGTATTCCTGCGCTACCTCGGGAATCTGGCGCAGCGGCAGGAAGAGGTTTTCTTCCAGGCCCAGCTTGAACGGATCGTCCTTGTCCAGCTCCGCACCCTCTTCGGGCAAACCGTCGCGCAGGAAAGCCAGGTACTGCTGCAGTAGTTGGAACTCCTGCCCGAGCTTCTTGACCTTGGCATGGCTCTCGTCCAGCCCGGATGCCAGCAGACTCTTACGGGCCATGTCAAGCTCCATGGCGTCGGTCTGCATCGCCGAAGCCGCCATGATCACCGCCCGCGCCTGATCCTCGATCGAGATGGCGTTGTGCTCCGCCTGGAACTCCTGGAGCTGGTCCATCACCCTTTCCAGTTTGTCGTCTTCCCTGCCCTTCAGCAACCGGATGAATTCCAGCCGCTCGGCGGCCGTGGCCTGGGAAATCCGCTTGTTGGTACTATCGAGCAAATCCACGTAGTGGTTGGCCATATCGGCGGCCACCTGCGGGTCCTGATCGAGGACGTCGATCACGATCGTCCCCTCTTCACTCGTCTCCACCGAGGTCATCTCCCCCAGCGCTTCGATCGCCTCGGTGAGCGTTTCCAACTCATACCTGTTCATCAGGTCGAAGTCCGCAACCATCTGCCGGCGCACCGCTTTGCTCTTCAGCGTGGCGATGAAGATATCCGCCGGTGTTCCCTTTTCACCCAGACGCAGCGACGGAATGGGCAGAGCCGAAAGCAAATCGGCAAAACCGAACCCCTGCGTCTGCTCCTTGGGCGGCAGTAGTTGCACCGTGCCCAGATATTCGTTGGGCATAGCAAAACTGAGAACCCCCGCCAGGATGCAGATGATCAGGCTGCCGCCGATAATCAGCCCCTTACCCGCGTTGAGTGCGGCCAGCAGATCGAGGATATCGACGTCCCGGTCGAATCTTTCGCCATCTTTTACGTTCATTTATCTTGCTCCTTGGGTGCTCGCTTAAAAAGAGCGAATGAGAACGACCAGGGTCAGCGTTTCTGCCACCGTGCGCATGGTCCCCTGGAAGAAGGCCCACCAGTTCCTGTACTCCTTCTCCGGGACCCAGATCTCGTCGCCGGCCTCGACGATGAGATCCCCCTTTAGTCTCTCGCGCATACCGCTGCGCGCCCGGATCAGCCGCGCGCCCCCCTTGTTGGCCCCGTAGGAATATCCGCCGGCCTTCTCCAGATAATAGTTCACGCGCCTCCCCTCCTCGAAATCGACCAGACCGGGCTTCCTCAGCTGTCCGCTGATGCTGATCGTGTGCCGCGCGGTCGGAATGAAGACGACGTCGCCCCCTTCCAACAACAAGTTCTGAGTCTCGTCATCCTCCAGATACAGGCGCTCGAAGTCGACCGCCGCCCGCCCGCGCTCCTCGCGGCCCTTGGTCTTCAAATAAGCCCTGTCCTCGGGCGTCATATCGGCCAGACCGGTGACTTTCTGCAGTTGCTTAAGGCGTTGGAGCTCGGAGTCGACGACGATCCGCTGCTTAGTGCGCACCAGCTTGGCGCCGATCAGCGAGGCGTCCTCGGTAAGGCCACCGGCCTCGGCGATGACGTCGCGCAGGCGAGTCACCCCCTGGGTGATGCGGTACCGTCCCCGGTTCCGCACCTCGCCCGAGACCCACACCGTGGGCATCTGCTGCCAGTGAGAAATCGCCCGCAAAAAGATCATATCTTTGGGAACGAGGGGGAAATCGCGGATATCGTCGTAGGTGAACTGTTTTTCGGGTATCGTGTTGTCGCCAAGGATGATGATTTCGGTCTCCTCGGTGTTCTCCCGGAAGCGCCACACCTCGACCTTTTCCAGGGGCGCGTCGGAGCGCAGGCCGTTGGCCAGGGTAACCAGATCATCAATCGTGTCGCCCGGACGGAATTCCTGCTTCCCCTCCCTGTTCGTCGCACCGTAGATGTAGAACTCCTGCTCCCTGAAGCTGATGTGGACCACGTCTCCCATGCGCACGTACGGGTTGAAGTCGATATATCCGGTGGCCAGGAACATGTCCAGATCGACGTTTTCCATCGACCCGTCGCTGTGGATCAGCTGGATGGAGCGGCGGCTGGCCGGACGGTTATGGAACCGGCGCACCCGCCGCACCGTCTTGCCTCCCACATCCTCCTCGATAGTCCCACCCCTCAAATCGTCCAGATATCCACCCGCCCGTTCGATCAAATCCGAGATACGCGTGGTCGGCTGCACGATGAAACTCCCCTCGCGCAGCACCGCTCCGGTGACGTAGACCGTGAAGAAACGCATACTCACCAGCGTAACCGTGATGTCGACGCCGGGGTATTTGGCCCGGGCGGCATCAAGAATGAGCTGCTTTACCTCGGTCAAAGTGTGGTCGGAAACCCGGAAGGCTTCCACCGTGGGAATGACCACGTCCCCTTCGGGCGTCACCTGGAGCTGATAGGGCAGGTCGAACTCCCCCCAGATGTAGAGCTGCAGCACGTCGCCCGGACCGATGATGTAGGTGTCCGGATCGATCTGGCGGTCCTGGCTGATGCGCAGTCGTTCCACATCTTCCCCGGTGGGCAGGCGAACCCGTCCACTGAACGGCTCATCTTCCACGCCCAGCCCCTGGCTCCCGGGGAGTTGCTCCAACTCCGCCTCTTCTTCCTGGCTCTGTTCCACCAGCTCTTCAAGCGAGTCCTGGGCGCGGAGCGGAACCGCCCCCAGCCACAGGCCGGGAGCGAGCAGAGCGACCAGCCAGCTCAGTTTGCGGAACTCCATCTATTCCTCCTATTGAATTCTGTATTCCCAATGGAGCGGTTCTCTGCTAATCATAGCACTGATATCCGCACGTCCAGCGTGCCTTTAGCGCCCTTGGATTCAATCTGGCTCTTCAGGTAATATCTCCGGCAAATTGCCGATCTTTCTCACTCAACTCGCAGCAGAGAGGATGAATCGCCGCAGATCCGTCGCTTGTGCGGACGGAATACCCCTCATCGCTTGCCGTACTGACGTCGGTAGTATTCCCGGTAATCCTCGCGCCCCTTGACCTCCCGCCACCAGTCCTCGTTCGCCAGATACCAGTCCAACGTCTGACGCATAGCCTCCTCGAAGTTGTAGCGGGGTTCCCATCCGAGCGCTTTTATTTTGTCCGAATCGAGCGCATAGCGCTCGTCGTGCCCCTTGCGGTCCTCGACGAACTGGATCAAACTCTCGGGTTTACCCAGATGTTCCAGAATAAAGCGAGCCACCTCAACACCGGTCGCATCGTTATCTCCCCCCACGTTATACGCCTGCCCCGTTTCCCCCCTGTGCAACACCAGATCGATGGCGGCGCAGTGGTCCTCCACATAGAGGTGGTCGCGCACTTGCATCCCGTTTCCGTAGACCGGCAGCGGCCGATCCTCGACCGCGTTGGTGAGATAGAGCGGCACCCGCTTCTCCGGGTACTGGTAGGGACCGATATTGTTGGAAGCGCGGGTGACCACCGTGGGCAGCCCGTGACTGATGTAATAGGCCCGCACCATCAACTCGGCGCTGGCCTTGCTGGCCGAGTACGGATTGCGCGGTTCAAGCGGAAACTCTTCGTCCCAGGCCCCTTCGGCGATGCTGCCGTAGACCTCATCGGTGCTGATCTGATGAAAGCGCTCGACGCCGTGCGTCTTGGCGCTCTCCAGCAACACGTAGGTGCCGTATGTATTGGTCTGCACGAAGTCGCCGCCGCTCATGATGCTGCGATCCACGTGGCTCTCCGCCGCGAAATTCACCACACCATCCGCCTCTGCCACCAGCGGATCGACCACCTCGGCATCACAGATGTCGCCCTCGACGAAGCGGTACCGTTCATCGCCGTCCAGATCGGCCAGATTGGCCGGATTGCCGGCGTAAGTCAGCTTGTCGAGATTGACAATGCAATACTCGGGATGCTCGCGCAGCAAAAAGCGAATGAAATTACTGCCGATAAAACCACACCCTCCGGTCACCAGGATATTCTTCATCTCGTCATCTCCTTTGGCAGACGTCGATCGACCGATTTAACTCTTCCCGCATCCTTCTCCGGACAGGAACCGGTCTCGACCCCGTACACAGTTCCGTCTGCGGCATCTGGCTCCGGGTATTCAGCTGTCGGACCGATCGGGAAGACTCTCGCAGAAAACGGCAGTAGCTGTGGGCGATAGGCGAAAGACCTGGGGAGGGAATCTGTTCTGAGCGGCAATTCTTCATCTATATATTGAGGCTCTACAATAGAGTATTGCCGCACAAATGTCAAGTTGACCGGGTGTTGCAATTCGACGGAGAGGAAGCGGGCGTCAACCGAGCCGACATCGCATCGAGGTCCCGAAAAAGCTCCCCTTTATTGCCCGGATCCGGTTTGGCGATATCTTTATAGACGCCTATACAAAAACTTTGTTGCGGGAATTCAAATGTCGGAATCGCGCTTGCTCAGAGAGGCCGAGTTTCACGACAAGGCCTTTACCGAAAAAACCCGGGCGGCGGCCGGGAAGTTCTACGCCGTTGCCGCATCGGCCAAACTGCGTTACCGCGATCTCATTCGCGGCGACTGCGCCGGACGGAACGTGCTCGAATACGGCTGCGGCACCGGCAGCTGTGCTTTCGACCTGGCCCGCGACGGCGCCGACGTCGTCGGCATCGACATCTCTCCGGCCGGCATCGACCTGGCCGAACGGCGCGCCGAGGAGGAAGCACTGTCCGAGCGCCTCTCCTTCCGCTGCATGAACGCCGAGTCGCTGGAGTTCCCCGATCGCCACTTCGACCTGATCTGCGGCAGCGGCATCCTCCACCACCTCGATCTGGAGCGCGCCCTCGCCCAACTGCGCCGCGTACTCAAAAAAAACGGCCGCGCCGTCTTCTTCGAACCCCTGGGGCACAACCCCCTCGTCAACCTCTTCCGCCGCCTGACCCCCGGCATGCGCTCGGCAGACGAGCACCCCCTCCTGATCGACGACCTGCGCCTCCTCGCCGCCGGTTTCGAGAACGCCGAGTTTCATTTCTTCACCCTCTGCTCGCTCCTCGCGATCCCCTTCCGCTCCCTCCCCGGCTTCGGCCCCTTGCTAAATATCCTCGAAACCATCGACCGCGCCCTGTTCGCCATCCCCTTCTTTCGCAAGCAGGCCTGGATCGTCGTCATCCAGCTCACCGCTCCCCGGGAGACGGTGAAGTAGGCCGTCAATTTTAATCTCGGTAGTTGGAATTCACGCCAACATCTGCATTTGCCGCAAGATCCCGATCTCAATTCTCTGCCAATATTCATTTTTACAGAACAGTGGCATCAACATCAAGGAACCGGGCGAAATTGGCCGTCGTGCGTTCGGCTATCTCCTCCCGGGAAATTCCCTTCAGCCTCGCCAGCACCTCGGCCACTTCGCGCACCCGCTGCGGATGGCCGGGGCAACCGGCAACCGGCACCGGTGCATCCGTCTCCAGCAGCAGCAGTTCGTCGGCGATGGAGAGCGCCACCTCCTGCGTCTGGGGATGGTCTATCGCCGTCGGCCCGACCGACACGTAGATCCCCTCCTGGTTGCAGATGCGCACCAGCTTTCGGGATTGGGTGAACCAGTGGAGCTGAGCATTGAGCCCGGTCTCTCGATGGAACGCCACCGCCCGTTCCATCACCTGCCGCAGGCAGCGTCGCGAGTGCAGGTTGATCGGCTTGCCGTTCCGAGCAGCTATTTCAAACTGCTTCTCCAGCACCTCCCCCTGCAGCTCTTTCTGTCCATCCGTCTCCGCCCACTTGAAATCCAACCCCACCTCACCCAGGATGTCCGCCTCCGCCATATTCTCCGCGATAAAGCTCACCCCCTGCTCGACATCCTCACGACAATTCTGCACCACCCACACCGGATGCAATCCAATCCCCGCCAGCACCCGCCCAGGAAAGCGCTCCTTCAACTCCAAAGCCACCCGCGCCGACTCCGGATCTTCGCCAACTGCCACGACGCGACGCACACCCCGTTCTGCCGCCCTGTCGAGCGCGTCTTCCGGGTCCTCAAACTGATCCAGATGACAGTGTGTATCGATGAGCATGATCCACTCAGCGCAGCCCGGCGGTCTCTTCGAATCCCAGCATCAGATTCATGCACTGCACCGCATTTCCCGATGCCCCCTTACCCAGGTTATCCAGCCGCCCGATCAGCACCACTCCCTGATCTTCACTCCCAAAGGCGCACAGATCGACTCGATTGGAAAAATTGCAGATCGACTGGTCCATGAAGACACCCGTGGGCCATATCCCACTCTCATCTTCTGGCGGCCCCACCTTCACAAACGGCTCCTCCCCGTAACAGCCGCGCCAGATGGCGTAAATCTCCTCGACCGCGTTCCCCGGCAGATAGCGCGCCGGAATCGGCGTGCTGACCAGCATGCCGCAAAAGGAGTCATTCACCGAGGGTACGAAGAGCGGCGGCGTTTGGGTGAGGCTGTACTCCCTCATCTCCGCCACGTGCTTGTGCACCGATCCCAGGCTGTACAGACGAATGGGGATCCGCTCCTCTTCCGGCTGGTACGCCTCGATCATCTTCCGCCCCCCGCCCGAGTAGCCCGAAACCGCGTTGATAGTCAGCGGCACGTCCGCGTCGAGCAGGCCCGCCTCGATCAGGGGCCGCACTGCCAGGATGAAGCCGACCGGATAGCAGCCGGTATTGGCCACTCGTCCGGCGCTGCAAATCGCCTCCCGCTGCTGCCGGTTTAACTCCGGCAGGCCGTAGACCCAGCCCGGAGCGATGCGACGTTCGGTGCTGGTATCGATAACCCGCGTGGCGGAATTCTCAATGAGCTTCAATGCCTCCGCCGCCGCATCGTCGGGCAGGCAGAGGATCGCCAGATCGGCCTGGTTGAGGAAATCGGCGCGCACCTGCGGATTCCTGCGCTCCTCCACCGGAATGAGCATCAATTCCACATCTTCCCGTCCCTCCAGCATATCGCGAATCCGCAGCCCGGTAGTGCCCTGCTGGCCGTCGATGTACACCTTTGGCTTAGCCATCTAATCCCGCTCTATTAAATATTTATTCTAAATTTCAAATAAAAATAGCTTGATCTTCTCTTCTGTCAACGGCAAATTATCACCATGGCTTCCTCTACAGATCGATCCACGGGACATCTCAATCAGGGCTGGACCTATACCGATCGCATTCAGCGCGGAGCGGAAGGCGTGTCGGTCCTCGAATTCTACACCGAGCGCTATCCGCACTCCTCGCCACAAATCTGGCTACAGCGCATCGAAGCCGGCCTCGTCAGTATCGACGGCAGACAGACCCGTTCCGATGAGGAACTTCAGACGGGTCAGTTGCTCACCTATCATCGCCCCCCCTGGCACGAGGACGAGGTGCCCACCCATTTCCAGATCCTCCACGAAGATGAACACCTGATCGCCGTGGCCAAGCCCTCGGGCCTGCCTACCATCCCCGGAGGAGAGTTTCTGGAAAACACCCTGCTCTTCCTGGTGCGCCAGCGCTACCCGGATCGACCAGCACCGATCCATCGCCTGGGCCGGGGCACTTCCGGCATCGTTATCTTCGCCCGCTCGCAGATCGCCCGCCGCCAACTCTCTGCCGACCTGCGCACCGGCAAACTGCGCAAAACCTACCGGGCCCTGGCCACCGGCGCTCCCGCAGAAAACCGCTTCACCGTCGAAGCCCCAATCGGCCAGGTGCCCTATCCACCGCTGGGCCGGGTGCACGCCGTCTCTCCAGACGGCAAACCATCCCGCACCGAATGTCGGATCCTGGAGCGC
>Ga0233430_1004362_pt1 | contig 13192 bp, 3 predicted proteins | sample SI_118_April2016_2_FD_179883 | JGI IMG/M metagenome (GOLD analysis project Ga0233430, IMG submission 179883) | Seawater microbial communities from Saanich Inlet, British Columbia, Canada - SI_118_April2016_150_MG | ecosystem: Environmental > Aquatic > Marine > Inlet | place: Canada: British... | reverse complement strand
TTGAGCCCGCTGTTTCATTGCGAGATATAAGGGTCCGAATCTCACGACCCAATACATCATAGATCACTAGCTGCACATGACTATCCAGCGGTAAGTCATAGCTGATGGTCGTGGAGGGATTGAACGGGTTTGGGTAACAGTCATACAATACATAACTCTCAGGAAGTGTCACACCAATCAGGTTCACTACCATGCTTCCCTGTGGATTAAATGTTACCATGCCTCCTTCCATGACCGGAACTGCAGAAACTGCTTGCTCCTTCTCACCTGTCAAGATACGGAAACTCACGTTATGGCCAGCGGTAAAGCCGTCAACTTCATCCGTGGTGGGATCATCCATCCCAATAACCAGTGGTAGATAATCTAACTCTGAAGCAAGTGTTTGTGTTAATTGGGCTGACCCGACACATAAGTCACCATCAAACACGCCAATTTCTGTGCCAGCACCGAGATCTACTTCATCAATGAGTGCATTCATTACATAGACATTCATTGCCAGGTAAGGATTCCCAGAGGTCAGCACCTCGAAGTGAGTTCCTGGAGTAACTGTTTGAACTGCTTCTCGAGCGAGTGCAGGTTGATTGTTAAGCGTGATACTGGTATTGGTTGATACCTTGATGTAGTAGCCTTTACCTGCGCTGAAGTCACCAATATTATTAATCCAACCGACAATGGGAAGCTCTTCTATCGCAGATCCAGTTTCATCCTGTACCTTGACCAAATGTCCCGCATCGATTAATTCCTGAACTGCTGCCAGTGCGTTCTGAGAATTCATCAGCGGATAACCCATTATGTTCCACCCCGCATTGAGGGATAGGTTAAAGGGTAATTCAACTGGACTTCCAGTTAGGTTGAGATTATCAGCTGCAGCCATCTTGATGTAGTAGCCCTCACTGACACACATATCACCAATATTGTTAACCCAACCAATTACTGGCAAGTTTTCGATGGCAGAACCTGTCTCATCCTGAATTTTCAGCAGACTACCATTGCTAATGAGTGGCTGGACAACGTTTAACATATTTAAATCGTCAGGGTTGGTATAAAATGACATAATGTTCCAACCTGGATCCAATGATAAGGTCATATCAACCTGGGTCAATCCTGCCAGATCAACCATGGCTGTTCCCTGACTGGTAAACACACCAGTGCCCAAGGAATAGAGACTACTCACATTACTTATTTCTAAACCTTCAGAAGCATCCCAAAGTCGATATGTGATGGAGTGTCCTGGTGTAAAACCATCGATCTCGGGGGTACCTGGATCATCCGTTGAGGCGACCAACGCCAAAAATGGCTCGATCTCACCAACAACAATACCAGCACCTACGCAATATTCACCATCATAGATACCTACCTCATCTCCAGTGACCAAATCCATCCCTTCAAGGGTGACGCTTGTGGCATAGATATTCATCGCCAGATATGGATTACCGGAGTACACAAGCTCAAAATGAGATAAAACCGGAGCAGACTGATTATCAACATGAAATTGAATTGTGCCATCGCCTCCAAATCCAATCTGACTTATGTCCAATCCAGCAGGAGTTCCATCTGCTAAAAATGCAGCTGGATTTGAGAAATCATTTATTTCTGTTCTACCGACAGATGCAGACAGATGAGCATCGTTAATAATCCCGTTGCTCGTCGTACTGCCATTTGGTCTGAAAATATATAATTCATCTGGAGGGCCATCGCTATTTCCTTGCCCATCGAGCAAAGTATTTATACGATAAACGATCATCCCGGTACCAGGTATTGTGGTTTCATACAGTCCTGTCTTTTCTCTGTATTCAAGCACAAAATACTCACTCGATGAATTCGGCGATTGGATTTTATAACAATTATTATTTGATGACACTAATGCATTCAGCGAATATGTTCCAGAATATAATATTTCCGGAATCGAACTGATCCAATTACCATACCTATACTTCATGTAGGCAGTCATATGATGTGGTGGGTCGCCGCTATTTTGCATAAGATCCCATGAACCTGCTGGAGTAAATCCATCATATGAATAATGGTACAAATCAGGAGCACCTAATGAATGAAACATTTCATGAGCGAGTACACCAACCCCTGAACCCGTATTTCCTGAATATTCTGATAAATTAAGATTGTATGTCCAAACTGTTTTGCCATTAATCAGAACATTCCCACTGCCACCATAATAAGGATCGAAAGTCCACAGTACCCACATATGTGGCCAAAGTAAATCACTCCAGCCATCCTCCGCCCCCTGAACTATGAAACAGACGTTGTCAACCAAACCATCGTTATCACCATCAATATTTAAATTTGGTGGTATTTGAGAAGACACTCCAAGTACAGCATTTTTTAGGAGTGTATGCTCTCTTACACGAGCCTGATCATTACTGGGGTCTCCATTAGCATCCACAGGATAACCGATGGGATTGGTTACAGAGTTATAGGGGCTATAATAAGCTCGCGGATGCAAATCCTGATAGGATACCGGGTAGTCAGATACTGTGGTTGGATAAAAATGTGTCGCAATCTCTAATTGAGAATATGAAGCTTCGAGATAGTAATTTTGAAGCGAGACCTGATCCTCATTGAACTTCCCTGTATAACTAGAATAAAGGTCGGTAAATTCACTCTGATCACTAAATCGAATGAAGATGACAATGTTGTTGAGTATCCCAATGGTTGGAGCAGTGTACCGATCATCCAAATCTCTGCCTGATGTATAATCAAGAAACCTTGTGGGGACGTTTGGGTTATCATGATAATTGGGGTGCAAATTAGCGGATCTAGGGTCATGGACTCCAGGAATGGCTGCCGTAGTACCGAGACCCTCCTCCGAAAGTCTTGCATATACAAAATATCCCGTTTTTGAATCTTGAATTATGGTGTAGCCAAGAGAATCATGTAACCAGTGATAGTTCTCATCCCCAGTCGCAAAACATTTCATCAGACTACCATCAGGTTGTGTAAAACTTTGAGGAACATTACTGAGGTATGCCGCGGAAGCTACCGTGCTGAAGAGTAGCACCTTGATCGCTTGCCTAAATAATGTGATAAACCAATATTCAATCTTGTGTGATTCATTGATCATTATTGTGTCCCTGTCTGAATCAGTGAATACGTAATCGGTAATCAATACATTGATTGGGAGGTCATTTTTTAAGATATCACGAGCCACTTTTTGTATGGGTGTCATAATTTTGTATACTTGAACTATCTGTATGGAATGCTTAATTTCAATAATACAAGCAAGGTGCTCTCAAAGAGTAGCACCTTGCTTGTATTAGCTTTTAAAACAATTATTTAAGATACAACATTTTGATCGTCCTGGTAAATGATCCAGCCTGGATTTTTGTAATGTACAATCCCGTTGAAACCGGTTGACCAGAATCATCAATACCGTTCCAAGTGCACTCATACCAGCCAGAAACTTGTGACTGGGGGGCGAAGGTCTTCACCAAATTACCTCGAATGTCATATATCACCAGAGAAACAGTGACGTCATCTGGTAGCCCATAGCGTAAGGTTGTACTTGGGTTGAAAGGATTTGGATAATTCTGCTGCAGGACAAACTCCTCTGGAATCATCTTTCTATCACGAATACCTACAACCCCATCCACCATTAATGTGAATGACGATGATGACCATACTGTATCCTGATTATCAGTGACCCAAACCTCCCAGTTCAGCCAAACGTTTCTGGGAAACTCTTCGATATTCAACCGGAATTGATTCTCTTCTGAGATCAATAATGAATCATAATTGCTTCCATCGAATACTCGCAACCCATACACAAGGAGGTCACCATCTACATCTGTGGCAGCTTCCCAACTGAATGTCAACGCGACACTGTCAGGGTTATCAATTAATAGTTCATTTCCTGGATATATGAGCCCAAACACCTGAGGTGCATCATTAACTGGGGTTACTGACAGGGTAAAGCTACCAGTATCAGTAGCATTATCTGAGCCACTCCCATCATCAACAGTCACAGTAATTACTGAACTGCCATTCCAGTTCGCAGCTGGAGTCAGATATAGACTATCATTGGACACCAGGACTGACACATTCGCATCAGCACTTATCGCACTGTAGCTAAGATCATCACCATCAAAGTCTTCCGCACTCAAGACGATTGACAACTCATTATCCTCAGAAATCTCCTGTGTTGAGATGTCTGCTAATACAGGTGCATCGTTAACAGGAGATACTGTTAATACGAAGCTACCCTCATCTGTTAAACTGCCATCACTTACCATTACTGTGATGGTCGCCTCGCCTGCAAAGTTCAGCTGAGGTGTCAGGGTCAAAGTTGAACCACTCACTGACACAATCACCCCTGAGGTGTCACTTGCTGCGCTATAGGTCAGATCATCCTCATCGATATCACTGGCGTTTAAGGCAACATTGATAGCCGTTTCTTCAGCTGTGCTCTGTGCTGAGATGTCTGCTAATACAGGTGCATCGTTAACAGGAGATACTGATACCTCGAAAGTATCAGCTACCGATTGGCTGCTACTGTTGGATGCAGTAATGATAATCTCCGCACTACCGTTCCAGTCAGGACTTAATTCAAGATGAAGAATTGAGACATCCGCCAACGAGAGCTGTAAGTTGCTTTCTCCATTGGAGATGGTATAGGTTAACAGCTCTTCCACTGATGGATTGAAAAATACTGTATCTAAATCAGCAATATCTAGTCCGGCGGCATCTTCTTCAATGTTAAGATCCTGAATAGGATGAACCAGAGACGGTTCAGGCGGTATGGAATTTCCATCCAAGCCAGCCATCGCTGTACCCTGGGAAACAAAATTTCCATTACCCATAGCATAGGTCGCTGCTACATCCGTAATCTCAATAATTTGATTCGCATCCCACAAACGATAGCTTATGGTATGCCCTGGCGTAAAACCATCAATCTCTGGTGTTCCAGGATCATCTGTTCCTGCAACCATAGCCAAATAGGGATCTATATTTCCCTCAACAATTGCTGCGCCAACACAATACTCACCATCGTAAATCCCGATCTCGTCTCCAGCTTCAAGACCCACATCATCAATCGCTGCACTTGTGATGTAGAAATTCATCGCCAGATAAGGATTGCCAGTATAAACAGTTTGAAAGTGAGTTTGCGTTAAACTATAAACAGTAAACACGAACTGACGGGTGTCAGTTAAACCGCCATTATCGACCACCAAAACCGTGATCGTAGAACTTCCATGCTGATCCGGTTGAGCTGTTAACACCAATTCCGCAGAACCATCTTGCAGATTGTCGTCATTGATTGTTACCGCAACTAAACTCTCATTCGAATTATCACTCACTGTGAATGTAAGCGCTTCATTTGGATCCAATTCAAAATCAACATCGATTCCAGACACCGGAACGACGACACTGCCATTCTCGACCGAATTCTGATCCGAAATCAATGCTAACTCGGGAGCATCATTCACCGAATTGACTGTTAATTCAAATATGTCATCCACACTTTCACTATTGCTATTCGAAGCGGTAATCGTGATACTAGCACTCCCATTCCAGTTAGCACTTAATTCAAGATGAACAATCGAACCATTAACAATCGATAACTGCACATTGGGATTCCCGTTTGTGATGGTATATGTCAGCAAATCCTCCGGTACCGGATTGAAAAACACAGTATCTAAATCGGCAACATCAAACCCCATCGCATCTTCTTCTAGAGTGATATCTAAAATCGGATGAACCACATTCGGACCGGTTGTACTTGTACTTCCATCCAAACCAGCCATCGCTGTACCCTGGGAAACAAAATTTCCATTACCCATAGCATAGGTCGCTGCTACATCCGTAATCTCAATAATTTGATTCGAATCCCACAAACGATAGCTTATGCTATGCCCTGGCGTAAAACCATCAATCTCTGGTGTTCCAGGATCATCTGTTCCTGCAACCATAGCCAAATAGGGATCTATATTTCCCTCAACAATTGCTGCGCCAACACAATACTCACCATTGTAAATCCCGATCTCGTCTCCAGCTTCAAGACCCACATCATCAATCGCTGCACTTGTGATGTAGAAATTCATAGCCAGATAAGGATTACCCGTATAAACAGTTTGAAAGTGAGTTTGTGCAAGTACTTGCATTGCAGACAAACCAAGCAAACAAACAAATAAGAGTCGTTTTTTCACGAGAGTTTTCCTTTCATAGATTCTCTTCTTTAACATTTTGTTCTTGGTTTTCTACTTAATAAAAAGAGCTTTTTTCACTTTCATATAGTTCCCAGCCTGAAATCTAACTGGATAAATCCCGCTCGGAACACTCCTACCATGATTATCCTTACCATCCCAAACAACTGCTTTTGAGCCCGCTGTTTCATTGCGAGATATAAGGGTCCGAATCTCACGACCCAATACATCATAGATCACTAGCTGCACATGACTATCCAGCGGTAAGTCATAGCTGATGGTCGTGGAGGGATTGAACGGATTCGGATAACATTCATACAACGCGTAACTTTCAGGAAGGGTCACACCAACAAGGTTGACTACCATGCTACCTTGTGGGGTGAATGTTACCGTGCCTCCTTCCAAGACAGGAATTGCAGCAATTGTTTGCTCCTTCTCACCTGTCCAGATACGGAAACTCACGTTATGGCCGGCGGTAAAGCCGTCAACTTCATCCGTGGTGGGATCATCTGTTCCAATAACCAGTGGTAGATAATCTAACTCTGAGGCAAGTGTTTGTGTTAGCTGGGCTGAACCCACACAGAGGTCACCATCAAAAACAGCAATTTCGGCACCCACTTCAAGTGCTACATCATCCAGCATAGCATCCATTACATAGATATTCATGGCCTGATACGGATTCCCAGAGGTCTCCAAGGCGAAATGTGTTCCTGGTGTAACTGTTTGAACTGCTTCTCGAGCGAGTGCAGGTTGATAGTCAAGCGTGATAGTGGTATTAGTTGATACCTTGATGTAGTAGCCTTTACCTGCGCTGAGGTCACCAATATTATTAATCCAACCGACAATGGGTAGCTCTTCTATCGCCGCACCAGTCTCATCCTGCACCTTGATCAAGTCTCCTACATCGATTAAGTCTTGAACGGCTGCCATAGCATTCTGTGAACTCGAAAGTGGATAACCCATGATGTTCCACCCCGCATTGAGAGATAGCGTAAACGGTAATTCAACTGGACTTCCAGTTAAGTTGAGATTATCAGCTGCAGCCATCTTAATGTAATAGCCCTCACTGACGCTCATGTCCCCAATATTGTTAACCCAACCGATTACTGGTAAGTTTTCAATGGCAGAGCCGGTCTCATCCTGGATTTTTAGCAGACTGCCATTGCCAATGAGTGGTTGCACAACGGTTAACAGATTCAATTCGTCGGGGATGGCATAAAATGACATAATGTTCCAACCTGACTCCAATGCTAAGTTCATGTCAAGCTGTGTCATTCCTGCTAGATCTACCATGGCTGTTCCCTGACTGGCAAACAGACCGTTACCCAGGGAATAGCTACTATTCACATTGCTAATTTCAACACCTTCAGATGCATCCCAAAGCCTATATGTGATAGAATGTCCCGGTGTAAAACCATCAATCTCGGGGGTACCTGGATCATCCGTGGAGGCAACCAACGCCAAAAATGGATCGATCAAACCAACAACAACACCAGCACCTACGCAATATTCACCATCATAGATACCTACCTCATCTCCAGTAACCAAATCCATCCCTTCAAGGGTGACGCTTGTGGCATAGATATTCATCGCCAGGTATGGATTACCGGAGTACAAGGGTTCAAAATGAGATAAAACCGGAGCAGACTGGAGAAAATCGGAATAGAATCGTGGTAAGATCTGGTAGATACCACTGAACTCAGAAACAATACCTATTATATCCGAAGGCCAAATAGGTTCAAGGCTACCATCGATATCAGTTTCTTTATCGATGCGGAGAACTCCGAGCTCACCCGTATTATCGATTATATTGACATTAGCATTTAAATCAGTCGCGGGCCAGGCATTGCCAGAACCTTCATTGGAAGCATTATTAATACGGATTAGTTGGCTTTCATAACTCTCGCCGTTGGCATTCAACTGCGCTATTGTCAAAACAGCAGGGACAGGTAAAGCAACACCGGTTGTCGTCACAGATACATCCGACTCTGCCACTGGCATGATCTCTAGCTTGCCGTTGTAATCAGTGAGTTCGCCAGTAATGAGAACCTGATCTCCCATGGTCAAATTGAACATACTTCCTGTATAGTAGAGAATTATCCCAGCCGTAGCATCCTGAATAGAGTATTCTGTCCCTGATGAGCTCCAATTAATAGAGGTAACAACACCACTAATGGTAACAGTAGTTCCTAAAGCTTGTTGTCGAGCCTCTGAAATGTAAATGTTCCCCCCCGCTTCAACAGTTATGGTACGTGTATATGTATTATTCGATTCATTTGACTCAGTAATCAATCCATCAGGATCAACTTCCAGGCGTAACTCGTGGGTTCCAGCTGTTAAAGTTGTCAGGCTAGTTGTATAACCTGGCAGGCACTCACCTGCTCCAACGATATGCTCTAATACCTGGTCTCCTGAGTTCAAGGTCACTGCATCCACAAACCAATCATCTGCATCTAACCCATTATAATAAAACTCTATCTGTACACCTGTCATACCAGCAAAGGCACTCAGGTCTATACTGACATTTACCCAGTCAGATGTAGCTGCACCTAGCTCATAGTAGGTATTCAGAACACCATCCACCCAGATACTCACATCATGCCAGGTATAATATGTTGCAAAATCTGCACGCTCAAAAAAGCTCAGACTTAAACTCTGTCCGGCGTAAGCACTTAAATCAAGAACGGGTGACAACAGACCTTGATCTACTGTTATGGTGGAATGGTAATCAACACCTGCTGAATAAACACCGTCCTGGGCGTAGGCAGAACTCTGATACCAGGTCCCTACTGTACCAGCATTACCATCGTTCAAGGTCCAGCCAGTCAGGCCAGACTCAAAACTCTCAGAAAATGCCAAATCACGCGTTCCGCTAGATGGGACTATGTTCAAGTTATTACGATAGACTCGACCTGCTTGTGCATCAGCACGAGACGTAGACAAAGCTTCCAAACCAATACGGTTTTGGTCGATCCACTCCCGCATACCCATACCACTACGGCTTTCCTTATTGGCTAATAGGTAATCATGCATCTGTTCTTCAAGATCATGCACTGCTCGTTCTGCTGTACGACTGGCTGTCCACCAGCCCCAGGTCTGGATCTGTTCATCGTCCAGAAAGACTTTCCAGGCACTCTGATTATCCATAAATACGGCATCTGAAGTTCCAATATTCTGGATCGCTGAATTAATGTAATAATCACCAGGTAAGAATGGCTCAGCTGCACCATCATTCGTGAACTCACCTGATACAGGGCTCAATACCAACGCATCTCCCCAGTTAGCACAACCTGATCCAGAGGTCAGATCAACGCCTACTGGCTGTTGTGTTAGCTGCCAGTCAAATACCTCTGTGCTATAGGCATCCCCCCAGAAAATATGGTAAGTTGTACCTGATACTGAGGGAAAAGTCAGAACAGAAGTAAGTCCTGTTCCGCCATCATCATTTACATCAATCAACGTTCCACCACAGTCTGAGTATACATACACATAGGTGTCTTGTATCTGGCTATTGATATCAGATGTTATGGTGATCGCTCCATCCATGGTCGCTGTAAAATCATACCATGAAGGTGCTACTGTGCCATTGTTTACACCTTCAGAAGCTGCAAGTGGATTATCACAAGTGGATCCTGGCCCCCCCGCTTCAACAGTTATGGTACGTGTATATGTATTATTCGATTCATTTGACTCAGCAATCAATCCATCCGGATCAACTTCCAAGCGCAACTCGTGGGTTCCTGCTGTTAAAGTTGTCAGGCTAGTTGTATAACCTGGCAGGCACTCACCTGCTCCAACGATATGCTCTAATACCTGGTCTCCTGAGTTCAAGGTCACTGCATCCACAAACCAATCATCTGCATCTAACCCATTATAATAAAACTCTATCTGTACACCTGTCATACCAGCAAAGGCACTCAGGTCTATACTGACATTTACCCAGTCAGATGTAGCTGCACCTAGCTCATAGTAGGTATTCAGAACACCATCCACCCAGATACTCACATCATGCCAGGTATAATATGTTGCAAAATCTGCACGCTCAAAAAAGCTCAGACTTAAACTCTGTCCGGCGTAAGCACTTAAATCAAGAACGGGTGACAACAGACCTTGATCTACTGTTATGGTGGAATGGTAATCAACACCTGCTGAATAAACACCGTCCTGGGCGTAGGCAGAACTCTGATACCAGGTCCCTACTGTACCAGCATTACCATCGTTCAAGGTCCAGCCAGTCAGGCCAGACTCAAAACTCTCAGAAAATGCCAAATCACGCGTTCCGCTAGATGGGACTATGTTCAAGTTATTACGATAGACTCGACCTGCTTGTGCATCAGCACGAGACGTAGACAAAGCTTCCAAACCAATACGGTTTTGGTCGATCCACTCCCGCATACCCATACCACTACGGCTTTCCTTATTGGCTAATAGGTAATCATGCATCTGTTCTTCAAGATCATGCACTGCTCGTTCTGCTGTACGACTGGCTGTCCACCAGCCCCAGGTCTGGATCTGTTCATCGTCCAGAAAGACTTTCCAGGCACTCTGATTATCCATAAATACGGCATCTGAAGTTCCAATATTCTGGATCGCTGAATTAATGTAATAATCACCAGGTAAGAATGGCTCAGCTGCACCATCATTCGTGAACTCACCTGATACAGGGCTCAATACCAACGCATCTCCCCAATCGGTACAGCCTGAACCAGAAGTCAAGTCAACTTGATTATTTAGAATTACATCAAAGGTAAATTCATGATAGTAGATTCTATTGAGATAATCTTCAGAAACAACTGCTGGTTCAACAGTTGGTATGTTCCAGTCCGGAACTTGATACATTATTCTGACTGTTCCATTACTAGCAATAGGAGCAAGGTGGGGATCAGTTTCATCTTCTAAATTCGTCTGAGTCCCAGTAATGTTAATCGATTCACTCCATGTTTGCCCATAGTCTGAGGAGTAAGAGCCGAATAGATCTAAATATGCCCCTGTTGAACCATCATCACTCATTTTGTAATGCACAACATAAAGATGCCCGTCAAGTGCAGCATCACGAGCGCTGGACCAAACATTAGAGTCCCAGCCTGGGCTCTCATACGCCCAACTATCGCGCATACTACTAATAAAATTAATGTTAGGCTCCACAGCCCCGGATCCTGCAAAGAAAGCGGCATTTGATAAGCCAAAGTGGTACAAGCCACAAGATTGGTCCCACTGCGGATAGACCGATCCTTCAGCCGAAGGTAGTACACCAGCAAAAACATGTAGGCCTCCATTATCATCAACAATCGTGCTAAGATCGTATCCGATAAACGGCGTCCATCCAACTGGCAAGCTAGAGCCGTCGTCTAATGGATTTGTGACAGTGGAAGTAAAGTAGTCGTTAATAGCACTATCAGAGAGATAATACCAATCACTCCAGGTAGTACCAAAATCGATGGTACGCTTGATAAACAGAGTATGATTCGCAGTCTGCGTGGCGTTTGCTGCATAGGCGGAAATTACAAAATAGCCAACTCCCGCCTCGTTCATATCAAAGGAACCCTCTGAAGTATAGTTGGAGGTTTCATCACCGAGAAAGTCAGTTACGTTAAGAAATGATGTGGTTGCATCCCACGAAAGGACCGTTCCCTCCCAGGGTGTTGCGGTGCTGGATTTTGCATGATATTTTTGCCTTGTTGTCCAATCTGTATAGAAAGCATTAATCACCATATTTCCAAAATTATCATAATTGAGGCGCGATTTATTTATCCAAGCATCTTTGCTCAGAGGACTATCGAGAATATCCTGTGGAGGGTAATACGCTAAAGGGGTGAACCCTCCCATATCAAATGTATAATATGCTCTACCCATGGAGGTTCCACCCCCGGTTCCGGTTTCATTCCATGCGGCAACAGGATAATTCTCAGACAAAAGTGCGCTCGGATAGCGTGCTGCCCCTGTCAAATTTATGTTTTCTGAAGTTGCCCAGGTATTACCCCCATCTGTGGATAAAGCAGATCCCAATACGCCTGAACTACCTGAGGCTGCCCACTGACGATATGTTATGTAAACATTATTACCACTTGCGGCGATTGGATTCGTTTCAGCCATGAATAAACCATAACCATTTTTAGAGGAATCAATTAAAGTGCCAACGGCATCTCTCAACGAATTACTCCTGTACACTTGATCCATAGGTACATCGATTTCCGTCCCTTGAGGCTCGTAATATTTTTGTAACTTCGCAGGAACAGCTGTATTTGGTACAAGTTTGCTGGCCGACCAAATGCTTGAACCAAACATAAAAAACGTTACGATTAGCAATACACTCTTTTTCATTGTTTCCTCACTCTCTTTAATGGCTGATAAAAATATTTTTTAGGGTTTGACATCATTACCCATTTTTATTGTGTGCCTTATTTGGTACTCATATGAAATTGATAGCTCCCGCTCAAATTGCATTAGCTAATATCAGTTATACTTATTTCAATACCTTAGTAGCATTTTCAGTAGTATCAAAATAGTGTAGCTTCTTTTTTATTGCTAATTGGGAAAAATATAATCAAGAAAAAGTATATTCCTATTATGTGGTATTTATTGTCATATTTAAGATTCTTTTTCATGTCATAAAAGTATTTCAGCTAGGAGATAGTTTGCCGCTGGACAATCCGAAGACAAGCGAACACTTTCGTGGGTGTGACCGGAATAATGTTTAAAACCCATTTGGCGTTTGCCCCCCTCATAGCGGAGGTCATAAAGATCGTCAGATAAGTGGACCCCATGTGTTAGACCGGTATACCACTTAGTTAGTAAATTCATTTTCCAAATACTCAGAAAATAAAACATAACATAACACAACCCACGCACAGCACGTCAAATCGTTCCGAGCTAACTGGAAATCTATGAGATCGAGCATCCCGGTATTCAGTTAACGCTCTGCTACGAAACTACCTGACAATAATTCTACATATAGCGGCAACAAAAAAAGGCCAGCACCCTTCGAGAACCCCAGGGATCAGCTGACCTTTAGATGGTGGGCCCACAAGGACTTG
>Ga0233430_1004355_pt1 | contig 13201 bp, 6 predicted proteins | sample SI_118_April2016_2_FD_179883 | JGI IMG/M metagenome (GOLD analysis project Ga0233430, IMG submission 179883) | Seawater microbial communities from Saanich Inlet, British Columbia, Canada - SI_118_April2016_150_MG | ecosystem: Environmental > Aquatic > Marine > Inlet | place: Canada: British... | reverse complement strand
CTCTTATATTTTTAATCTTATTTATTCTCTGGAGAACATATAAAAATTGCCTGGAAGACAATCCCCCTACTTCTAAATAACCTGTTCCAGGTGCAAAGGCCGGATCAATAACATCTATATCTATTGAAAGATATGTTTCTTTTCCTTTTGTAAACTCCATTATAATATCACAAGTATCTTCTAAATTATCTAAAAACTGATTCATTTTAATATATCTTATATTATTTTGTTTCAAAAAAACAGTTTCATCTTTCCAAATATTTCGAACACCGACTAGTAAAATGTTTTGACTTGGAAAACCATTTTCAACCAAAGCTCTTAACCATTCTTCATGGGTAGGTTCTTTCATCGGAGTCATACAATCTGCATGGGCATCAAAAACAACTAAGCAAGGAAATTTTTCTTTTGCCTTACAATGATCTAAAAAAGCTTTACAAGTAGAATAAGAAACAGAATGATCTCCTCCTAAAAATATTGTCTTTGGCTGAGTCTCAAACATCTTCAAAGAATTCTTATAAATTAAGTCAGTACTAATTTCAATATTAGAATTATCCACATGAATTTCTTCTAAATCAAATAAAGAAAGATTCAATGGAATTCCTTGCTCATTTGAATGAACATCTCTAAATGCCTCTAGGACAGCGTTTCCAGCCTTCTCACAACCAATAGTTTTACCTAGACCATTTACAAAAGGTATTTTTACAATATACATAAAAATTAATAAGAAAATAGGTTTTTAAATTTAAGTATAATTAATCAAGGTCTTCTCACAGGAGGTCTTGAAACAACAGGTCTTCTCATCATCAATTGTCCAGGAGGAGAACTTCTTGGACCAGGACCACTATTTCCTTGAGAAAAATTTGATCCTTTATTCAAAGTTTTTTTATCAAATTTTCTTTTTGAAATTACAATTAGTATAAAAAATATTGCGATAATTATTGCAATAACTATAACCACCACCCAAGGAAAACCACTTTCAGCATCTCCAGAATTATCACTTCCTGTATCAGAACCTCCAACAGAATTATCTTCACAACTTCCCCAAACATTATTTAAACAAAATTGAGTACCTTCCCCCCCATAACCGCAACTTTGAATTTGGCCATTAAAACATGTTTCAAATGATTCTAAAGCATCTAAAATTATTACCACCGAATTTCCAGTAATCTGAGTTAATCTAATGCTAATATCAAATATTCCATCCCCTTCTAAATCAACTTCTTCTTCATCATTTTCAGCTAAAGCTAAATCTATAGGATTAGATCTAATAATTAAATTAGCAATTGCTCCTGAAATACTTTCTAATTCAATACTGTGCTCTGTAACCCCATTTAAAGTAAAAGTCATTACACCCCCAACACTAATCTCAATAGAACTACTTCCGGCAGTTCTAAAATCTAAATCCACACTACTTGAACCAGAGCTACTTGCTTCCACATTAACATCATACTTACTTAATATACAAAATTCAGTTTCGTCTACATCTATTGTTTTAATATAAACTCTATGATTTCCTTCAGAAATAGTTGAAGGAACTTTTAACAACATACCCACTTCATCTGAATTAGAATCTAATACAATTGTTTCAGTATCTGTATCTAATATTTCTTTCCAATTTAATTCATATAATCCTGCTTTAACTTCTATCTCCACATCATTAGAAGAAACTAAATTCTCTAATTCCCAGTCAAAAATTAAATTATCTCCTGCATCCAAATCCTTATCTTCCAAAGTAATAGAAGGTCCAACATTAATTGTTCCGTCATTTAAACTTGGTGGACAAACCAAAGGGGTTGTAACATTAATAATCGCAGGTTCTGAAGTAGGATTTAACCCAAGAGAACAAGAGGGAGGGCCATCAGGATCTACAAAACATTTTATCATTTTATCATTTCCAACACTTCCAACATCACATTCAAAAGTTCTGTAATTTACACCATTAGAATCACCATCCCTAACAATAGAACAAGCACTTCCAGTAACAGCATCAACAGAATCAAATACAGAAGCAAGCATACAACTATCACTAACATTTGCATCTACAATATCTCCAGCATAATCTGTTACATCAAATTTACAAGAAACAATAGTTTCAGCATCTTCCCATCTTTCACCAGAAGGAAAAATTAATTCAGATATATTATAATAATCACATCCATTATTAATACCTCCAACCCCGTCATTATCAATAGCATCACTACAATCTTCAGAATACTCACAACTTCCATCACCTATAGTAGCTTCTGAATCATAATTAGCAGCTCCTATATCTGTACATCCTAAAACTTCATTTTCATCTAAAATACAATTAGTCATATTAAAACCTATACAATCATTATCACATTCTAAAGTTCCAGAAACATACCCTGGTTGATTACTACAAGTCTGACTATCTAAAAGAGCACCATCACACTCTTCCCCATCATCAAGAATTTCATTACCACAAGTTTCGCCAGCACCTTCTCCAGAAGATTCCCAAGTACAAGCTGCTGATGAACAATCGGGCTCAGTTAAAAAAGAAGAACAAGCATTAGTATTACAAGTTTCAGAAACAACATCCCATGAACAAAAATCTCCCAAACCTCCATTTTCACAAGTTTCTTGAGTTAAAAATTCTGGTAAACAAAAATTTTCAGGTGTTCCACTACAAACCCAATTTCCTCCAACACATGAAGTATCAGAATATCCCCAACAATTTGCATTACAAGTAATTGTTCCAGAATCATAACCTAAACTTCCACAAGTAACACCTAAACCTGTCAAATTTGTACCATCACAAACTTCAGGAGATTCAACAAGACCATTTCCACACTCTTGTAAAGATCCTCCTCCATCTAATTGACAAGCATTTGAACACCCATCACCATTTACAGAATTTCCATCATCACATTGTTCATTGAAACCTGCATCATTAGGTGTTTGAGTTACACCATCACCACACACTCGAGGTCCTGAATCTTCATTATATAATTGCCAGTCATCCCAGTAAACAATAGCTCCATTTCCTCCTTTATTAGCAACTCTTGTAGAAACATAAGCAGCCCCAACAGGCATGGTCATTTGAACTGTTATTTTTTGCCAAGAAGAAGTAGTTGTAACAACTTCTGAAGGAGAATTGTCTTCAAGAACAGTTTTAGAAGAACCTAATGCAGAAATCCTTAATTTAACACCAGGGGTTGTTCCAGAATAAGGTTTAACCCACACACTTGCAATCCAAACTTCTCCAGGAGATACAGAAGCTAAAGCACCTTGAGGACCATAATAATTAAGAGTATTTGAGGTAGTTCCAGTAGAGGTATGTTTTAAAGACCAGCTTCCAGCATAAGCTTGAGAATTAACAATTTCTAAATTTCCAGAAGTAGCAGAAGAATAAGGAGATTGAAGAGTTTGAGTTTCAAAACTAGCATCAGGAACAAAATTTATTCCTCCTGAACCACCCCCACCCCAAGCACAGCCTAAGCCTTCCATTTCACCACATTGAACTTGATTAAGATTCTCGCAATCTAAAACTAAGACACAATCATAACAACCATCATCTCCTCCAGGACCACAATTACTTCCTCCAGAACCAACATCTCCACAAACCAGAGGTTCATTACCATTACATCCTAAATCAACATAAGCATAATCTCCACAGGATATCGTAGGTGTTCCTGTACAAGAATCACCTATAACATTTCCAGTAATACCTGCATCACTTCCAAAAAAATCAGCAATATTGTTTAACAAATCATCAAACCAATTTGCAGAAACAATAGGCATAGAAACTAATAATAAAATGCTAACACAAACAATTACAACAGCTACACCTTTTTTCATAAAACAAATAAGAAAAAACCCTTTAAAAATATTTATCTATTAAACAACTATTTTATTTTTCAAAATTAAATATAAAAATCACTAATTTTTAATTTCTTCTAACAACTGGTCTTCTCATTACATGTTGTCCGGGGGAAGCACTTCTTGGACCAGGACCACTTTTTGAAAAACTAGAACCACCTAAAACTTTCTTAGTAAATTTTCTTTTAAACACAACCCATAAAATAATTAAAACTAAAATAATTATTCCGACAATAGTTACAATTACCCAAGGAAAATCACTACTCTTCTCACTACTATAATCATCACCATACCCTAGAACAACATCCTCAGAACCTTCTACAGAATTATAAGTACATTGGCCCCACACATTATTGTTACAAAATTGAGTTCCTTCACCATTAAAACAAGCCCTTATATCTCCATCACCACAAATTACAAAAGATTCTAAAGCTTCCAAATTTATAATAACAGAATCTCCAGTAATCTGAATTAATTTAACAAGAATATCTGAAATTCCATCATTTTCTAAATCAACTTCTTTTGATTCTCCAACAGATAAATTCAAAGTTATTGGATTAGAACGTATCTCAATTATTGCAGAAGATTCTAAAATTTCTTTTATTTCTACATTATGTTCATTAACCCCATTCAAAGTAAAAGGAATTGTTTGACTAGCAGCCATTTCAATAGAATTACTTCCTAAATATCTTAAATCAATACTCTGATTTCCAAAAGCCCCATAAGTTCTATTATCATCTTCTTCAAGTTCTATCAAATTAACATCATATTGATTAAGTATGCAAAACTTACTTTTATTCTCATCCATTGATTTAATATAAATTCTGTGGTTACCGTCAGGAGCTACAGAAGGTACATCTAAAACCATTTCAACTTCATTTAAAGTATCACTTAATTGAATTGTTTTATTATTTGTAGCAAGTTCTTTGTTTAAATTTAATTCATACAATCCTGCTTCAAAAGTAATATTTAAATTATCTAAAGGTGCTAAGGTTGTTAATCTCCAATCAAAAACAAAATCTTCCCCCATATCAATATCTAAATTTCCTAAACCTATTGAAGACCCAACATTAATTGAACTTCCACCTAATCCTGCAGGACATGTTAAAGGAGTAGTCACATTAATCAAACCAGCTTCAGAAGAAGGATTATCCTCTTCCCCATACCTACAATTAAAACCAGGGTTTATTGCACACACCAATTCTTTATTTAATCCTAAAGATCCAACATCACAATTAAAAGTTCTATAATATATATTATCTGTTCCAAGACCTTCAAAATCAAATGAACATGCATCAAAATCTCCCTCTACAGAAACCTTAACACATCCTAAACTGGGTTGGAAATTTGTTAAATCTTCTGTATCACTTGTTACATTAAAGCCACAAGAAACAGAAACATCTGCATTTTCCCAGGTTGTATTTTCAGAAAAAATTAATTCATTTATAGAATAAAAAATTTCACATCCATCATCAATAATTCCATTACCATCATTATCTTTTCCATCATCACAAGTTTCAGGAAAATTCCAATCACAACTTCCATCTTCATATTCAAAATATGCTTCATAATTATTTGCATTTATATCAGTGCATCCTCCAAGAGAATTATCTAAATTAGAAACAGGGACATAGTTCCCAGAAATTATTTTTGGAGCTAATAAATATACCACATCATTACGATTTTTATCAACCCATGCAACTATGTCTAATACATCTAAAGTACCATCATCGTTAATATCATAATCTTCTAAATAAGTGAAAACTTGTTGATTTAAATAAAAGCAATCATAAGAATCATCAACCCTATCATTACAATGAGCAATATAATTAGAAGGATTCACCTCAATATAATCTATAGATCTACTTTCAACATTAATAATAGGATCTAAGAAAACTGATACATCTGTACGTCCTTGCACTTCCCATAAATCTATATCTGCATTATCTAAGATGCCATTTCTATTAAGATCATAATCTTCTAAATAAGTAAATACTTGCTGATTTAAATAAAAGCAATCATAAGCAGATCCACCTTCAAACACACAAGAAGGAGAATAACTAAGACTTATAGGATAGTAAGCTTCAAAAATAATTACTCCATTCAAAAAGTTTGCAACATCATTACGATTTTTATCAACCCATGCAACTATGTCTAATATATCTAAAGTCCCATCATCATTAAGATCATAATCTTCTAAATAAGTAAAATAAGTTTGTCCTTCATAAATACAATCAGGATAATCATTCAATTCATCATTACAATAAAGAGGATAAGGTTCAGGTAAACCCCCTTCAGCATTAATCAAAGGTTGTAGAAAAATAGCTACATCTGTACGTCCATCTGCTAACCAAAGAAGTGGATCCATATCTGTTAACACCCCATCTCTATCAATATCATAATCTTCTAAATAAGTAAATTCTTGTTGCATTTGAACAAAACAATTATAACTTCCATCTATAGGGCTGGTACAAGATGGAAACATTTGAATATCACAACTACTCCACAAACCAAGTTCACATATTTTCTGGCCAGTGCCAACTCCCCGCACCCAACAATCTATTGTTTCTCCAGGATTACATTCCATTCCACCTTTTCCAGGAGTATTTCCAGAAATACACTCTCCATTACGCGAACCGTAATTTATAGCATTAGGATCTATACATAAACTATTATCAAAACTACTATCATCAAGATCAGGAATATCTTCTCCAGAAGATTCCCAAGTACAAGCTGCACTATTACAATTATCTTCAGTTAAATAAAAAGAGCAAGCATTTGTATTACAAGTTTCAGAAACAACATCCCATGAACAATAATCGTCAAAACTCTCACAAGTTTCTTGAGTAGAAAATTCTGGTAAACAAAAATTTTCAGGTGTTCCACTACAAACCCAATTTCCTCCTTCAAAACTACCATCATCAAGATCAGGAATATCTTCTCCAGAAGATTCCCAAGTACAAGCTGCACTATTACAATTATCTTCAGTTAAATAAAAAGAGCAAGCATTTGTATTACAAGTTTCAGAAACAACATCCCATGAACAATAATCGTCAAAACTCTCACAAGTTTCTTGAGTAGAAAATTCTGGTAAACAAAAATTTTCAGGTGTTCCACTACAAACCCAATTTCCTCCTTCAATACCACCATCATCATCACTTCCATCATCTGCATTAGAAGGTATATTTAAATTTGTTAAAACCAAATCATCCCAGAACACAAATAAACTATTTCCACTATTATCTAATCTGATTGAAACATGAGCAGCACCCACAGGCATAGTCATTTGAACAGTCATTTTTTGCCAAGAAATATCACCTGTAACAAGAGGTACTGTAATAGAATTATTAGAAATTTCTTGATAATTTGAATCTAAAGCAAATATAAAAAGACGCACAGAATGCAAGTTAGAATTATCATGTTGATTTCTAACCCAAACACTAGCATTAAAAACCTCACCTTCAGATGTAGATGCTAAAGCTGCTTCAGAATTATTCTCATAAGGAGTAGTATAAGAAAAACCATAAATATTAGATCTATGAGCTAAAACTTTAGAACCTGTATGCGCAGGAGCTCCTACACGAAGATTAGCAAAGCTGCCTGTAGTAGCAATCGTTATTAGTGCATTCGAAGCACTTAGATAAGGTGCTTGAAGAAAACCCCCTTCAAAACTGTCATTAAAAATAACTTCTGCAGTTCCTTCACAATTATTTAAACAATCTTCCCCCTCATCAATAGGATTCCCAGTAATACCTGCATCACCACCAAAAAAATCAGCAATATTGTTTAACAAATCATCAAACCAATTTGCAGAAACAATAGGCATAGAAACTAATAATAAAATGCTAACACAAACAATTACAACAGCTACACCTTTTTTCATAAAACAAATAAGAAAAAACCCTTTAAAAATATTTGTTTACTAAAAGACATTTTCAAAATTTTAAATAAAGTTACATCCTAGTTAATCTCATCACAACCCAGCATTAAAATAACTTCTACTTATCAAACACTTCCCCACAACCTCACTTTTCAGGAACAAGTGCAAAAAAACTATAATTTTTTATTTTTGCTAACTTTTTCACATCTTCTAACTTAACTTCTGAAATATTTTTTTCAAAATCATAAAGTTCTTCAGCATTTCCATCTAATTCATAAGATAATAAATTAACCATTTGTACTCGAGAATCTTCAAGAGAAATATAATGATTTCCAATTATCTGTTCCTTAACCTGTACTAATTCTTTCTCTTCCAAACCTTCAAATACTTTTTCAAATTCTTTTAAAATTAATTCTTTGACCTTTTCAACATTTTCTTTTGTTGTTCCAACATAAATTAAATTATGAGCATATTCTTTATTAATATCAGATTGTCCCTGAATAGAATATGCTAAATTTCTTTTCTCTCTTATTTCTGCAAACAATCTAGAAGACATTCCTTCAGCCATTAGAGTGCTTAAAACCTTAGCAGTATGAGATTGTTTATCTCCTGCAATAGGAACATGATATGCAAAAACCAAGTTAGCCTGGTCAATTCCTTTCCTTGTTTCAATTTTAGATTTATTATGTAAAATAATTTCTTGTTTAGGAACATTTCCTTTTCCACTTTCAAAATTCTTTTCTGCAAAATTAACAACTTCTTCAAGTTCTGCATTTCCCACAACACATAAAACCATATTATTAGGTTGATAAATTTCATCAAACTTTTTTTGCATTTTTTCTTTATCAATTGAATCCATTGTTTTCTCTGTTCCAATTAAATCTTCTCCCAAAGAACCTCCATATAAAAAAGATTGAACTTTATCCATAACATAAATATTAGGTCTATCTTTTCTCATTTTCATCTCTTCATATATGACTTTTCTTTCCTTCTCCATTTCACCTGCATCAAACAAAGGATTTCTTACCATATCTCCTAAAACTTCTAAAGCAATATTCAAATGTTTACTAGGCATTTTACACCAATAAGCTGTAACAGTTTCATCTGTAAAACCATTTAACTCCCCACCATTTTTCTCTATCTCTTCTGCAATCTTTTGAGCATTTCTAGAAGGTGTTCCCTTATACAACATATGCTCTATATAATGAGAAATTCCCTTCTCACTAATATCCTCATTAGCACCACCATTCCGAACAGCAAACACCACACTTACAACAGGAAGATCTCTTTTTTCAAATAAGACAACCATACCATTCTTCAAAACTTTCCTATAAAATTTATTCTCCATGATTATAAAAAACACCAAACCAATTTATAAATATAATGATAAATAATCCCTAATTATCAAACTCTTTTTTCTAATTTAAAAAAGAAACATTCCAGCAAGCAAGCCCACAACTAAACTACCTAAAACCACAAGAGTCCACACCCACCATTTTGTTCCACCGCTTTTTTCAGGAACAGGAACAGCAGGTTGACCAGCAACAGCAACAGGTTTTTGAGCAACAGGTGCTTGCATATTTGTTTGTACCATATTAACACTATACTAATTTCTTTTATAAATTTATAGTTTTATCAACAACATAAATCATAATAAATTCAACAAAGAATCATCGACGATAAAAAAAGAAAAAAGATTAACTTAAATCAAAATCATCCATATTACTTTCAGGCCTATACTTACAATCTCGAACATTTAAATCTCCATTCCAAACACCACCAACATTTTCAGTATAAAATGTTCCGTCTATAATTCCAAAATTAGAGAAGATATCATGAGCACCATTTCCACAAGAAGTAATTCCTGTTAACAATTCTCCAGCAGAATCAATAAAAATACCATCTTCTCCATTACTCAATGCAACTATATTTTCAGCAGAAGCATTCCCTATTACAAAGCCATGTTCTACATTATTAATTGCGGTAGAATTTAATATGGAAGAAATTTGATAAGCTGAAAATCCATGCCGATTATTATTCCTTGCTATAGAGGTTATAACAGAACCTCCAGATAATATAAACCCATCATAATCGCTATTGCTTGAAAAAGAATTTGATACCTCTGCTGAATCTATTACCCAAAAACCATAATGGTCATTATTAGATTCTGAGTCTGTTACAGCTGAAGAATCTTGCACTATAAAACCATGTTGAGCACTATTACTAGAAGTAGAACCAATTGCAGAAGAAGTGTGATGTAAATTAAAACCGACCCAATTATCATTTGCTGTGGAGTCTGTTACAGATGCTGAATCACCCAATCCAAAACCAGAATCATAATTATTACTTGCAGTGGACCCTATTACAGAAGATGAATCAAATAAAAGAAAACCCCTATCATTATCATTTGCTGTGGAGTCTGTTACAGATGATGAACTAACCAAATAAAAACCAACATTACTATTCCCATTTGCTATTGAGTCTGTTACTGTACCTACATTGTATGATCTAAAACCCACACTATTATTCTCTGCTAGAGAGTCTGTTACAGACCCATTAATATGTAAAATAAATCCTGATTCGACATTATTTTGTGCAATAGAATCTGTTACAATAGATGAGCCAGATAACTCAAAACCATTATTATAATTACTATTTGAAGTTGAAGATGTTACTGTGGATGATGCATATAGGTAAAAACCACGAAGATTATAATTTGCTGTGGAGTCTGTTACAGATGAAAAATCCTGCACTTGAAATCCCCTATTATTATAATTTGCTGTGGAGTCTGTTATAGATGATGAATCACTTAAGTAAAAACCGTAAACATTTCTATCTTCAACAATACAATTTTGAACAAAAGTATTTTCATAAGAAACAATACCATAATCTCCTACACCTGCTAAATAATTATCTTGGCAATCAAAAGTAAAACCACCCCTTAAAATCAATGCTTTATTATCCATATCCAAATTACCTTCCATAGAAATACATCCACCATCATAATCTAATTCAATATCAGAACCATTAGAAGCATCAATCATAGCTTGTGTTAAAATAGCACAATCTCTATCACTTCCCATATTTATTTCAGGATTATAAACATCATCAAAAACAGGTACAACAAGTTCTGAAACTACAGGTTCTGGTAAATCCTCTTCTACAGATTCTACTAAATTATTTTCTCTTTCATCTTCAATACCTTCCATCATAGCTAAAACCTCAGCTACATGAGCTTCTTCTGACACACTTAATTTTCCAGGACTTATTAATCTAACAGCATCAGGTTCATCTTCTCCAAACAATCCACCAAACAATCTACTAAAAAATCCTTCCCTCTCGTCACTTATTTCTTCTCCTGTTTGTGCATTAACCCTAACATTCACAGTTTTAGTTGAAGGAATAATCCATAAAATTTTTACCTTCTTTTTAGTTTCAATATTATAATAAGGAACACCATCTTCAACTTCTAATTCTACTTCAGATTCAGAATTAACTTCTCCAGAAGCAACAAAAGAATTTACAGCTTCTGTTGCAAGAATCTTTACCTTTACAAAATCTCCATCATCATCTTCAACAGATAAACTCCCTTCCTCAACCTTAATTTTTGAAGTTGTTTCAACTTTCACACCATCGTCAATCTCAACAGTTCCATCTTCTTTTAATTTAACTTCAACTTTAACTTCATCAATCTCAACTTCCAAAGAATTATCTTTTTCAATTTCAGTTTCAACTTCTTCCATGTCCTCTGTTAAATTTGGTTCTGAACTAACACTTTCTCTTGAAACAACATCTACAATCCAACCACCACTATCAACAGAAACAACCATCCCTGTTAAAGAAAATGCAGAAATAATTGAAATCATTAACATTAAAATCATTACAAAAGAAATTACAACACCAATCTTTTTTATTTTCATAAAAAATGAATGAAAGAAGTATATTTAAATTTTTTTATGCTTAAAAACCACATATCTTTCACCACCCAACATAAAATCATCACTAATATCAAAATTTTCTTTAAGAAATTCCCTTAACCATTTTCGTTTTGCAGCAAATTCCCTATTAGAAATTAAATTCTTAGTTGCAAAACTCACAACAACTTCATCTACAAGTGGAACAAGTTCTTTTAACAATTTCTTACTATAATTTCTTTCCATAATTTCTAAAGAATCAATTACCTTAAATAAAAAAACAATTTTCTTCCCTTTTTTATTTTTAATTATTTTTTTCAACCCATTCAAATCAAATAAACTCATATGAACAGCAATTCCCTTCAATTTTTCTTTCTTAAAATAATTGTTCATTACGTCGACAAGCTGACCAATAGATTCTACACCCACATAATCTACTTCAATATTTTTAAAATAATTATAACTTAATCCATTAACCCCTGCACCCAAATCAAATACACTCACATTGTCCCCAACATAATTTCTAAACAATTTATTATACAATTTTTTATAATATTTTAATCTCTCTCGTGTAGAAAGATGTTTTTTCAAAATCCAATCAACAGACCTAACTTTACCAGCACCAATTTTCCCACTACTAAAAACAGAAAACACTTTTTTTAATAACCCCCTTGTTAATTTAACTTTATCTTTATCAATATATTTCTTATCTTCAAATTGTTTTAAAGCCAATCTAACATCTACTAAAGATAATTTTGAAAATTCTTTTTTCTCCATAATCTTCTTAATTATTTGTTTCGAATCCATATATTTTTAACACTTAGATTATTTAATAACCTAACTACAATGGCTTCAACAAACCAATCACCAGCATATTCAAAAGCTCACGGAATATTTCTTAAGGCATCAACTACAAATGAAAAAATTGAAGCCTTAAAAGAAATGATAAAAGAATGTCCTAAACATAAATCTTCTGAAAACATGCTTGCTAATCTTAAAACAAGATTAAAAAAATTAAAAGAACAAAAAATAAAACAAAAAAAATCAGGAAAATCAAGTTTTAAAGGAATAAAAAAAGACGACATGCAAGCAATAATAATTGGTCAAGCAAATGCTGGAAAATCATCCCTTCTACATCTACTTACAAATGCACATCCAAAAATTTCTCAATTTGAATTCACAACAATAGAAAGTGTGATAGGCATGATGAGTTATGCTTCTACAAGTATTCAATTAATAGAAGTTCCTGCTTTTCAATCTAATTATTATGATAAATCTCTCTTAAACACTGCAGATACAATAATAATTCTCGCAACAAACTTAGAAGATATCAAAGAAATCAAAAAAGAAATCAAAAACTCTAAACTTAAATCAAAAACAAAAATTATTGTAGTTTTCAACAAAGTGGATAAACTAACAATAACAGAGCAAAGAAAACTTTCAGCAACACTAGCTTCTAAGAAGTATAATTTCATCCTCATCTCTACCAAATCCAAACAAGGTATAGAAGAGCTAAAAGAAAAAATATTCCAAAGCTTTGATAAACTCAGAATCTACACTAAGGAAC
>Ga0233430_1004352_pt1 | contig 13208 bp, 10 predicted proteins | sample SI_118_April2016_2_FD_179883 | JGI IMG/M metagenome (GOLD analysis project Ga0233430, IMG submission 179883) | Seawater microbial communities from Saanich Inlet, British Columbia, Canada - SI_118_April2016_150_MG | ecosystem: Environmental > Aquatic > Marine > Inlet | place: Canada: British... | reverse complement strand
GCTGTAAATAGTGCAACCGCTGAATTCATGGGATTAGCTTTCCCAGCATATGCAGATGCATCTACAATAGCAATAGATACTGCTGTTGTTAAGTTTGTTGAGAAGGAAGGACAAACTGCATTGATAGTTGCTGGATGGGAGAAAGCAGATACTCAGAGAGCAGCAACAACTGTTGCAGCAGGTGGATTAGCTGAAGGAGAAGGTCCAATTCTTGTATAAATCCCTTCTTTTTTCTTTTTTCTTTTTTTTTCAACCATAAACTTTTTAACTTAGTTTGATTCTCATGTTTGTATTATGTCTATGAAGAAAGAGAAAAGGAATAAACTAATATTTGGGTTTTTTATAATAATTTTAATGATTAGCAGTACGTTAGGATTTATTTATTCTGGAGGAGATTCTGTTAAAATTAATGGATATAAATTTATGAATACTGATCAAGGCTGGAAAGTTTGGATCGATGAAATTGATTCCTATTTATACTTTAATTATTTGCCAGATGAATTGGGGTACAATTTAGATTTATTTGATCTTGAATTAGGATATGTTAAAATTTATAATGAAAATTGGGATTTGGGAGGTATTCAGAGATTGCAAGCGGTTTTATTGTTTGAAGGAATTCAAACCCAAATTTTGAATACAACTTATGTTTGTACTGAAGATATTTTAATCTTGAATAATAGTGATTCTATTCCAGTTCTAACTAAAGAAGAGAAATGTTTATATTTGGATGGAAATTACATAATGCTCACTGAAGGGGTTATTTACAAGGTTTTTGGGATTGTTTAAGATGGATAATAAATCTATAGTTTATTTGGGAATACTTGTAGTTGTTTTATTTAGTCTTGTTTTCTTAGTTAGAACTTCTGATGAAATTGGTTCTCCCGGAACATCTTATAATTATACTGGTGTAGATGATAATGATTATTTGTTTAATGTTACTCAAATTGGATCAAATATAAGGCACGTGTTAGACTATCGTTTTGTTAAAAATGAAGGGGGAACCTCTGTTGAAAGGGGTGTTATGATACCTTTTAGATATTCTCCAATGGAACTAGAATCAATCTATATGGTGGATGATTTTACAAGTGAAATTTTGTCTGCAGAAGTGATATATGTTACAAGAGAATATAGTTTAGATGAGTATACAAATCAACTAGATGGCATTGCTATGTTGACTTTTATTAGGGTTGTTGATGATGTTACAGATCCGGATCTTTATGAAATTCCTACTGGCATGGCAATTACTAATGCAGTTGAAGGTCTTGATTCTCCAGTTGTTAGTTGCGAATATTCTAATATTGAAGCAAGAGTTATAGAGTTAAGACTTGGCACTGAAAATAGAATATATTGGGAAGGCGAGTGTATCGTAATGGAGTTTGTTGAACCAGAAGATTCAATAAAAGTTGCTACTAAACTAACCTATCATGTTTTGGGTATAATGTAGCATTATCAAAACTCTTTTAAATTAGATTTCTAAATTTTTTATTGTGCCGCGATCGCATAACCTGGTATTGCACCGGCCTTGAAAGCCGGGCCCGAAAGGGCGTCTGGGTTCAAATCCCAGTCGCGGCGCTTACCTGCTAAGGTGGATTTATTTGACTAAAGATGATTATAAACCAAAGGTATTAGTGGGGTGTCCTACTTCTGATTACAAGAAATACTGCTTGAAAGAGTATGTTGATTCTATAAATAATCTTACCTACACTAATTATGATATCTTATTAGTTGATAATTCTGAAGATAGTGCATATTTTGATTTAATTGAGTCATTTAATGTTCCTGTTAAAAGAATAAGATATGAAGAACGTGCAAGAGATCGAATAGTAAAATCTAGAAATCTTCTTATTAAAGAGTTAATTAATGGTTATGACTATTTTTTAAGTTTGGAACAAGATGTAATTCCACCAAAAGATGTTATTGAACGATTGTTGCAACACGATAAAAAAGTTGTTGCAGGGGTTTATCCATTAATTCATGTTATTCATGGAAAAAAAGTTCTTAAATCTTCTATTTGGATGAATTACAATTCAGAAACCAAATTAATGTATAGAGTAAAAAATAAATATATCTTAGAAAATCCTATCTTGTTTAAGATATCTGCTTCAGGGCTAGGGTGCGTTTTGATTCACAAAGATGTGTTTAAGAAAATTAAGTTTAGATATGATCCAAATACTAATGGGTTTGATGATGTTTTTTTCTCTAAAGATTTGAGAGATAATAAGATTCCTTTGTATGCGGACTTTGGTGTTTTATGTAATCATTTACTTGGTGGTGTCGAATGGAGCGATATTAAAAAGTAATTTTATTTTATTCTTATTACTTGTTTAGAAATTAGCTTTGCTCTGTTTAACTTATCTCTGGAGTTTGAATATATTGTAAATAGTTTTTCTCCTCTTTTTACTTTTGACTTTTTATGTTTGTATAAGTAAATTCCTGCCTCTTTATCAGATGGTGCTCCTGCAGTTCTTGCTATTCTTGTTATTTTTTTATTATCTATTTCTTTTACTTTTCCAGTTCTCGAAGATTTTACGCTGTAATTGTATTTTCCTATAGATATCTCTTCTGGTTTTATAGAAGCCTTTCCTCGTTGAGCTTTTATAATTTCCTTCATTTTTTTGTATGCCAATCCAGACTCTAAAATTTTCTTTGCATCTTTTTTTGTCTTTGTCATTTTGAAGATTTTATTTGCCATGCTAATTGCTTTTTCTTCTAAATCTTTTGGTGCCTTGTTATCTCTTCTTAGTATGTAAAGAATATCTCTTGCTTCTAATGCAGGTCCTATTCCATTGCCTATTGGTTCTGAACCATCTGTAATTATTCCTTTTATTTTCATTCCAAGTTTTTTCCCTAAATCTACAAACTTTTTCTTTAGTTTTTTTGCTTCTTTTACTGATTTTATTTTTGCTGTTTTGCCTATTGGGAAATCTAACAAAATGTGTGTTGAGCCAACACTTGCTTTTTTAGATAATATTGATGCTATCATTAAGCCTTCAGGATCAAGTTTTAAAGGGTGTCTAACATGAATTAGTTTTTCGTCTCCACCTGCCAATTCTGTTCCACTGCCCCAAACTATACAACCTTTTGTTTTCTTTACTATGTTCTTAATTTCTTTTACTGAAAATTTTACTTTTGCTAAAACTTCCATGGTATCTACTGTTCCTGATGGACTAGTTATTGCTCTCGAGCTTGTTTTTGCTATTGTTAGTCCTGCAGCTGCAAGAATTGGAGTGATTAGCATAGTTGTTCTATTGTTTGGGACTCCGCCAGGAGAATGTTTGTCAACAATAAGTTTTTTATTTAATTTTAATTTTGTTCCGTGTTTAATTGCTGCCTTTGTAAAATATTCTGTTTCTTTTTTTGTTAAATCTTTGTTGTAACAACCAGCCACAAAATAAGTTAATTCTATTTCAGTTAGGTCATTTTCAATTAAATCTTTTACAATTATTTTAATTTCTTTTTTTGTTAGAATAGTTCCATCTAATTTTTTCCTTATAAGTTCAATAGATTTTGGAATATGTGTTGGTTTTATTTTTAGTTTCTGTCCATTAGTTGTTTTTAAAACAGTACTTAGTTCAGAATATAATCCAATTTGACCTTCTTTTGGATGTGATAAATCTGTTATATTTATTGGGGCTATAATCTCTTTTTTTCCTTTTTTTAGAAGAATTCTGTCTCCCTCTTGAAGGTTTAATTTATTGGCATCCTTACAATTCAGAATTGCAATTAGGGGGCCTCCTGTTGCAATATTTATGTTCTTAACTTTTAGAAACATATTCCTCTTCATATACTCTGTATAGTGCCATTAAGATGGATAATACTAGCGGACCTATAATTATTCCTGGTATTCCAAAGATGATTATTCCTCCAAGTATACCCCATAGTATTAGAACTGGTGGTGTTTTTGCAGTTTTACTTATTACTTGGTGTCTTAAAATGTTGTCTACGTAATTTAAAATGATTACAGAATATATGAATAATCCAATAGCGTTGAAATTTTGGCCAACTATTAAGAGATATATTGAAGCTGGTATCCAGATGAATGCAGGTCCGATTAAAGGTATCATTGCCAAAATTAGAACTAAAAAGGACCAAATTAGTGGATTTGGAATATTGAATAGATAGAATCCTATGAATGCAGTTATTGCTTCCAAGAGTGCAATTATCAGAAGACCTACAACTAATCCATGTATCGATCTTTCTATATCTTTACTTAATCTTTCTTTTGTTTTTTCTTTTATAGGAATTGCATCTTTTAGTTTGTTTACTAATATCTTTCCATCTCTTATGAAGAAGAATAGGGTAAAGAATAGCACTAATAAATTGGCTATCCCGCTTAGTATATATGCTCTTATTTTTGCGCTGGATTCTATAAATATATTTGAAGTGCTTAGTAAAGTTTCCTTGAAATATCTTTCAAAGTCTGCATTTATTCCAGTTATTTCTTTTATTTTGTCTGATGTATCACTTAAATCCAATCCACTTGCAGTGTTGTAGAAATTTATTGTTTCTTGTAACATCGCGTTTGCGAAGAACAGTAATGGAATTAACACGAAAACTATTAATGATACCACAATTATTAGTGCAGATATATTTTTGTTTCTAATCTTTTTGTTTAGTTTTTTGTATAATGGATTTACTGCAATTGCTATAATTACTGCGGTTAGAATTGCTAAAATGAAGGGAGAAATTATTTTGTATCCTGCAAAGATAAGTGTTATTAGTATTGCTACTGTAAAAATTATACCTAAATTTTCTTTTGTTCCCTTCGCCATGGATTAAGATTGCTTAAGACTATATATAAATTTTTGGATTTTAGGAACCTTTTTGAATGAGCTTTTTTGTTCATTTCTATGAAATTAGGAATTTTGTTTTCAGGAGGCAAGGATTCTTGCCATGCTATGTATAAAACAAGTAGTGAACATGATGTTGTTTGTTTGTTATCTATTTTTTCTGAAAATCCAGAAAGTTATATGTTTCACGTTCCAAATATAGAATGGACTAAATTGCAAGCTAAGGCAATAGATGTTCCTATTTTGATTAAGAGCACCAAGGGGGAGAAAGAGGGGGAGTTGGAAGATCTTAAGGAGTTAATAATTGAAGCTAAAGAGAAATTTGGAGTAGAAGGTATTGTTACAGGGGCGTTGGCATCTAAATATCAGGCTTCGCGTATCCAGAAGATTTGTGATGAATTGAAGTTGGAATGTATAAATCCTTTATGGGGCATGGATCAAGTTCAGTTGCTCAACGAACTTCTTGATGTTGGTTTTGAAGTTTTGATTGTTGGTGTTTTTGGATATCCTTTAGATGAAAAATGGTTAGGGAAGAAAATCAATCATGAGCTAATTGAAAAGTTGAAGAAATATAGAGATAAATATCAAATTAATCCTGCTGGTGAAGGTGGGGAAATAGAGACTTTTGTTTTGGATGGGCCAATTTTCTTTAAAGAGGTTGTTGTTGAAGAGTCAAATATAGAATATGAGAATCACGCAGGTGTTTTTTTAATAAAGAAAGCTAAATTGGTCTAGTTTTTTTCCATTTTTTTAGTGCTGTTTTTAATTCTGGATTTGATTTTGAATAATTTTTTAGTGAAATATTGTTTAGTGTTGCATTTACTGATTGTCTTAATGCCATCGCACCCTGTTTTGATCCTTTTGGATGACCATGTATTCCCCCTCCAGCCTGAAGTACGATATCTTTTCCAAGTGTTTTTATGATATAGGGAGTTAGTCCCGGATGGAGTCCACCAGATGAAACTGGGATGGTATCTTTTATTCCTTCTAGCTTAGTTGTTATCTCTTTTTGTATGTCGAGAACTTCTTTTTTGTTTCCAACCAATTTTCCAACTACAGTTCCAATATGAATGTTATCTACCCCTATTAATCTTGAGATTTTTGCTAATGCCAGCATTGACATTCCGTGTTTTGGGTTTCTGTCAAATGCAGCATGGAATGCTCTGTGTGCATGGATTGCTAACTTTAAGTGTTGGGTTTCTTTTCTTAAGGTTTGCATTCCTGCCCAACCAACAGTTAGAATATCTGCCATTACATATTTGAAATTATGATCTTTTACTATTTCTGCCCTTCTTATCATTTCATCAGTTTCTGCACTTATGTTGATGAAATAATCTTTTTTTTCTCCAGTTATTTTTTCAGCTTTATCTCTTGCTTTTGCTGCATGTTTAACTCTCTCTTCAAATTTGTTAAAGTTTTGAGAAGTTAGGTTTTCATCGTCTTTTGCAAAGTCTACTCCACCTATCCAAGAATCTAGAATTACTTTTGTATGTTCTTTTGTTGTTAGCCCTACTTTTGGTTTTGGTACTGTTGCTATCATTGGCCTTTCTTTTATTTTCATATATTTTCTTATGCCCTTCATTCCAAATTGTGGTCCTTTGAAATGTTTTGTATACTCTTTTGAGAAATAAATATCTTCGAGTCTTAAGTTTCTTACTGCTTTCATACCAAAAATGTTTCCAGCTACAGAGCTCATTAATTGTGGAATACTTCCAAGTTCGAAAAGTTCTAATGGATATGCTATTTTTACATAATTTCCTTTTAATTCAAAGGCTCTTGCTCTTATTTTTCTTATGTGGGGTTTTAATGTTGATAATGTTGTCCATGTTCCGTTGCTTGATTCTGCTGCAACCCTTCCAATTGCTTCTTTTTTTGAAATCCCGCTTGCAGGTTCAATTCTGAAAAGAACTACTAAATCCGATTTTTTTGGTTTGTATTTTAGATCTACAAAATTTAAGTATTGTGACATTCTGCCTCTTTTATTATTCTTGGAAGTTCTTTTATGTCTTTGATTAGGAAATCTGCACTTTTTAATCCTTTCCAGGTTGATTTTGGTCCTGTGAGTATTATAATTGATTTTAATTTTGCAGCTTTTGCAGTTTTAATATCTTGTATTGTGTCTCCCACCATGAACTTTACTTTTTTACCTAATTTTCTTTCTGCTTTGTATACTTCATTTGGGAATGGTTTTGGTTTTCTTACTTCATCATCTCCAATTATTACTTTGAATAGTTTTTTGTTGATTTTAGTTGTTTTTAGTATTTCTTCTATCATCTGATGTGCGTTGTTGCTTAGTAATCCTAATTTATACTTTTTTGAAAGTATTACTAAAGTTTTTTTGGTATTTTTGAATGGTTTAACTCTATTTATTGTTTTTTTTCTTGTTTCATCAAATTCGTTTGTAATTGTTATTATATCTTCTTTTTTTAAATGTGGAAAGTTTTTCTTTAGTAGGACACGCAAATTAATCCCCCAAGATTGATATATTTTCTTTTTTGTTATTTTCATTCCATGTTTTTTTAGAGTTTCTTGTATAGCCTTGACTATCCATCTTTCAGTGTTTACCAAAGTTCCATCTAAATCAAAGCAAATTATCATTGTATCCAGGGATATGTTTTTTTAACTTGTTTTAAGAATTTTTTTACAGGAAGTATTCCTAATTCCGAAATTATTCCTTTTATGTATTTTTGGTTTATTTTACCAAAGGCAGGGTTTTCTACTGTTACATATTTCAAGTCCTGGTCCCAGATCTCATTCGGATTTCTTTCTTCTATTTTTAAGTTTTTTTCTGAATATTTCCAAGCATTTGTGCAGATGTATAATGGTACTTTGTGGTTGTATGCTATCTCTGCAAATAATGCACTACCTATTTTATTGATTATTTCTCCATCTTTTGTTATTTGATCTGCTCCAAGTAAGAAAATATCTGATTCTTTTAGAAAGTCATGTGATGCTGAATCTGCTATGCATGTAGTTTTAATTTTTAGTCTGTTTAGATCTCTTGCAGTTTTCCTTCCTTGTAGGAGGGGTCTTGTTTCAGTGCAGAACACTTCGAAATTTTTGTTATGTTCTTTTGATTTGGCTAAAATATCTATTACTGTTGAAGAATGGCAATGTGTGAATATTGTTGAGTTATTTTTTATTATACTTTCACCGATTAATGTTGTCCTTTTTTGTAGACTATTTAGGAAATGGTGCGCAACATCTGTGTTTGTTGTTTTTGCGTATTTTACTGCGTTTTGTAAGCAAGGTTCGGTTGGTCTTGTATTTAGAATTTTTCTTATTGACGTTGCGTCACTTTGGAGTTTTAATGCTTTTAGGCCTGCTTTTGCTATGTTTGTTGCCCCCTGAATCTTTACTGATTTGATATCATTTAGAATTTGATTGAATGAAGACATAACATTATTTTTGGAGTTTTGTTATTTAAGCTTTTTCTTAAGCACGCAGTTTGGTAAAAAGATTTATATAGTATATAACTTGTAGTGTGAATATAACTTATTAGGGCTATAATGATAACTGAGAAAGAAATCGAAATTTTGAAATTAAAAAAGAAAGGATTAACCCAATTACAGATTGCCAAGAAATTGAAAATTTCTCAACCTGCTGTGTCTTCTTTTTATAACAATGCAATTAGAAAGATCAAGGATGCAGAGGAGATTTTAAAATTAAAGGGGGAATTGTTGATTAAATGAAGTTTGGTGTTGGTAATTGGAAGAAGATATTTAGTATTCTAATTGTTCTTGTATTTTCTTTTTTTGGAATTGTAATTGCTTCAACATTTGTTGATAATTCTCAGAGTGGGTTTGATGATGGTATTTATAATAGAACTTTTTATAATTCTTCAGGTTTCGTTCAATTAAACTCTACTTATTTTAATGGCACTTATTTAAGTCAAATTTTTTATGCTACAACTAGTTCGCAGTGGAATAACATAAGCTGGGTTTCTGGTAACTATTATGGTTTGGAACTTGCAGATGATGGGGAAATTGAGTCTAATCTTGGCGGAATAAATATGACTGGTAATATTGGATTGTGGCATTTGAATGATGGGGTTGGAAATGGTGGCACAATTGTAGACTCATCTGGTAATGGGAATGATGGTACTGCTTATTTTAGTGGAAGTGGAACTTGTGTTGGTGTTGATGGCAAACTTGGCAGTTCATGTATTTTTGATGGGACTACGGATTATATAGATATATCAATTGATCTCCCTTCCACTGTTACAATTTCTACATGGGCCAAATCTTCTGCAGTGGGTCCTATTGATATGTTGTGGTGTATTAATAATGGGGGTACTGGTGGTCCAGATTTGCTTTTTTATGTTGGTGGAATTCATTTGAACACTTGGAATGGGGCATCCAACACTTTTTGTAATATTCCAGATGATGCAGATGAATGGCATCTTTATACTACTATAATTGATCCTGCCAAAACTCAGTTGTATATTGATGGAACTTGGTGTGGAAATGCAACATATAGTGATCCATCAGATAGTACAATGGCCATTTCTTCCAGTAATGGCTATGATTGGGAAGGTCAACTTGATGAATTTGCTATCTGGAATAGAACTTTATCTGAAGAGGAAATAATGAATCTTTATGAAAGGGGTGCTACCAAACTAAATTTATCTGCAAGAACATGTGATGATCAAAGTTGTGCTGGCGAGAATTGGACAGATATTTCTGATTTATCACCCCAAAACTTAACTTTAGATAATAACTCTTATTTTCAATACAAATTTGAATTTGAAACAGATAATGTTAGTTATATGCCTGAGCTATACAATGTAACTGTTGATTATTCAGTTATTCCTTCTTTGGATCATTATTATGTTGAGACTTATGAAAAAAATATGGCAAGGTCTTATTTTTCTAATGGCACTACTATTGAGATTAGAACTAATCTTACTGGAACGATGACGCCAACTGTAACTATAACTGATTCCGATAGCAATATTTGGGTGAATGAAGATAATATGGTGAACGTTTCTAATCTTTTTGTTTATAATTATACACTGAATGGTTCTCAAGGTTGGTATGATGTAACAATTAATTCAAAAGATTGGCAAGATGTTTTTTATCAAGGAGAGACCTGGCAAGGAAATTATACAGATGAAGATGGAAATCCGTTTTCATTTAGGAGAAAGATAAATGTGACTGAACCCGGGACAATGGAGAGATTCTTTGAACCAATAGATATTTCTGTGAACTTTTCGTATCAGCAAGCTAATAATTCAGTTAGGGTTTTGGCATATAATGGAAGTTCTTATCTTGAAATTCCTTCTCAAATATATAACTTAAATCAATCTTCTGGTGATTTGTATTCTGCTAATATAGTTTTTCTTTCTTCTTTAAATCAGTCTGAGACTAGAGAGTATAGCATTGTATCTTCAAAAACTGCGAGTGATAAAGAGTATACAACAGATTTAACATATTCAAATACTTCAGATCAATATAAGGTATCTAATTCTTATTTTACAACTTTTTTCAATACATCAACTGGGGGATTAATGCAAGATGTTTATAATGCAATAGGCACAAATTCTACGTTGTCAGGAGTACAACCAATAGATTATTATCCCGAATATCAAATTGGGTTAACTACTTATTCAAGCAGGGCAGATAATTCTGTTTCTGTAAGTAACGTGGAAGGACCAGTATTATATATTTTTAACATATCTGGTCAATCTAATGATGATTCTTCTAAACCTTACACATATAACTGTAAGGTTTATTCTAAAAACTATCAAGCTATTTGTGAAAAAAATCAAACCACTACAGGATCTCAAGATTGGAAGAATTTTTACATTAACGGGGTGATAGTTGATGATGGGCTATTTTCGTTATGTGCATATGAAAATTCATCTGATATTATAACAAATGAAACTTTAGCAACGGTTTCAAATTTAGATCAAAATATGAAATGGATTACGTTTTATGATACTCTGTTGGGAAATGCAATTGGAGAAATATTCTTGAATCAAAGTTTTTCAACTACAAATAACCCTTCTTTTTCAATTATTGAGGATTCCAGCTATGATTATTATCAGCAGGGAATTATAGATTCTACATCACAAACAATAAATTCTGGAGACTTTTTTTATACTAAGACTGCTAAATTAATCTACAACGGATTAAGAGAATATGATTTTGTTGATCAAATGTATGATAAATTACAAAATCCCCTTATAGTTTCCCAAGATTTGGAAGAAACATCGGACACTGGCAATCCTTATTATTCTAGTAATGGAAGTATTTCTACAACAGATCAAGCAAATGTAACATTCCATTCATATTGGCTAGATGATTCATTCTTGGATTATGCTGTGATAAATGTAACTGGTCCAGGGCTTGATGGTTCTGATACTGTTTTGTATAATAATATTTCATCTTCGATAAGACTTTCTAGTTCTTTGGTTAATGAATCTTCGGTTAATATTACATTGAATTCTTCAGATGTTAATGCAGGAAATATAACTTGCAATATAACAGTTTATGATATAGCTGGAAAATATAATTCAACGTTAATTGTTGCAGAAGTTTCTGATGCAACACCCCCAGCGATAGATCAAGTTTCAAATGACCCCACACTAATCGACAACTTAGATCCAAACGCAACGGTTACAATAAATTCTACCTTTGTGGAATACTCTGTATTGGACAAAGTCTATATTTATTATAGAAACAATAATTCTGGTTCATGGTCTTCTTGGAATAATTCTGAGATGTTTAACATCTCACAAGAGAATTATAATTATACTTATGAGGGAAACTTTACTCCCCTCTATAATACAGAATATCAATATTATGTTTCAGCAAATGATACATCTTCAAATGCTGAAAATTCATCAACATACAATTTATCTATTTATTATGATTATACTTGGAACTTGATAGATAACTTAACAGCCAATTCGGGAGTGTTTGATACAAACATTTCATTAGGAAATGTTACGTTAAATAATACTGGAGATTATAGCTTATCATTTATTGGCTCTGCGGGAGTATATGGTGCTAGAATATTCATAAATGGAAGTCAAGCAAATACAAATCCGCAATTTGAAGTAGAGAATGGAACTGCTTTAGTTTTGAATATCAATGGAACAACAAGAGAATCTGGACAAACAGAAGGTACAGACTCAGTTACAATAACATTTTCAAATAGCACCGCAAATCCAACTTCAGATACTGCAACCGTAAGTTTGATCACTATTTCTGGAGGTCCTTTCTTACATACAGAAATAACACAATATAATCAAACTATTAATTTGGGTGATACGGGGATGGTTCTTACATCAAGAGTAACAAATCTTGGAAATGAAACAGCTACCAATACCAATGTTACATTTTCAATTCCTTCTGGTTGGGACTCCGCATTAGGTGTAACTGGAACTTTGGGAGATATTTCGGTTGGAGCCCAAGAAACATATTCAATAACAGTAGATGTTCCTTCATCAGCATCTGCAGGAGCACAAACAGTAACTGCAAATTCAATATGTTCAGAAAATAAGAATGGATCTTCTTCAGTTGTGATAACTGTAATAGATCCAAATGCTGGCGGTGGCAACACAGGTGGCAACACTGGCGGCTCCACCGGGGGTGGGGGCGGAGGAGGAAATTCACTAGATGCAGAAGAATCTAGCAGATTCTTCAGTAGTGAAGACTCTTTTGAATTAGTAAGAGGAGAGGATCAAACATTCGTTATACAGTTGGAGAACCCATATAGTGATGCATTGTTAAGGAACTTAGATATAACACTGGATGGTTTCTCAGAGGATTACATATATTTCTATCCAAGTGGAATAAATGAATTAGGAGTTGGAGAATCAGAAAACATAACGGTGGAGATAACAGCTCCAGGATACTTCACGAAAGGGAAGTATGATCTCAAATTTACATTCGAAGGAGATTTGGTAAAGAATGCTTCAACAACAATAGATTTCAAGTATGACAAGGATGTCATACTCTATCTCTTTGATGTATCTAGAGCAGATGCTGTTGATTACAGGGCAAAAGCAATTATCTACATAGAAGAAATGAGAGAAAAAGGATATGTAGTCAAAGAGATTGAAAGATTATTTGAACAGCTAGATATAAACTATGAAAATCTAGAGTTTGGAATTGTTAAAGAGTTCTTTGAACAGATAGATGAACTTTATTCAGCAGCAGTGAACTCTGCTGAAGGAATAATGGAATTGGAAGAAGCAATTGAAGAGGCAGAAAAGAAACTAATTGCAGTGGAAGACACAAAGAGATTGATACACTTAGCAAAATCTTCTTTTGAGAGAGGAAATTATTTCAATTCATTGGAGAGAGTAAAGGAAGCCAAATTAACATTGGCTATAGAATCTAGCGGAAAATTCTTTAAGGAAATGAGATACGCAATGAAAGAAAATCCTGGAGAAACAACTGCAGGATT